>Ga0181536_10001560_pt1 | contig 26882 bp, 23 predicted proteins | sample PEATcosm2014_Bin_41_FD_121105 | JGI IMG/M metagenome (GOLD analysis project Ga0181536, IMG submission 121105) | Peatland microbial communities from MTU Mesocosm Facility, Houghton, MI, USA - PEATcosm2014_Bin17_60_metaG | ecosystem: Environmental > Terrestrial > Soil > Wetlands > Peat | place...
CAGCGGCAATTCGCTGTCCGGCTCGTTCTACTTCCCGATCGGGCCGATCACGCTCAGCGGCGCCGGCAACGTGGGCAGCGGCGCTGGGCAGTGCCTGGAGTTGATCGGTTCCGCCGTTGCGCTCTCTGGCGGATCGGCCGCGGCTTCCACCTGCTCGGGCCTGGCGGGCAGCGCCAGCGGCGGCACGGTGGTGTTGGTGCAATGACCGGAGGCCTGGGACGCCGGGAAACGGAGCGTCCCGCGACCTTCAGTCCGAACGCTCACGCATTCCCCGCCAGATAGTCGATCGCCGCCTGCGTTCCCCCGCTCCGGTGCGGCACACCGGCCACGCGCAGCCCCATCTCCACGCCGCCCAGAGTGCCGAGCAACTGCAATTCGTTGAAGTCCCCCAGATGACCGATGCGGAACACCCGGTCCTTCAGAATGCCCAGACCGTTGCCGAGGCTCATGTTGTACTTTTCCAGAATGGTCGCGCGCAGGCCGTCGGCGCTGTGACCCTCGGGCAAACGCACCGCGGTCAACGAGGACGAGTAATGCCGCGGCTCGGCGCACTGCACCTCCAGCCCCCAGGCGCGCACCGCGCGGCGGGTTGCCTCGGCGTGGCGATCATGGCGGGCAAAGACGTTCTCGAGCCCTTCCTCCAGCAGCATTTTCACCGCTTCGTTCAGGCCGTACAGCAGGTTCGTGCCGGGTGTGTAAGGAAAATACCCGGTCTTGTTCGCCTCCAGCATCGGCCGCCAGTCCCAGTAGCTGCGCGGCAGTTTCGCGAGTTCGGCCGCCTTCAGCGCCTTCACGCTGATCGCGTTGAACGACAGGCCCGGCGGCAGCATCAGGCCTTTCTGCGAGCCCGCCACGGTCACATCGACCCCCCATGCATCGTGCCGGTAGTCGATCGAGGCGAGGGACGAGATCGTATCCACCATCAGCAGCGCCGGATGGTTCGCGGAGTCCAGCGCGGCGCGCACCTCCTCGACGCGGGACACGCAGCCGGTCGAGGTCTCGTTATGCACCACGCACACGGCCTTGATCCTGTGCCCGGTGTCGGTGGTCAGCGCGGCGCTCAGGCCGGGGACATCGGCGCCGCGGCGCCAGTCGGTGTCGATGAACACCGGCGCCAGGCCGAGCTTTTCGGCCATGTCCTTCCACAGGGTGGCGAACCAGCCGGTCCGGCACATCAGCACCGTATCGCCGGGCGACAGCGTGTTGGTCAGCGCCGCCTCCCACGCGCCGGTGCCTGAGGCGGGGTAGATCACCACCGGGCCCGAGGTCTGGAAAATCCGCCGCAGGTTGCTCAGGACCTCGGTGCCGAGTTCGCCGAAATCGGGTCCGCGGTGATCGATGGTCGGGCGATCGATCGCGCGCAATACGCGGTCCGGCACGTTGGTTGGGCCGGGGATCTGCAGGAAGTGCCGGCCGGCGCGGTTCATCGTGGCCATGGGAGAACTCCGGGCTGATCGCGGGCAGGATGCACCGGATGCCGCCCGGCCGCCAGACCGAGCGCCGGGGTTTCACCCCGGACCCCGACCAAGGGGCGCTGCCTCCCCCGCCTTCGCAGGGGCAAGCCTGGAACCATTCATTTTGGGTTGGTGATTGAGGCGGGCCAACCCGGACCTCGCGAGGTCTCGGTCGGCCCGCCTCAAACACGAGCCCAATGGACAGATCGCAAAGGGCCTCGCCCTTTGCCGGAGGTCCAGGAGGCAGAGCCTCCTGGTGGGTCCAGGGCAAAGCCCTGGCGCGGTGCCCGCCGACGCGCCACATTGCGCGTGACAGCGAAGCACGGGAGCCGGCACCACCACCATGAGCGCGTCCACCCCTGAGATCCTCCCGGGCGATTCCGGCCTCGCCCGCCGCCTGGCCCGCGAAATCCGCGGCGAGGTGCTGTTCGATCGCGCCAGCCGCGGCCGCTATTCGACCGACGCCTCGATCTACCAGGTCGAGCCTCTGGGCGTGATCGTGCCGGAGTCGATCGACGACGTCGCCGCCGCTCTTTCGATCGCGCGCGAGACCGGGATCCCGGTGCTGCCCAGGGGAGGGGGGACCAGCCAGTGCGGGCAGACGGTGAACCGGGCGCTGGTGATGGATTGCTCGAAGTATCTGCGCCGGGTGCTGCATGTCGATCCGGCGGCCGGCTCGGTGCTGGTCGAGCCTGGCATCACGCTCGGTGCGCTGAACACCGAATTGCGGCGGCACGGGATGTTCTTCCCGGTCGACCCCTCGACCCACGCGCGCTGCACGATCGGCGGCATGGCGGGGAACAATTCCTGCGGCTCGAAATCCATCCGTTATGGGCTGATGGCCGACAATGTCCGCGCCATCGACGCGATCCTCGCGGACGGCACCCGGCACCGGTTCGATGCCGTGCCGGACAATCTCGGCGCCGACATGCCGGCGCGCATCGCCGATCTGATCCAGCGGCTGCGCGTGCTCGGCGCCAGCGAGGCCGAGGAAATCGCCGCCCGCTTCCCGAAGCAACTGCGCCGGGTCGGTGGCTACAACATCGACGCGCTGACCCCGTCCGCGCGGGCCTCCGGGCGCGACAACCTGGCCCGGTTGCTGGTGGGATCGGAGGGAACGCTGGCGTTTTCCGCCGCGCTGGAACTGGCGCTGCATCCGATCAAACCGCGCAAGGTGCTGGGCATTTGCCAGTTCCCGACGTTCCGCAAGGCGATGGAAGCGGCGCGGCATATCGTGGCGCTGGATCCCGAAGCGGTCGAACTGGTCGACCGCACCATGATCGATCTCGGCCGGAGCATTCCGATCTACCGTGCCACGATCGACCAGATGCTGATGGGCGAGCCCGACTCGCTGCTGATCGTCGAGTTCCATGGCCACGAGGACGCGCCGCTGCACGCCAAACTGCGCCAGCTCGAGGAACTGATGGCCGATCTGGGCCATCCCGACGTGGTCCGCGCCATCGAGCCCGGCTTCCAGGCCGATATCGCCGCGGTCCGGGAAGCCGGCCTCAACATCATGATGTCGATGAAAGGCAGCGGCAAGCCGGTTTCGTTCATCGAAGATTGTGCCGTCGATCTGGATGACCTCGCGGATTACACCGAGCGGTTGAACACGGTGTTCGAAAAGCACGGCTCCAAGGGGACCTGGTACGCGCACGCCTCGGTCGGCTGTTTGCATGTCCGGCCGGTGCTGAACATGAAGGACCCCGCCGACGTCGCGAAAATGCGCGCGGTGGCCGAGGAAACCTTTGCGCTGGTGCGCGAATACAAGGGCTCGCACAGCGGCGAGCATGGCGACGGCCTGGCGCGCAGCGAGTTCCACACGCAAATGTTTGGCGAGCGCATCGTCCGCGCGTTCGAAACGGTCAAGGACGTCTTCGATCCAACCGGGCTGCTGAACCCGAACCGCATCGTGCATCCGCCGCGCATGGATGACCGGACGCTGTTCCGTTACGGACCCGGCTACGGCGCGGTGCCCGATTTCGTGCCGAAGTTGGATTGGTCCGAGCATCCCGGCCCGCTGGGCGGCATGCTGGGCGCCGTCGAGATGTGCAACAACAACGGCATGTGCCGCGCGTTCGACACCGGCGTGATGTGCCCGAGTTTCCGGGTCACCCGCGATGAGCAGCATTTGACCCGCGGCCGCGCCAATACCTTGCGGCTGGCGCTGACCGGGCAGCTCGGCGCGGAAGCCATGCATTCCGAACCGCTCGCCGAGGCGATGAAACTTTGCGTGTCGTGCAAGGCCTGCCGGCGGGAATGCCCGACCGGCGTCGACATGGCGAAGCTGAAGATCGAGGTGCTGGCCGCGCGCGCCGACCGGCATGGCGTGGCGCGGCGGGAAACGCTGGTCGCCGAATTGCCCCGCTACGCGCGCATCCTGTCGCGGTTGCCCTGGCTGGCGAACGCGCGGAATGGGTTCGCGCCGCTGCGCCGGTTGATGGAACGCCATGTTGGGATCGCGGCGGACCGGACCATGCCGGAGTGGAACCGCGAACCGTTCCGCGACCACGAGGCGACGTCCGCCACCGGCCCGCGCGGCGCCGTGATGCTGCTGGCCGACACCTTCAACCGCTACTTCGAACCCGAGAACCTGCGTGCCGCGTTGCGCGTGCTGCGAGCCGCCGGTTATGGCGTCGTGCTGCCGGCCGCCGCCGGACGGCCATTGTGTTGCGGCCGGACCTTGCTATCCGCCGGCATGGTGGACAAGGCGCGCCACGAGGCGCGGCGCACGATGCGCGCGCTGGCCGGCGTCCTGCCGGTGCTCGGGCTGGAGCCCTCCTGTCTGTTAACCCTCCGCGACGAATTTCGCTCGCTGCTGCCTGGCGCCGAGGCCGACGCGCTGGCCGGCCGCGCGATGCTGCTGTCCGAGTTCCTGGCGAAAGCGAAGCCCGACCTCGCGCTGCGTGCATTGCCGGGGATCGCGCATGTGCACGGCCATTGCCACCAGAAATCGTTTGGCGCCTTCCCGGACGCGCTGGCCGCGTTGCGGCGCGTGCCGGGCCTCGCGGTCAAACCGATCACGGCGTCCTGCTGTGGGATGGCCGGATCCTTCGGCTACCAGGCTGAGACGCAGGACGTCTCGCGCGCGATGGCCGAGGCCGGGTTGCTGCCCGCCGTGCGCGCCGCCGCCGCCGAGGATTTCATTGTCGCCGACGGCACATCCTGCCGGCATCAGATCCGCGACCTGTCCGGCCGGGAGGCGATCCATTCGGTCCGGCTGCTCGATCGGGCGTTGCCGTGACACCGGGACCATCCGAAATTCTGGATTTCTGGTTCGAGGGCGATCCCTCCGCACGCCGGAAGCAATGGTTTGAAAAGACCGCCGACTTCGACGCCGCGTGCGCCCGCTTCACCGCCGCCGTGCGCGACGCCCGCGCCGGCAGCTACGACGTCTGGGCCGCGACGCCGCGCGGCGCCTTGGCGTTGATCGTCTTGCTGGATCAACTGCCGCGCAACATCTTCCGCGGCTCGGCCGAGGCCTTCGCCGCTGACCCGCATGCGCGCCGGCACGCCCGCGCCGCCATCGATCGCGGGTTCGACGCGACCCTGACCGCGGTCGAGCGGATGTTCCTCTATCTGCCCTTCCAACATGCCGAGAGCATCGAAGATCAGGACGAAGCCGTCCGCCTGTTCGAAACGTTACGCGAGGCTCTGGGCGCGGCAACCATGGATTACGCGCATCGCCATCGCGACGTGATCCGCGCGTTTGGCCGGTTTCCGCATCGCAACGCGGCGCTCGGCCGGGTCACACGCCGGAAGAAGCAGAGTATCTCGCGCAACCTGGTGCCGGTTTTTAAGGAGGCCCCATGCCCATCATCGGAGACGGTTCCTGGCGTTACGACTTCCAGCGCGATTGGGCTGTGTTGCCGCGCTGGTGGAATCTGGGTGAGACCGGCCACGCCGGACCGCCGCGCACCGGCGTGCAGGGTGCGGTGGCGGCGAACGGCGATGTCTACGTGCTGTGCCGAGCGGCGCATCCCGTGCTGGTGTTCGACGCGGCGGGCCAATTCGTTTCCTCCTGGGGCGAGGGGAAATTTTCAAACTTCGTGCATGGCCTGTCGATCGATCGCCAAGGCAAAATCTGGATCGCCGATTCGGGTCTGCACACCGTCACGCAACACGAGCCGGACGGCACGTTGCTCCAGACCTTGGGGACGCCGAACGCGGCGGCGCCGACGTTTTATGGGCAGCCGTTCAATATGCCGACCGGTACCGCGTTTACCTCGGATGGCGACGTCTTCGTGTCGGATGGTTATGGCAACCGCCGCGTGCACCGGTTTGCTCCCGACGGAACCTTGAAATACTCGTGGGGCGAGCACGGCACCGGACCGGGACAGTTCGTGCTGGTGCATTTCATCGGCGCGGATTGGAACGATCGGCTTTACGTCTGCGACCGCGACAATCACCGCATTCAGATCTTCAACCCGGCCGGTGAGACGCTCGCCGAATGGACGGGATTTAACATGCCGAGCGACCTCGCGTTCGGGCAACAGGTGATTTATGTCGGCGGCGGCGATGGCCTGTCGATCTGGACACCGGAGCGGCGGTTGCTCGCGCGGTTCGACCCGGATGTCGCCGGGCCTGGGTCGTTGAATATTCATGGCATCTGGATCGACGCGGATGAAAACATCTGGCTCGCGCAGTTCGATCGCGCGGTGAGCAAACTGACCAGGGTGCGGGCTTGACGGCGCTCGCCTGGCTGCTCGGTCTGATCCTGCCCGCCTGTGGCGCCGAGGGGGCCGCCGGCCTGCCAGTGCCGCCGCCGATGGACATGACCCGCATCGAGCGTCCGGCGACGCCCAACACCTTTCTGGCGGGCCCGGCGGAGATGCGGCCGAAGCCGGACGCGGTCACCGCGGTGCAGCCGATGCCGGCTCCGGCGTTGTACGCCAAGGCGCGCGTGTTGTTCGCGCGACAGAGTCGGACTTATCTCGCCGCGGAGTTCCCCGGCCGGCTGCAGCTGCATTACGTCGTGCGCAGCGCATTGCTGAATTTCCCGGACCTCGTGACGGTCCAGGTCAACGCGGAGGGAGCGGACCGGAGCACGTTGGTGATCTGGTCGCGCAGCGTCTATGGGCGAAGCGATTTCGGCGTGAACCGGGACCGGACGAAAGCCTGGCTCGCCGCCCTGCAACAATCCAGCGAGAGATGATCAGACCATGGGTGGCGTTGGTTTATTCCTGAGTGACGCGTGGCGTCTCGCGCGCCCGTACTTCGTCGAGTCCGAGGAACGCTGGTCCGCGCGCGGTCTGCTGGTCGCGGTGATCAGCCTGAGCCTGGCGTCGGTCGGCTTGTCGGTGCTGTTGAATTTCTGGCGGCTGGAGTTTTACAACGCCATCCAGAACAAGGACTGGGACGGCTTCGTCAGCCTGCTGCTGTTGTATCGCCATAACGACAAGGGCCTCACCTTCGGCTTTACCCCGCTGGCCATGTCGCATGTCGTCATCGCGGTGTTCGAGTACTACCTCACGCAATGGCTGACGATCCGCTGGCGCCGCTGGCTGACCGATAAGTTCCTCAACGAATGGCTGTCCGATCGCGCCTATTACAAAATCAGTCTCCTCGGCTCCCATGAACTGGGCACTGACAACCCGGACCAGAGAATCACCGAAGATGTCCGCGACTATTGCGACACCTCGCTGACCCTGACGCTCGGCCTGATTTCACGGGTCGTCACGTTGTTCAGCTTTCTGATGATCCTGTGGAGCCTGTCCGACGCGATCGTGATCTTCGGCGTCTCGATCCCGGGCGATCTGTTGTGGATCGCGCTGATCTATTCCGTGGGCGGCACGGTGTTCACCCACCTGGTCGGCCGGCCGCTCGCGGCGCTGATGTTCCGCCAGCAGCGCGTCGAAGCCGACTTCCGCTATTCGCTTGTCCGGGTCCGCGAAAATGTCGAAGGCATCGCGCTCTATCGAGGCGAAGCGCGGGAGAAAGTCGACCTGCTGCACCGTTTCATGGCGGTGGTCGGCAACTTCTACGCGATCATGCATCGAACCATGCTGCTGAACATGGTCGCCGTCAGCTACGGCCAGGTCGCGGTCATCATTCCGCTGGTGGCGGCCGCGCCGCGCTATTTCGCCGGCAAGGTGCCGTTGGGCGTGCTGTTCCAGGCCGCCTCGGCGTTCGGCAGCGTGCAGGGCGCGCTGTCCTGGATCGTCGACCGTTACGACGCCCTGGCCAATTGGCGCGCGGTCGTCGAGCGTCTCGCCACCTTCCACCGCGCGATCGAGTCGGCGCGCACGGTCGATGCCAACCTGATTCGCACCGAGAGCGATGACGGCGCGTTGCATCTGCGCGACTTCGATCTGATGCTGCCGGATGGCACGAAGCTGCTGGAGCACGCCGACCTGACCCTGACCAGCGGCCACTCGGTTGTCGTCACCGGTCGGTCCGGCTGCGGCAAGTCGACCTTGTTCCGCGCGCTGTCCGGCATCTGGCCCTTCGCGCGCGGCGAGATCGCGGTGCCGGCGAACATGTTCTTCCTGCCGCAAAAGCCTTATATCCCACTCGGAACGTTACGCTATGTCGTCACCTATCCGCACAACCCCGAGCAGTATGACCGCTCCGCCATCGCCGCGGCGCTGCGCGATGCCGGGCTGCCGAACCTGGTCGACCGGATCGATCGCGACGACAACTGGCCGCAGAGCCTGTCGGGCGGCGAGCTGCAACGGGTCGCCGTGGCGCGCGCGTTGCTGGCGAAACCGTCCTGGGTGTTCCTCGACGAGGCCACCGCGAGTCTCGATCCGGACTCCGAGATGGAGGTGTACCGGGCTTTGCAAACGCATTTGCCGGCGGCCACTCTGGTTTCGATCGCGCATCGTCCGTCGGTCGCCGGATTCCATGAGGCACGGGTGGTGTTCCAGCGCATCGGCACCGCGCCGGGCACGCTGATCACGGGGGCACCGGCATGATCCGGTTCGAGGAAATCGCCGTCGCCACCCCGGACAAGGCGGGCCTGACCGCCACATACGCCGGGCTGGATCGGCTGCTGGACAGCGGTGACCTCGACGGCGCGTTGCACGCCTGGGACGCGCTGCGGCGCACGATCGACACCTGGAGCGCGTTGGTGCATCTGAAGTTCGCGCAGGACACGACGGATGCCGCGGCGAAGGCGGCGCGCGAATACGCCGACGCGCTGGCACCCGAGGCGGCCGATCTGGAAACCGCGTTCAAACGCCGGCTGCTCGCGTTGTCCGACCGGCCGGGCCTGGCGCGCGCGGCCGGCGCCCATGCGGTTCGGCTGTGGGAGACCGATGTCACCGCGTTCGATCCGGCGATCAAACCGGATCTGGAACAGCAATCCCGGCTGACCGCGCGCTATACCGAAATTCTCGCCGCCGCCAGCCTGTCGATCGGCGGCCAGACCGTCAATCTCGCCGGTCTCGCGCCATTCGCCGAGGATCCCGACCGGGCCGTTCGCCATGCGGCCGAGACCGTGCGCTGGTCGTTCTTCGCCCAACACGGTCCGGAGCTGGATCAAATTTACCACGACCTCGTGCGGTTACGGCATGGCATGGCACGCAAGCTCGGCTTCGCGACCTACACGCCGCTGGGCTATCGCGGCATGCGCCGGGTCGATTACGGCCCGGATGACGTCGCGCGTTATCGCGAGCAGGTCGTCACCCATGTGGTGCCGTTGGCCGCGCGTCTGCTGGAGCAGCGGCGGGCCGCGTTCGGCTGGGACAAGCTGCGCTTCTGGGATGAGGCGCTGATCGATCCGGCCGGCAATCCCAAACCCGCCGGCGGGCATGATTTCCTGGTGGCCCAGGCGCGCACGATGTTCGATGGCATGGATAAGAGGTTGGGGGCGTTTTTTCGCGAGATGGAGGCGGGCGGCTTCCTCGATCTGAAAAATCGGCCGGGCAAGTCGGGCGGCGGGTTCTGCACCGCGTTTCCCACCGTCGGCATGCCGTTCATTTTCGCCAATTTCACCGGCACGCATCACGACATCGGCGTGTTCACGCATGAGATGGGGCATGCGTTTCAGAACCATCGCTCCCGCGGCCTGCCGAATATCGACTATTTGTGGCCGACGATGGAGGCGGCGGAAATCCATTCCATGAGTCTGGAGTTCCTCACCTGGCCGTTCATGCACCTGCTGGTGGGCGATGCGGCGGCGGACCGGTTCCGGCGCATGCACCTGATCGGGGCGCTGACGTTCCTGCCGTACGGGGTCTGCGTCGATCATTTCCAGCACGAGGTTTATGCGAATCCCGACGCCTCACCCGAGCGGCGGCACGCGATCTGGCGGCGGCTGGAACGGCATTACATGCCGTGGACCGATCATGGCGATCTGGCGTATCTGGCGAAAGGCGGGCGCTGGCAGGCGAAGCCGCATATCTACAATTCGCCGTTCTATTATATCGACTATACGCTGGCGCAATGTTGCGCGCTGCAGTTCTGGTCGCGGGCGCGTCGCGATCCGGCGGCGGCGCTCGATGCTTATGTCGGGTTGTGCGATCGTGGCGGCTCGGCGCCGTTTCAGGAGCTGGTGCGGGATGCCGGATTGATTTCGCCGTTCGCGGACGGCGCGCTGGCGGATGTGGTGCGGGAGGCGGAGGCGTTTCTGGCGGGGTAAGCGCCTCTCATCCGTCATGGCCCGGCGCCACCTCTCGCGGCATGGTGCTGGTTCAGGTGGCCCGGACGCGCCGCATAAGCACCAAGATAAGCCCGGAGAGGGGCACGGTCCGCCCTTCATCGTCATCCTCGGGCTCGACCCGAGGATCTCGACGAGCATGCGGAACGACCGTTCGAGGCAGTTTTCAATGACCGGGGGCCGCGACAGATGCTCGGGTCAAGCCCGAGCATGACGGCGGCGAGGTAATTTGGCTCCGCCCCAATCTTATCTTGATGCCTATGCGGACGCGCCGGGCCATGACGGGAGTGGTTCTAACTGCCCAAAAACGCCGCCACCGCGGGATTGGCGCGCATCCGGCTCAGTTCCTCCTCGGTCGGCAGCACGGGGCGGTCGCGTGTCACATTGACCATGCACAGGAACCCGAACGGTTCCCCCGCGTTCGCCCGGAACTGATGCCACGTCCAGGCCGGGATCGTGATCAGATCGAACGGTTTCACATCCCGCACGTCCTCGCCCACCATGCACTGGCCATGGCCGCGCAGGATCATCACGGCATGGGCGTGCTCGTGACGTTCGAGGCTGGAGAAACCCTTTGGATCCATCTCGAAATAGCGCAATTCGCAGGCTAGCGCGTCGTCGTGGAACAGCACCTGGCGGGAGATATCCTTGAACGGCGCCTCGCCGTCCTGCTTGTACGGCTGGTGCGCGATGCCATCCCAGCGAAACGCGTCCCGCGCCTGCCGGAAATTGGGCGGTTGCTCACTATCCATCGTCATCGGTTCCCATGCTGCGCGACGGCTTCGGCGAAGGCGGCCGACTCTTCCGTGATCCGCTCCCCGGCCAACAGCAGATTGCCGCCGATCAGCAACATCGTGTCGGGGCCGTAGAAGTCAAGCAACTCGCTCACCCGGTTCAGTGTGATGCCGCCCGCCGGCACCGCCAGCGCCGGCCGCGCGTTGGCCACCAGCGCGCGGCAGGTCGCCGGCGAATAGCCGAACCGGCCGCCATAAGTGGGAAAGATCACCGCGCCGCAGCCCAGCGCCGGAAACAGCTTGCCGATCAGCAACTCGGGCGCGATGCGGGCCGCGCCGCCCATCGACGGATGCGCGAAGAACGTCACCTGAGGAAACGCCCGGGTCAGCGCCCAAACGGAGGCAAATCCGGCGATCATCGGCGCGACCATCAGGCAGTCCAGGCCGCAGTCAATCGCGAGTCTCGCCCGCGCGCGCATCTGCTCCAGATCGCCGGTCAGGCTGGGGATATAGCGCGTGTTATGCCCCGTTTCACGCGCCGCCCGCGCCACCGCCTCGGCGATCAGCGGCACGCGGACCGCGAAGGGGCTGTACGCCTGATCCGCGAGACCGTGATCGTCCTTGATGAAATCCAGTCCGCCGCGCGCGAACCGCCCCGCCAGCGCCGCCAGCCGTTCGGCGGACAGGCCTTGCGGCTTCAACGCCGAGCCGGTGAATGCCCGCCACGCGACACCCAACCGGGACCGCAGCGCCGGCGTGCCCATGCCACCGGCGCAAAATCGTTCCGGAATGACCGCGTCGCGCAGGATCACGTCCTCATGCAACGACGTATTGCCGAACAGCATGTTCAGCAACTGCCCAGGATCGTCGCCGATCGTGGCCAGCGCGAGGCCGATACGAACAGAAAACGTCCCACCACCCAGATCGTCGATCTGTTCGACCTGACCCACGATGTCGGTCAGCACCGGCGGCTCGTCGATCGCCGCCAGCGGCATCTCGACGCTCTGCTCCACCGCGATCCCCTGGGCGCGCGCCTCGATCGCGGCCGCGTCGCTTCGCACGTGATACGTAACGGAAAACCGCCCGGTCATGACGCCGGGAGCACCAGCGCGTCGACCGCGATCGCGCCATGCGCGCCGAGGATCACCGGGTTGACATCGATCGCATGCAACCGGTCGCCCAACGCGACGGCGGCGGCCTGCAACCCGAGCAGCACGTCGACGAACGCCGCGGCCGCGCCGGGATGTCGCCAGCGCGGGCCATGCAGCACGCGGCCGAGGGCACCGCCGCGCAACCGCTGCTCGATCGTTGCGCGGCTGACGGGGATGGGCCACATGGTGACATCGCGCAGCGCCTCGGCGTGGATGCCGCCCAGACCGGCGAGCAGGACAAGACCGACGCCGTCCGCGCGGGTGACGCCGGCGATCGCTTCCAGATCGCCAGGGATCATCGCCTGGATCACCACATTCGCGCAGCCCGCCGCGGTAAACGCACGGGCGACCGCGTCGGCATCACGCAACCCGACATGCACCAGGCCGAGGTCGCTCTTATGCGCGACGCCCTCCGCCACGCCCTTCAGCACCACGGGAAAGCCCATTCGCTCCGCCGCCGCCGTCGCTTGCGCCACACTGTCGCACACCACGGTGGGAACGGTTGGCACACCAAATCCCCGCAGCAGTTCAAGACTTTCCGGTTCGGTCAGTTGCCGCGCGGGCAGGGCGGGGGAGGCGGCCGCCGCGATCGCCGGAACCGGGGAGGGCGGGGGCGTCAACAACGCGCCGATCCCCTCCAGCACGATGTCCATCTCGGTGAACACGTCCATGCCCATGGTTTCGTAGGTGGCTCGTTCCGCCGCCGGCAAACCGCCGGGGGACACGATCAACACCGGCCGCCCGGTCGCCTCGCGCGCGCTTGCCATCGCCGCGCGATACGGATCGCCCTGCCACGGGTTCATCGAATGCAGCAACGCCAGCACGACCGAGACATCGGGATCGCCCATCAGCAACGCGGGCACCTCGCCGGAGCGCCGCATGCCGCCGAAAATCCCCAGGTCCAACGGGTTGCCAATCCGGGAAAACATCTTGTGCGCATCGAGCGCCGCGCGGGTTGGCCCGGTCAGCGCGGCGAGCGGCACGCCCAATGCCTCGCAGCGGTCGGCGATCAACGACGCGCCGGCGCCGGAGGTGGACAGCGCGCCCAGACGTCCCGGCCGCCTGCCATACCGCGCCAGCAAGGCACTCGCGGTCATCAGCCCTTCCAGGGTCGAAACAACCGCCACGCCGCTGGCGTCGAACAGCGCCCGATACGACGCGGCATCGCCCGCCAGCCGCGAGGAATGCGCCACCGCCGCCGCCGCGCCCGCCTCGGAGCCGCCGATCTTCAACGCCACCACCGGCTTGCCCGCCGCGTGCGCGCGTAACGCCAAGGCACGGAACCGGACGCCATCCGGCAAGCTGTCGATCAGCAGCGCGATCACTTTCGTCGGCTCGTGGGTAATCGCGTATTCCATGTAGTCGAGCACCGACATGTCGGCCTCGTTCCCCGCCGAGGCGAACAGCGCCAGCCCTTCGCCGGCCATCGCCAACCGTCCCGCCATGGCGTCGAACAGCGCGCCGCTGTGCGAAAAGATCGAGATCCCGCCGGGCTTTTGCCGCTTCGCGTGCGAGGTGTTGAAGCCGATCGACACCGGATGATGCGCGTTATAGATGCCGTTGCAGTTGGGCCCGACAATACGGATGCCCTCCGCCGCGGCGATGCGTTGCAATTCGCGTTGCCGCTCGGCGCCGCCGGCGTCGAGGCTTTCGGCATAACCGGCCGAGCCGACGATCACCACCCGCAACCCGGCGCGGGCGCAGTCGCGCACCGCCTGGACGGCGGCCTCGGCCGGGATGGCCAGGAAGGCGACGTCGATCTGCTCCGGGGCGGCCGCCAGATCGGGGAAACACGGAATGCCGTTGACGTCTTTCAGCCGGCGGCTGATGCCGTACACCCCGCCGGAAAACCCGGTGTCGCGGATGTTGTTCAGCACGATGTAGCCGTGCTTGGTGCCGTCGTCCGAGGCGCCGATCACCGCCACCGCGCGCGGGTGAAACAGCGCGTCCAGCGCTTCCATCGTGGTCGGCATCGGTCGAACTCCCGTCGAGGTTTGGTCCTGTCTGGCGCGGCGGCCTATGGTTGGTCAACAATCCCGGGAGACAGCCCCATGACCGATAGCATCCTGCTGCGCGAAACCCGCGGCCACATCCGGATTTTGACCATCAACCGGCCCGAGCGCTCGAACGCCATGTCGCCGGAACTGACCGACGAACTGATCGACGCCTTCGTCGCTGCCGGTGCCGATCCCGACATAAGGGCGATCGTGCTGACGGCGGTCGGCGATCGGGCGTTTTGCGCCGGCGCCGACCTCAAGGCGCGCGCCCAGGCGGACGCGGCGGGATCGGTGTTCCAGCCGCTGCTGTCGCGGGTGCAGCGCTACATTTTCGAAGTTGTGTATGAAACGGTGAAACAGACCATCGCCGCGTTGAATGGCGCCGCGGTGGCGGGCGGTTGCGAACTGGCGCTGGCCTGCGACATTCGCGTCGCCGCCGAGCACGTCCAGATGGGCTTGCCGGAAGCAAAGCGCGGCAAGGGCGCGCATTTCGCCAACGTGATGCTGCCGCGCATGATCCCGCCCGGCATCGCGTTCGAGATGCTGTATCTGGGCGAATATATCGGCATGGAGGACGCCCGCCGCTGGGGCATGGTCAATCGTGTGGTGCCGCGCGGCGAAGCGCTGGCCGAGGCGTTGCGCATGGCGGAGGCGATCTGCGAAAACGCCCCGGTGACGATCCGTCGCATGAAGGAAACCGCGGTGCGCGCGAATGGCGTGCCGCTGTCGCTGGCGTTGCGGCTGAATGAGGGCGCCAGCCCGTACACCAGCGAGGACCGGGTCGAAGGCGTGCGGGCTTACGTGGAGAAACGCAAGCCGGTGTGGAAGGGGCGGTAGGTCACCGCGATCCGCAAGCAAGCGGGCCTGTAAGGAGCCATCCATGCGTTACCCCATCGTGATCGAACCGGGCACGGAAACCAACGCTTTCGGCGTGGTTGTTCCCGATCTGCCGGGCTGCTTCTCGGCCGGCGACAGCCTGGACGAGGCCATCGCCGGCGCCGAGGAGGCCGCCGCGGCCTGGGTCGATGCGGCGTTGGACGCGGGCGAGGCCATCCCGCCCCCCTCGAGTCTGGCAGCGATCCGCGAGAATCCCGAGTTCAAAGGCTGGTTGTTCGGGGTGATCGCGCTCGACCCGGCGTTGCTGGACGATACCATCGAGCGGGTGAATATCACGCTGCCCCGGCGGGTGTTGCGGCGCCTTGATGCGCGGGCCCGAGCGGCCGGGGAGAGCCGGTCCGGGTTCATCGCGCATCTGACCTTGGAAGAATCCGGCCGGTCCAGGTAAGGCGACGCCCAACAATAAACGAATCGGCAGGCGCTCGCCTCTGCACGTCATCCCCCGGCTCGTCCGGGGGACCTATACCAACGCCGTGCCGCGATAGGTCCCCCGGACAAGCCGGGGGATGACGACCTGGGGGAAGGCCCGACTGAAGCACTTATTGTTGGGCGTCGCCTTAGGCCGCCAATCAGGCCGCGCCATCGCGGTTGATCGCGTCAGGACACGTGGGCAGCGGTGCGATCGCGTCTTGTCGCCGCCGGGATACGCAGCGGAGCCTCACGCTGACACGCGCTCAACCCACTCCCCGGCGCGCGATCAGCCCCTTCGCCTCCAGCATCGGCAGCACCCCGCCGCCCAACATCATCTCCAGCAGCATCGGCGGGATCGGCGTGACCGCCAAAGTCTGGCCCGTCCGCGTATTGGTCGCCGTCCAATCGTCGATCGACAGTTCCGCCCGGTCGCCCTCTTCAAACGCGATGCTCACTCCTGGGCATTCAAACGCGCGAAAGCCGAAATTGACGCAATTGCGGAAGAACAACCCGTTCAGCGCCTCGGCGAGCAGAAACCCGACGCCGGCAATTCGCAACGACCGGGCGGCGGGCCGCGACGATCCCATGCCGTAATTAAATCCGCCGATGATGACGTCGCCCCGATGCATGTCGCGCAAGAACTCCGGGCGATTGTTGATGAACACCGCTTTCGCCTGTTCCTCCGCGCTCCGGAACAGCCAGGGGCCCGGCAGCATCAGGTCGGTGTTGATGTTGTCACCGAATTTCCAGACCTTGCCGCCGAGAACATTCGATCCGCTCATGCTCTGTCTCCCGCGAAGAAGGCGCCCGGATGGGTGATGACGCCGGCCAACGCCGACGCGGCGCAGGTGGCGGGCGAGCCCATGTAAATCCGCGCCGAGGGATCGCCCATCCGGCCTTTGAAGTTGCGCGTGCTGGCGGTGAGGCACACTTCGTCGGGGCCGACGGTGCCCAGATGCGCGCCGATGCAGGCGCCGCAGGTGGCGGGGGTGACGATGCCTCCGGCCGCGGTGATCGTTTCGACGTACCCGGCCTTCAGCGCGGCGAGGTAGATCGTCTGCGTGCCCGGCGTCACGATCAGCCGCGTGCCCTTCGCCACTTTGCGGCCCCGCACGACGTGCGCCACCACCGCGAGGTCGTCCAGCGTGCCGTTGGCGCAGGACCCGACGAAGGCCTGATCGATGTGCTGGCCGGCGACCTGGCCCACGGGGACCGAGTTGTTGACCACCGCGTCGGGCAACGCGACCAGCGGTTCCAGCGTGCCCAGGTCGATGGCGCGTCGCTCGCGATAAACGCAATCGGAATCGGGCATGGTCGGATGCGTGACCGCCAAAGGGTTGACCTGGCGCATATACGCGGTCAGCAGATCGTCCGGCTCGAAAATCGTGAATTCCGCGGAAAGCTCGGCCCCCATCGTCGCCAGCGTCCGCCTGCCGTTCATGCTCAGCGTCCCCATTCCTGGGCCGCCATACTCGACGTTCTGGTTGACGTGCGCGCCGTGCGTGCCGGCGATATGGAGGAAAATGTCCTTCGCCGAGACGCCGGGCCGTAGCGCGCCGGTAAAGTCGTAGCGGATCGTTTCGCCGACGCGGAACCAGGCTTTGCCCATGGTAATGGCATACAGCATGTCGGGCCCACCGACCCCGCGGGCGGCGCAATTGAAGGCCCCGGCGGCGCAGGTGTGGGAGTCGCCGTTGACCAGCACGGTGCCGGGAATGGCGTAGCCCCGGTCGGCGACCACGGCATGCGCGATGCCCTGGTCCAGGCCGACGTCATGCAGGCGTTCGATGCCAAATCGCGCGGCGAACCGGCGGCCGGTGCCGTGCGCGGTCGCCGCCTGGATGGTGGGGGCGGGGACCAGGTGGTCGAACACGATCACGACCTTGGACGGGTCGTGCAGATGCAGCACCTCCCGCCAGCCTTCCGGCAGGAAGGTCATGTCCATCAGGACCGCGGTTTCCACATCGACGACCGCGAGGTCGCCGGGTTGTATCGCCGCCTGACCGCTGGCGCGGGCGAGGATTTTCTCGGCGATGGTCATGGGCATGGCGGGCTCCCCTGGACTTTGGGCCTGGGTGCACCGGGCGCGCCGGGATGTAAAGCCGTGTCGCCGGTCACCGCCGCCAAGGGCGCGGCCGTCGTCAGAATCTTCGCGAACCGTTCGTGGGGTTATGCGGCCTGACGGGGCGGCGAACTCAGGCTGATCGCGGCCACCGCGGCGGCGATGGTCGTCACGGTCGCGCCGTCCTGACTGAAAGCGATCGCCACCGTTCCACTGGCGTGACGAACAACTCGCGCGCGGACCGGTTCTCGCGCGGCGGGAAGCAAAACGAAAATTTCCTCGCCCGGATCGCAAACCAATGGGCAGCGTAGCGCGGCGCCCCCGCGCGAGATGTCCTGGATCACCGCCTGACTCCGCCCGCCATCCCGTGTCGTCACAGTCGCCGGCGCGTCGTTTCCGGCAACACGCTCATACAGCCTGCGATAACCGTCGTCCGTGGTCATCGCCCGCGGAAACTGATCCACCTCATCGCGCAGCGTGCCGGCGACCTGACCGATGGCATCGGACGCGGCGAGGACATTCTTGCTCATATCGCCCGCTCCGTCGGCGATCGACGCGATTTCCGCCATGGTGGCGGAGACTTGCTCGCTTGTGCACAAGACAGCCTGAACATTGGTGGCGATTTCCCGGGTCGTCGCGCCCTGCTGTTCGATCGCCGCCGCGATCGCGGCCGAAACATTGTCCACGCGGTCCACCGCCGCCGTGACCTCGCGGATGGCGCTGGCGGTATGCGCTGTCGCCTCCCGGATCGCGGTGACGTTCTCGCCGATTTCCGTGGTCGCGCGCGCCGTCTGCGCCGCCAGCGCTTTGACCTCAGTGGCGACAACGGCGAAGCCCTTGCCGGCTTCACCCGTGCGCGCGGCCTCGATCGTCGCATTCAACGCCAGCAGGTTGGTCCGCGCCGCGATCAAGGCGATCGCTCCGCCAACGTCGTCGATCCGCTCCGCCATCTGGGAGAGCCGCGGGAACGTCGCATCGGTTTCCGACGTGCGATCCACCGCCTCGCGGGTCGCGCTGGTGGCATGCCCGACCTGGCGCGCGATCTCATCGACGCTGGCGGAAAGCTGCACTGTCGCTGACGCCACGGCGGCGAGGTCACGCGCGGAGACGGATTGTCCCGCCGCTGTCCGCGTGACCCCGTCGCGGGTCCGGCCGGTGCGGTCGTTCATCGCGCGCGCCGTCCGCGACATTGTCTCCGCCGCCTGCGTGAGCCGGGTGAGTACGGCGGAAATGACCGCGCTGAAATCCCGTGTCTGATCGTCCATGGCGGCCTGCCGCCGGTCCTTCGCGGCGCGCTCGTCCATCGTGGCACGCTCCAGGCGGACCCGTTCCATGGAGTTGCCTCGGAGGACTTCCAGCGTCCGGGCCAGAAGCCCCAACTCATCGTTTCGCCTGAGACCAGGCACGGGCGCCCGAGGTTACCTTCCGACAGCAGCCCGGTCACGGCGGTGAGTTCCCCGATCGGGCGCGAGATGCTCCGGCCAAGCAGCCAGATCGCGATGCCGACGATCAGACCAGCGGCGGCGCCGAACCCGGCCAGTGCCCAGGCGATGCGCCGCCTTTCCGCCGCCAGATCATCAACATAGACCCCGGTGCCGATAACCCAGCCCCACGGCTCGAACCCCCGCACATAGGAAAGTTTCGGTGCCGGTTGCTCGGAGCCTGGGCGCGGCCAAAGATAGTCCACCATCCCGGCGCCCTTCGCCCGCACGGTATCGGCGAACGCCACGAACAGATGCTTGCCGGCCGGATCCGCCATGCCACTCAGATCCTTGCCGTTCAGTTCGGGTTTGATCGGGTGCATCACCATCGTCGGATGCATGTCGTTGATCCAGACATACTCCTCCCCCAGATAGCGGATCGCGCCGATCGCCTGAGCGGCCAGACGCTGCGCATCGTTCCGGCTCAGTTGTCCGGCGCGTTCCTGCTTCTCGTAGGAGGCGGCGATCGCCGTCGCGCTATCGGCGATCGAGCGCAGGAGGTCGAGGCGGGAGTCGCCGATGCGCGTGCTTTCCAGTGCGAAGATGATCGCCAACAGGATGGCGACCGAAAGCACGGAGGCGGCGGTTCCCCAATGCAGGCGTCTGCCGATGCTCCGGGTCCTGCCGATCGCCGCGCGTTGGAGCCGCATTTGTCGCTGTCCTGAAGACGGGGGCTTCGGAGCGTTTATGCGGCGATGTTATGAAGCAACGGTTAACGGCACCCGGCGGGCGCCGGGGTATCCGTGATAATCCGATCGCCGACGCCGCGAGCCCGGCGCGCGGTCCAGGACAGTGCCAGGACGATCTCGCCGTTCTCCGCCACGTCCCTCGCACCCCTTCCGCCGCACCGCCCAGGACGCTCTCTCTGGCAGGGCGGCAATTCACCCGCGGGGTGCCTTTCCCGAACCATGGGTCCGATGCCGAACCGTCCCGCGCGGGGGGATGGCGCGGCCTCGTACCCTTGCACGGGGATTCTGACCGATTGAGCATGCTCCGGCCGTGACGCGGAGGGGCTGCGATCACGTACGGTCTCGACCCGCCTTGGGAGCCTTGTGGCGGGACAAGAAAGGTTTAAACGCAGATGAAGGCAGATGCACGCTGAACACGCAGATGGTTCGGCGTGGTTTACAGGCCGTGGACCACGCGTTTGATCTCCAGACGCGGCTTGCCGAAATTAAGTAACAGGCAGAGTCGGAGGCCGGTCGCTTTGAGATAATTGGTGCATTGCATCCGATGCGCGTCGTCCAGTGCGTTGACGGTCTTCAACTCAACCAGCAGCACGTCCTCGACCAACAAGTCCGCGAAGTACTCGCCGACCACCACGCCATTGTAGTGCACTCTGACGCCATATTGCTGCGCGACCGCGAGGCCGGCAGCACGTATTTCATTTGCCAGCGCATTCTCATAGACTTTTTCCAGGAATCCGGCCCCGAGCGTATTGAGTACAGTGAACGCGCAGCCGATCACGCGTCCCGAGAGATCATTCAACCTGGCGCTATCTGCGTGCATTGGCGTGAATCTTCTTCCATCTGCGTTTAAAACCTTCCTTCGCGATGCTGCCAACAAATGGTTACTGAAGTGTTGACGGGCCGGCGATACACAGACGCGCAAGGGTTCCCGGTCCTGGACTCAAACCAGGAGCAAGGGGTCAGAACCTCTGTGCGGCGGTACCCGGCCGGCGACCACGGCATGAGCGGTCCCCTGATCCAGGTCGCCGTTGCACCGGCGCGCGAAGCCGATTCGCGTGGCGAACCGGTGGCCGGTACCGCGCGCGGCCGCGGCCTGGATGGTGGGGCCGGGACGAGGTGGCCGACCACGATCACGACCTTGGAGGGGTCGCGCGGTTTCGGCACCTCCCGTCAGACTTCGGGCATGAAGCGCATGTCCATCGGCACCGCGGTTTCCACATCGACGACGGTGAGGTCGCCGGGCGGTATCGCCGCCTGACCGCTGTCGCGGCGGTTTGATTGAGTGGACTGTCCGGGCACACCGGCATAAACTCGGAGTTATGAAGCATATCGCGGTTCTGACGAGTGGTGGTGATGCCCCCGGCATGAACGCGGCGATCCGCGCCGTCACCCGCGGCGCGCTCGATCAGGGCATGACGGTGCACGGCGTGCGCCAGGGTTGGCAGGGCCTGGTCGACGGGCAGTTCCGACAGCTCAATGCGCGCGACGTGGGCGGCATCATTCAGGTCGGCGGCACGTTTCTTGGCAGTGCCCGGTCGGCGGAATTCCGCGAGGAGAGTGGCCGGTCCAAGGCGCTTCGCCACCTCGCCCAACGGGGCATCGATGGGCTGGTGGTGATTGGCGGCAACGGATCGCAGACCGGCTCGTACCTGCTCAGCCAGCTTGGGGTTCATGTGGTCGGCATCGCGTCCACCATCGACAACGACCTGCTCGGGACCGATATTTCCATCGGCAGCGACACCGCCATCAACGTCACGCTTGAGGCGATCGACCACCTGCGCACGACCGGTTCCTCGCACAATCGCGCGTTTTTGGTTGAAACCATGGGACGCGACTGCGGCTATCTGGCGATGATGGCCGGTCTGGCGGGCGGCGCGGAAGTCATCTCGACGCCGGAGTTCGAGGTTTCCGCGAGCGAGATCGCGCAGCGGCTGCACGCCGCGTACGAGCGCGGCAAGACCCATGCGATCGTGGTGATCGCCGAAGGCGTCAAAGAAAATGCCGCCAAAATTCTGGCTTATTTCGAGGCCGATAAGCAGAGGACCGGTTTCGAGCTGCGTGCCACCACGCTTGGGCACGTCGTGCGCGGCGCTCCGCCCAGAGCCTTCGATCGCCTGTTGGCGACAAGGTTGGGCGTCAATGCCGTCAAGGCCCTGAGCACCGGTGAGACTGGCGTATTGATCGGCTGGCAGAAGAATGAGGTCACGCGAACGCCACTCGCGGACATTGTCGGACGCACCAAGCCGATGGATACCGAACTGCTCGAGCTCGCGCGCATCCTGGCGAAGTGATCGCGCCCACACGGCGGCCGTGCCTCGATCATTCTGTTATTCTTTATGCGCGATCAGTGGTGGCCACCGAGGTCGCGCAGACGCTTGCGTTGCCGGAAGCCGGAGCAGTCCTGACCGCGCTGACGTTCCCACGTTCACGTCGTCTCATCGCGCCCCCGCCGTAGCAGCGTATCCCTTGTGCCGCTGGCGCGGCTGGCGATGCCGGGCCGGCGGAATTCGTATCCTGGACCAACGCCACCTTGACCGCCACCCTTGCCTTTCCCCCCCATTTCCCCCATATCCCCGCCCGCCGCACCATCCGGGCCTCCCGCCTGGGCAGCGCGGTAATTCACACGCGGGGCGCCTTTCCCGAGCAATCGGGTCCGGTGCCGCATAACCCCGGCCATCCCCGCGGAGGCTCAACCGGACGACCACGAAAGGAACAATCGCCCATGGCGATGCCCGATTTCACGATGCGTCAGCTGTTGGAAGCTGGCGTCCACTTTGGCCACCACACCCGCCGCTGGAACCCGCGCATGGCGCAGTACCTGTACGGGGTGCGCAACCAGGTCCACATCATCGACCTGCAGCAGACCGTGCCGATGCTCGACCGCGCGCTGCGCGCCGTCCGCGACGTCACCGCCGCCGGCGGCCGCGTGCTATTCGTCGGCACCAAGCGCGCCGCCGCCGAGTATGTCGCCGAATCCGCCAAACGCTGCGGCCAGTACTACGTCAACCATCGCTGGCTCGGCGGCACGCTGACCAACTGGAAGACCATCACCGGCTCGATCAAGCGGCTGCGCCAGATCGAGGAAATGGTCGCCGGCAACACCTCCGGCCTGACCAAGAAGGAAATCCTCGGCATCACCCGCGACCAGGAGAAGCTGGAGCGCGCTCTGGGCGGCATCAAGGAGATGGGCGGGCTGCCGGACATCCTGTTCATCATCGACACCAACAAGGAGAAGCTGGCGGTCGAGGAAGCCACCAAGCTGAACATTCCCGTGGTGGCGATCCTGGACAGCAACTCCGACCCGACCGGCGTGACGTTTCCGATTCCCGGCAACGACGACGCGATCCGCGCCATCACGCTGTATTGCGATCTGGTCTCCGGCGCGGTGCTGGATGGCATCAGCGCCGAGATGGCCGCGTCCGGCGCCGACCTCGGGGCACGCGAACAGTTGCCGGCGGCCGACCTCGCCGAGGCCACCGCCTGACGTTCACCGCCCGTCATGGCCCGGCTCGTCCGGGCCATACGAGTCAGCGCCGTGCCGCGACAGGTGGCCCGGACGAGCCGGGCCATGACGGCGCGATTTTCAAGCGCGAACCCGCGCGGTTCGCCATGCCTGGAGACGACACATGGCTGAAATTACCGCCGCTTTGGTGAAGGACCTGCGCGACAAAACCGGCGCGGGCATGATGGACTGCAAGAAGGCGCTGACCGAGGTCGCCGGCGACGTCGAAGCCGCGATCGACTGGCTGCGCAAGAAGGGCCTCGCCGCCGCCGCCAAGAAGTCGGGCCGCATCGCCTCCGAGGGCCTGGTCGGCGTCGCTTCGGAACCCGGTAAGGCCGCTGTGGTCGAGGTTAACGCCGAGACCGACTTCGTCGCCCGCAACCCAACCTTCCAGGCCTTCGTGGAGGAGGTGGCGAAGATCGCGCTGCAGGTCGGCGACGATCTGGACAAGATCAAGGCCGCCCCATTCCCCGGCACCGGCCGCACCGTCGCGGACGAACTGACCCACCTCGTGGCGACGATCGGCGAGAACATGACCCTGCGTCGCGCCAAGGTGCTGAGCGAGCCGAAGGGGACCGTCGCGACCTATGTTCACTCGGCGTTGAAGCCGGGTCTGGGCAAGATCGGCGTCATCGTCGCGGTCGCGAGCGCGGACGCCGGCGAGGCGCTGCAAACGCTTGGCCGCCAGATCGGCATGCATGTCGCCGCGACGCGGCCCGACGCGCTCGACATCTCCAGCGTGCCGCCCGAAGCGCTGGAGCGGGAGAAGAGCGTGCTGACCGAGCAGGCCAAAGCCTCCGGCCGTCCCGACAACGTCATCGCCAGAATGGTCGAGGGCCGGGTGCAGAAATTCTACGAGGAAGTCGCGCTGCTGGAGCAGGTCTGGGTGCATGACGGCAAGAGCCGGGTGAAGGACGTGGTCAAGAACGCTTCCGCCACCGTCACCGGCTTCGCCCGCTTCGCGTTGGGCGAGGGGATCGAAAAGCCCAAGGAAGACTTCGCCGCCGAAGTCGCCGCCACCGCGGGGCCGCCGCCCACGCCGGGATCGCCGGCCGGCGCCGCGGAGCAACCGCCCGCCGAATAGTCCCCGCGGCGCGCACGCGGCAGCGCAAGGCAGCGGTTCGCGAGGCCCCGCCGGAGGAATGCGCGAAGCGCGCCCCGAACCCCGCCCATCGGCCCGTGCCGGCGGCCTGCCGCGACCGCGCGTGGTGACGCCGCGGCGGGCGCGGCACGGCGGCCACGGGGTGCGCAGAAGTTTCGCCGCGGGGGCGCATCGCGGGTCCGCCTTCCATCGGCCAGGCTGCTGTGGAATGGCGATGCGCCGCCGCCACCGGCCGATGCAATCATCGCCGCCAGACACGAACCTGGCCAGCCGCGAACCTGAATGGAAGCCCGCGACAGCGGCCGAGGCATAAAAAGAACAAATACGGTGTAAATCAGGAACTAACACGTTAGTGGGGGCCTTGGGCGATTTTTGCAAACCTCGCGCAAAACCAGGATTCTCTCACAATTTCTGGATGTTATCGGGCATTCTTGCGAAGTTCGGAGGCCGGAACAGGACGCGGGTCAGTGCGGCTCCCGCCCCTGAGCGGGAGCCGGCAAACTCCATGCGCTCGCCGGCGGTTTCCATTTGGCGCCCGCGCCGAATGATGCTTCGTGCCAGGCGATGGCGGAACTGATGACATTCAATCTTCAGCATGCGCCGCCCGATGCATCGCGGCCGAGTCAATTTCGCCGAACGCATCAAAGCGGCGATGCCCGGCAACGGCTGCCTCGCGCCACTGACGGTAGCCGCCTGGTCACGGCGTGACGCCGGGCCGGCCCGGGGCAGGGGCCTGATCAGCCGGTCCAACCGGAAGACCCCGCCGCACCCAACCGCGTCATCCGGTTGGGCTGCCGGCATCAGGGCCGGCGCCGATGCGAGGTAGAAAGTCATGCCCCTGTTCGCTTTCGAAAGAGAGAATATTCTTTCCAATCCGGGCAACCTGACGATAATCATCCACCGGAGACCCGTTCAGGAACCGCCCCCCATGTCCATCGCTCGCCTGCGTGACGTCGTCGCCGCCGTGACCCGCGAGGTCGAACGCCACGGCAACGGCGAGGCAGCGGTGTTGGAGCCGGCGCGCGGCCTGCTCGCCGGCCTGGTGGCGCATGACGACTGGCTCCCCGAAGCCTTCGCCGCCGCCGACCCGGCGCATTATCGGCAGTATCTGTTGTATGGCGATCCGCTCGACCGCTTCACGCTGGTCAGCTTCGTCTGGGGTCCCGGACAGCGGACGCCGGTGCACGATCATCTGATGTGGGGCCTGGTCGGTATGCTGCGTGGGGTGGAAGAATCCGTTGCCTACACGCACCGGCCTGGCGATGCCGCCCTGACCGCGGCGGAACCATGTTTCCCGCGGCCCGGCATGGTGGCGGCCGTGTCGCCAAAGCTGGGCGACATCCACACGGTCGCGAATGCCTTGCCGGATCGGCCGTCGATCTCCATCCATCTCTACGGCGGGAATATCGGCACTGTGCATCGGCACCGCTTCGACCCGGCGACTGGCGCGGCGACCGAGTTCGTGTCAGGTTATTCCGCCGCCGTGCCGCCGAACCTGTGGGTCGCGGCGTAAGCGGACTCCGACAACGCCACACGAGAGGAACCAATGCCATGACCGTCAGCGTGCAGGTCGCCGTCTACCCGCTGCGCCAGGAGCGCCTGACCCCGGCGGTCGAGGCCGTCCAACAGGCGCTGCGCGACAACGGCTTACGGCCCGAACCGGGACCGATGAGCACTTATGTCGTTGGCGAGGATCAGGTCATTTTCGCGGCGCTCCAGGAAGCCTTCGCGCGCGCATCCGGCATCGGGCACGTCGTGATGACGCTGACCTTGTCGAATGCCTGCCCGATCCCGGACTGACCCGCTCTTGCCGGCCAAGGGGGAGGCCACGTCACGCGCGGGCCAGTTTGGTCCCGGCGTCTACGCCGATTGGCGCCGGTCATCGCTTGGTGAGATCACCGAAGCGCTCGAACATCGTGTCATCCTCAGCCTGGCGGGACCGTTACAGGATCGATCGGTCCTTGATGTCGGCTGTGGCGACGGAACGCTCGCCGCGGTGATCGCGCGCGCGGGTGCCGTCCGCGTGTCCGGCTGCGATATCGATCAGCGCATGGTCGCCCGGGCCTGGGCGAGGGGGATCAGCGACGGGATCCACATCGACCTCGCGGTTGCCCGGTCGCAGGCTCTGCCGTTTCCGGACGACACATTCGATGTCGTGACCTGCATCACCGTCCTCGCGTTCGTCCCCGACACCGATAACGCGCTGCGGGAGATGGCCCGCGTGCTTCGCCCAGGCGGCCGGCTGGTGATCGGCGATCTCGGCCGATGGAGCCTTTGGGCGGTGCGCCGGCGGATCCGCGGCTGGTTTGGCGCGAAGCTGTGGCGGACGGCTCGATTCCGGACGGCGAAAGAACTCGCGGCGCTGGCGGCGGGCGCTGGTCTGATCGTCGGCCCGGTCCAGGGTGCGATTTTCTTCCCGCCCTGGGTGACGCTGGCTCGCGTCATGGCACCGTTGGATCCCTTGTTGGGGAAGGTCACCACGGTTGGTGCCGCGTTCCTGGCGATCCAGGCGACGAAACCCTGACGGCGGGAAACCCGCGACGGCGGGCATCGGGCTGACAGCAGTCCAAATGCCGCAGAAGGAATATTATGTTAAGTCATGCCGGCGTCACGGCGGTCAGCCGCGCACTGTCGCGCGGCCGTCATGACGTCGCGCGGCCGTCATGACCCGGTTCATCCCTGACCCTTCCCCACAACTCCCTCTGGACACGCAAAATTCCATGACGTAGCGTCCGCCGCATGGAATCGATCGCACCGCATCCGCCATTGACCAGCGCGGACAGCCTGGCATGGATCAACA
>Ga0181536_10001561_pt1 | contig 26865 bp, 19 predicted proteins | sample PEATcosm2014_Bin_41_FD_121105 | JGI IMG/M metagenome (GOLD analysis project Ga0181536, IMG submission 121105) | Peatland microbial communities from MTU Mesocosm Facility, Houghton, MI, USA - PEATcosm2014_Bin17_60_metaG | ecosystem: Environmental > Terrestrial > Soil > Wetlands > Peat | place...
AACAGCAAAGCATTTGCGGGCTGCAGGCGATATGCTAATCCCGCGACATCAAAGCAGATGGCGCAGCTTATTGCTTGAGTGACGCCCAGACTCGTGCAGTTATTATTGCGCGGGTACTTAGGCATCTCCGTGACCATGTAGTCCTGGAAAAACTGCCACTCGGGCCACGGGTTGGTGCGGTCGATGTAAATTCGGATGGCGGCCACTTTTCCCAGCGCGCCGGAGCGATAGATCTCGCGCCCTTTATGAAACTGCGGCATGCTGTTGTAGTTGTGGCCAAGCTGCATGACGCGCGCGTTGTCCTTGATCGCTCCGCGCATGCGCTTGGCGTCCTCCAGTTTCGTCGACCAGCCCTTCTCGACGTAGACGTCTTTCTTCAGTTCGGCGGCGCGAATGGTCATCGGCGCATGCCAGAAGTCGGGCGTGGCGATGACCACCGCGTCGATGTCGGGATCGTTGAGCGTTTTCTCCCAGTCCTTGCCGCTCTTCATCCGGTCGTTTTTCGCCACGGCGCGGGCGCGTTTCAGATTGCCGTCGTACAGGTCGCAGATCGACCGGATTTCGACGCCCGCGATTTTCTGGAACTCCCGATACAGGTAGTAGCCGCGGGTGCCGACCCCAATGACGGCGAGCCCGATCGTCTCGTTGGGGCTTTTCTGCGCGAGCAGGGCTGGCGCGGCGGTTAGCACGGCCGCGTTTTTCAGAAAATCTCGTCTCTGCATGTCACTCCTTCCCGCTCCCTGACGGTCGCGGCTCAGTCAACCTTGCGAAAACAACGCGACTGCCACCGAGACTGTCAGGGAGCGGTTTAATATCCCATCACACGGCGCACGTACTCGCGGCTCAGCTTGAAGCTCTCGCGCAACGGACGGGTCGGCTTGAATCCCGCGGGATGGGCCAACTCGATTGCGAGCGTGCCGGAGAAGTTCACCTCGCGCAACGCGCGTCCGATCGCGGCATAGTCGATCACGCCCTCGCCCATCGCCTCCGGCCAAACCCCGTCGGCTTTCCGATCGCGCAGGTGCGCATACACGATCCGGCCGCCGTAGCGGTGGATGAAACTCACCGGCTCGACCTTGGCCCCAACCAGCCAGTCGATGTCGGGACCGAGTTTGGCGTCCGGGATCCGGGTGAGCGTCCCGCGCAGATCGTATTCGTCATCCTGAACCTCGTAAATGCGGTTGTGCAGGTTCAGGATCACGCCATTCGCTACGCAAATCTCCGTCAGCTTGCGGAGCATCTCCGTTTGCGCGTCGAGTTCGGCCGCGGTCTTTTTTCTCCGGGCGTCGCCGACCGAGGTCCCCAGCGTGCGTCCGCCCACCTCGGCGATGCGGCCGATCACAGCCCGCGCATCCTCGATGATTTCGGCATGCTTTTCGCGATTCCACATCGGCGCCTGATAAGAGGCTCCGATGACAGCCAGGCTGTAACGCCGCGACAGGTCGCGCACTCGCGGCACGACGTCCGCGTGCCGCAGGGCTGTGTCCATCAACTCCACTCCGTCTACTCCGGCGTAGCTGAGATCGGCGAAGATGCGGTCCAGGACCGGAGTGATGTCGAACCCCGGCAGCGGAGCCGCGTACACCCATGGATGCGCTCCAACCACGATCCTGGGCCCATTCGGAAGCGCGGGAACGGCTGCAAGCAGCGATGCCGTGGTCGATCTCAGGAAGTCGCGTCGATTGGAACGGATGATCACGTTCAGAAGTTTATCGTCCAGAATTTCAATCTTGCAATGCGGCTAGCATCGATTATACATCCAATCTCTCTATTCGGACCCGTTTATCTCCGTATTTCCATCGCGATGACTCCGACGCCCCGGGGGCTCGGCTTCTTCCTGGATAAGGACAGTCCGGTGCAGTTCGGCCACGACGGAGCCGACGAAGGCTTTCAGGGCGCTGCCGACCATGAATGCCGAGTCCGGCAAGGGGGTGGCGATCATGGCGAACTCTGATAATGGGATCGCCGTCGGGGCCTTTCTGCTGCAGAGCGTCGCGAAGGAGTACGGCTGGAACTACAGATCTCCGGAGCAGGGAGGGTTTCCAACGCGAGCGGCAATTGCCTAGACCTTGCTGGTAGTTACTTTCTCTGCGGCGTCTGGTCGGATGGCTGGCTCTTGCGACGGCATCAACTCCCCCGCCGCTTCTTGCAACCGTCGTTCGCAGGTCTCCCACTCCCCTACTTGGCACTGCGACTTCCGGCAGTCGAATTCGCAGATGGCATCACCTGCTGGAACATCTTCGACGACTTGCCGCCAGAGCCATCCCCAGGCTGAGCGAACGAACTTCATATACCCTCCGAGACTTACTTCCTATGCGCATTCTAGCACCGACGCGGTCCGGTACGCGATCCCGCTCGCATCTTCCGTGCGTCAACAACAAAAACGAAGGCCGCTTCTCAGGCTTGGGTGCGAAGCCCGCCCCGACGGGCCGAGTTAGCTGTGCGAGACGAGGCGGGAGTGGAACGGCATGCGGCTGCTATTCCTTCCGGAGTTCGCGTAGCGCTTTCCGGAGAGAGTATCGGCGCGACTGGCACCCCGCCAAAGGCACCAGCCCCCGTTTCCACCGATCGTCGTGAGATCGAGTGCTTACCGGCAGCGCCACTTCGACACGTGGGCAATGCCCAATCGGCGATTCCATTATTCTCCCATTGCATTCAGGAGCTCCGCTCGCGGCGCTTGTCGACGCGACCAGTCCGCTTGAGTGGCGAAAGGACGAGCGCGACCCGTCCACCCGACAGCCGGTGCCGCATCGCCCGAGCGCGCAACGGATCGCGGACACGATCCACCATTGTCAGCGTTCTGCGCCGGGATCGCCAGTCGGCGGCGGGGCGTGATCCACGGCATCGGGAGGCCCCAGCAACTCCGTGAGAAGGGGTTTCAGTGCATCAGCCCAGACTTGATACGCCTTCACGGTCGGATGGAGCCTGTCTTTTGCGTTCATCATCCCGTCGAACAGCCTTCCATCGCCGGCGGCGAGTTTGTCATTGATGTTCAGATACCGAACCTTCTGGCCATCGGCGAACCTGGACAGATTGCCGTTGATCCTGTCGATGACGGGAATCAAAGCCATATTGTCGTTTCTCGGGAAGAGCCCCATTACGACGATCGTCGCCGCGGGCGCTTTCGTTTGGATCACGCGCACAATCGCCTGCAGACCTCGCGTAACATCGTCTGCTCTCGCGTCGGTGTCCCCTCGGGCCGATCGATTGCCGACGTTGTTTGTGCCAGCGAGCAAAACGACGACTTTGGGGTTGACTGCGTCCAACTCGCCGTTCTCCAAACGCCAGAGGATGTTCTGCGTCTGATCGGCGCCCCATCCGAAATCAGCCGCGCTCCAGCCGAAGAAATTCTGCTTCCAATTGGCGAGCAGGTCGGGGTAGTCGATGGCGCCCCACCGTCGTGTAATCGAGTCACCTTCGAAGTAGACCTCGATCACGCCCTGCTTCGCCTTACCGAGCAGTTGGGAATGAGCGACCAGGGAGTTTGGGTCGGTTCGGAAGACCGGCTGGTCGGCCGGAAATTCCCAGGGCGCCGCTTGATAGTTGAGGAACTTGTCCGCCCAGGGAATGAAGTACTTCCAGTTCGGGGCATCGGTGTGGCCGCCGTCATGCTGGCGCCACGCGAGTTGGCCATCGAGAAGTCCCGTATTGACCGGCGGCATCTTGGCGGTGTGATAGTCGTCCGTTACTCCCAAATCCTTGGCACCCAATAGCCGGAAGACAGGACCCGCCGCCACGGTTGCCATGAAGCTGCCCTGCTGGTCCAACCACTTTGCGTCGCCCTTCTCGGGGACTCCATAGCTGATGAAAGTCAGCCGCGGTGCGCAAAGCGCAATCAATTCGTTCGAGTCGACCGGCAAGTCGCCGGCATTCCCGCTTCCGAACGAAGCCTCGGCCGCACCGTACTTCAGGAAGTTCCCGGCCATCCAGTGGTACCCGCCGGACCCCGTGAGATTCTCCACCTCCTCTCCGAAATTGCGTCTGTGCGGTTTGGCGCCGCCCTCCCCGGAGGAACCCACCAGCACGACCGCAAAGCGGGTGTCGAACGCCATGGTCACAAGCGCGGCCTTCCCAAAACGAGAGACACCTTCAATGCCGACGCGCTGCGCGTCGACGGTCTTGTCGGTCTCCAGATAGTCGAGACCGCGGGAAGCACCCCACGCCCATGCCCGCAGCGCACCCCAGTCCTCCGGCTTGCGGGGCTGGCCCTTGTTTCGAAGACCGATGATTCCCCTGGTAAGCCCTGCGCCGTTGTCGGGTTGAATGCTACCGGGGTCGATCAGCGCGTAACCCCATCCTCCCGCTATGAGTTGTTCCGTCGAAGCCGGATCACTCCCCATCATCGCCTTCAATTCGGGACGGCTGGCCATCATGTCCGTCATCCGCTTGAGAAATGCCGCGCTGCCGAACATCATCATTACGGGCACGGGAGCATTGGCATTAGCCGGTGTCACCAGCGTCATCTCAATATCGACGTTGATCGACGGGCACGAAGAGTTGTCCGCGTGTCCGACGAGTTGCTTTTTAACGACGGGGAAGATCCCTGCCTTCGAATCCGTCGTACTCGTCACGGTCCAAGTCACTTTGGGCACATCGGGCGGGACGCGGCCGACCACCTCGCGCTCGAAGGCTTCGACGATCTCCGGGCGTCGCTGATGCCACCACTGTGCTGCCGACGTGACCCTTTGCCCGGTTTTCAGGGTGAGCGCATCGGGCAGGTCCGGAAACGGATTAGCCTTCGACTCATCGTAGTTGGCGTGATCCGGGGCTTTCTCATTCCCGCTCGGCCCTGGACGCAGGGCCTTAATGCCCAGCTGATCCATCATGCTCCGATGGTCCTGTTCTGTTGTCCAATTCATCAGCGGCAGGCAGCCGTTCGCAGGGGAAGTGGACGCGGTTGCAGATGGGCTGTGAGTTTGCTGGCCCGTGGCCATTTGAGAAGCGAGGGCGGCTAAAGCGCTCAATGCAGCGACCCTCGATATTGCTTGTTTCGAGCGCGAGGCAAAAATCATGTTTGACTCTCGAAGAAAGATGTTAGCCGATAACGATCAGGGACGTGCACGCCCTCGGTCACATCAGCCGCAGTCGCGTTCCACTTAAACGGCACGGAATTACCCGCCGCTGGGTACGACGCGATCCGCACGGCGAGCCTCCGGCGGTCAGGAGTAGCGACGGTCCAGCCCTCGAAGAGCTTGGTGAGATGCCTGCCGGCGGCCACCGCTGCCGCGTCAAGTTCAGGCCGGCGATCTGTGGGATGGTGTCGGAATCGCAAAAACCGTGATTGGCACAGCCTACGATTATCGCAAGTCGGGCGACCCATTCTGAGGATACACCCACTATCTGGGAAGTGTGCGGCGGTTCCAGGTCTAGTTCTAGTCAGCTTGCGCTCTCCCCACCAAACGAGAGGCTGGCCCCACGGCGGCATTATGCGGTTTTATACCGGCCAATCTGCTTGATTTTAATGCGCTTACATACAACATTGCGGGAAGGAACAGCTTGTAACTTCCACCAAAACTGATTTAAAAGACCTGTTTTACGGATAGATTAACCATCTTCAGTATCGATTGTTAGCTAAACCTAACTTAACTCAACGTTGAGCAAGGCGGCGCGAGAAGTTACCATCGAGCCACGATGTGCTCCCTAACGCTCAGGTATGCAAGCGGCGTTATTGCATTCTTCATGTCAGGCGCGGCGGCCTTCGGTCAATCGGGTTCCCTGTCTCTGTCTTCGAGTGTGGTAACTCCGGGCGGGACGGTCTCTCTCAATCTTTCGCTCAACTCCTCGTCCGGAAGCCAGCCGGCCGGCATCGAGTGGACTTTTGCCTATTCAACATCCAATATCGTTGCCATTTCGGCCAGTGCCGGTACGGCCGCCACCGCCGCCGGCAAGTCCCTTTCCTGTGCGGGAAGCCCCGGCTCGTACATGTGCCTCCTGACCGGGGTGAGCTCAAGCGGGCTGGATGCGAACCCCATCCAGAACGGCGTGGTAGCGGTCCTCACGGTGACGCTTTCGGCTGCGACCTCCGGGACTTCCATTAGCGTCACCAACGCGTTGAGCACCTCGTCAGCCGGCGGCGCGATTCAAACCACAGCGACGGGAGGTACGATCACCGCCGTCTTTAGCAACCCGGCCACACAGACGATTACCTTCAACCCGCTCGGCAACGTCACTTTTGGAGTTGCGCCGTTTTCGATTAGTGCGACGGCCAGTTCGGGACTTACGGTGAGCTTCGCTTCGACCACGACGCCGGTCTGCACTGTGTCCGGTTCCACGGCGACGATCGTGGACGTCGGCACGTGCGCGATCACCGCAACGCAACCCGGGAATGCATCCTGGCTTGCCGCGATTCCGGTTACCCGGACATTCTCCGTCACCAGCCTGATTCTGGTGCTGACGGCTCCTGCCAACGGCGCGACCGGCATAACGACGAACCCGACGCTGATCTGGAACGCGGCGAGCGGAGCGACTTCGTACAACGTTTACTTCGGGACCTCATCGACGCCGCCCTTGGTCACCAACACGACTTCGCTGAATTATACTACGGCAACGCTGGGTGCGGGTGTGACCTATCACTGGCAGATCGTCGCGATGAACAGCGCGGTTTCTGCCGCCTCGGCGATCTGGTCTTTCACTGTTACCCCACAAGGTGGCGCCAACTGTGGGCTGGACGTAAGCCCAACGCTGGTATTCCTGGATTCCACGAGCCAATCTGCTCCTCCGCTGAGCGTGACGACAGGCCCAGCCTGCTCTTGGGTAGCGTCCGCCAACGCAGCGTTCATCGGCATCACTTCGGGCGCCAGCGGAAGCGGAAACGGCGCAGTCACGTTTTCGGTACCGGCCAACACCACCGGCGCCGACCTGACGGGCACGCTGAGCGTTAACAGCCAGCCGGTCTCGATTACCCAGCGGGAGACCGCCGACATCTTCGTTGATGTTCCACCATCGAATGGCTTCTTCGATTTCATCAACACTGTGTATGAACGTGGGATTACGGCAGGGTGCGCGACCAGCCCGCTGCAATATTGCCCCAATTCCACTACCACGCGGGCGGAAATGGCCGTGTTCATCATCACCGGCATCGAGGGCGACGAGACGTTCTCCTACACCACTACTCCCTACTTTACGGACGTGCCGTCGACAGACCCCTTCTTCAAGTTCGTTCAGAAGATGAAAGACCTGGGCATCACCTCCGGATGCTCGGCGGCCATGTACTGTCCGGATGATCCGGTCACGCGCGGTGATATGGCCGTATTCATTATTCTGGGGAGATATGGAGCCATCGACTTCAGCGCATTACCCGGCTATTCGGCGGCGCAGATTTTCAGCGACGTGCCACCGTCGAGTCCGTTCTACACTTTTATTCAGGAGATGGCGGAGGCCGGGATCACCGCGGGCTGTGGGTCGGGGATGTACTGTCCCAACGCGGCATTGACCCGTGGCCAGATGGCCGTGTTCATGGTCACCGGCTTGCTGAATCAGCTTCTGCCGGCTGCCACGCCAGTGATTGCGACCGCCGTTCCCAACGCGGCCGCGCCCGGCCAGGCTGTTACATTGGCGCTCGGTGGCGTCAACACGCATTTCGTGCAGGGCACCACGCAGGTCACGATGGCGCCGGGCATCACTCCAACCGGCATCGTCGTGGTCAACGACACCAGCCTGACGGTGCAGGTCGCGGTCGGTTCAGGGGTAGTTCCGGGACCCACTTCCATCGTGGTCACGACCGGTACCGAGCAGGCCGTGCTGCCTAATGGCTTCACGGTGCAGTAGAGGGCTCTGGCGCGACGGCGCGCATGCGGGATTGGAGTTTGCCTTTCTGGTCGGCGGCCGCGGGCGTCTACGCGCTGTACAGCGCTTTCACCTGGGGCCGGTGGCAGGATTTGGCCCGTGGACTCGCGTGCATGGAAAACCGAGCCCAGTTAAGCGGCGATATCGGTAGCTACTTCGACCCCTGCTACAAGGGTCGTGTTGGCTGGCGTCCGCTAGGCCGTGGCGCCTGCCCAGCCAAACGCCCAACCCATTCAGTTATTCGATTACGGCCTGTGACACGGCGTTGTCGAAGTCGTATTGGAGCGACCGTCCTGGTGTTTGCACGAAGAGCACTACCGCCATCTGCTCTTTGCGGTTCACCCACCAGTACGTGCCGAAGGCGCCATCCCAGCCGTAACTGCCGTTCGGCTTCCGCAGCCGCGCGTCCACCGCGCTGACGACAACCTCGCCGCCGAGACCGAACCCGACGCCCTTGGGTGGACGCCCGATCTGGCCTGCAAAGAGTTCGCCCACGTTGTTGCTCAACATCAGGTCCACCGTCCACGGACTCAGAATGCGCTTTCCGTTCAGTTGCCCGCCGTCGCAGAGCATCTGTGCGAATTGCAGGTAGTCTGGCGCCGCCGACGTGAGGCCGCCTGCACCGGAGAAATAGACCGGCGATCCGATTCTGAACGGCGCAGCCGGCTTCTGCAGTCCGCTCGGGGTCCTGTTGTATATCGTGGCGATCCGCGGCAGTTCCTTCTCCGGAACATTGAACCACGTATTGTCCATGCCGAGCGGCTCGAACAGACGCTTCCGCAGGAACTGGTCCAACGTGGTTCCCGAGACGATCTCGACAATCCGGCCCAGCGTGTCGAAGCCCGCCAATCCGCTGTACCGCCACTCGGTACCGGGCTGAAAATCCAGGGCCAATGCGCCCAGCCGGGGAATGAAATCGGCAAGTGTTTCGGTCGGCGTGCGGGCCTGCAGCAGCTTTTGTAAATCCGGCCCGGTGATTCCGCCGCTGCCCAGTCCGGAGGTATGCGTCAGCAAGTCAATGATGGTGATGTCGTGGCTCGCCGGGACCGTATAGTATCGCTCCCCGGACTCAGGCCCCTGGTCGGACATGGGCGCCGGCGTGCGTGCCGCCTCCACCGCCACCTTGGAGTTCTTGAATTCCGGGATGTACTTCGCAACCGGGTCGGTCAGCTTCAGCTTGCCTTCCTCCATCAGGATCAGGATGGCGGTCGCCGTGACCGGCTTCGTCGACGATGCCAGGCGGAACAGCGCGTCCTTGGTCATCGGCTTCTTGGCTTCGAGGTCCATCAACCCGTGCGCCTCGAAATGAACCAGACGGCCCCGCCGCGCGACCATGGTCACCGCGCCGGAGATATCCCCAGCTTCGACGCGGCGCATGATCATCTCGTGAATGCGTTGCAGGCGGTCGGGAGCCAACCCGAGGTCCTCGGGCTTTGCCACTGGCAGCGACGCAGCCGCGAGCGGCAACAGAACGGCCGATAAAACAATCGCCGCCCGAGGCGCGGCGCAACGGCCGAAAGTCGAAAACGAGTGTATCGGTGTCATCTGGCCCTCACTTTGTCTCAAGAGCCGATCGTAACGCGGAACCGCTCAGAGCGCGGGTGATCCGCATGTCCCTCCGAAGCGTTGTCGTTCATTATCGGCCTTTTCCCCGAGTGGCGCCGGGCCCTTTCGGCAAAGCTGCGTTAGGTCAGTCTTGCGACATTGGTTCGGGGGCGGCTTCCACTAGAGCACCAGAACCTCGAGGCCGCCTTGCACGGTCGTATCCGACTCTCGATTGTTTTCGACGGCCGCCCTCGTGCTACCGGGCGGGAGCTTTGCAGGGCTTCCCGGTTAGTCGCGGATCTCGCCCCGCGCTCTAGCGCGGCTTCCAGTTCGGGCTTTTTCCGCGCGGCGCCGATGAACAGCTCCTGGCTCGCCCCCCGGCTAGGTCATTCGGCCACGCGGCACAAGAGCGTGGAGTACAGGTGGTTTCGCCGGGGATCTGGCGGAAAATAAAGAACACAGGCGGTCGAGCCGATTTCCAAGCGGTTCCCGTCATCCACACCGCAGGCTTGCGAGAATCGGGACGCTGCGCGGTCGCGGGGCGGACCACGGCCAGTGGTCTGACGTTCATCGGGGCCACGCTCGACCGCACCTTCCGTGCCTTCGACACGGAGACGGGTCACGAGTTGTGGCAGGCCAAGCTGCCCGCGTCGGCGATGGCCACGCCCATTACATATCGGGCGCGGCAGGGCGGGCGGCAATTTGTAGTGGTAGCTGCCGGAGGCGACGGCAAGACGGATAAGAGCAAGCTTAGTGACTCGGTGATGGCTTTGCGCTGCCTTAGCCGAGCGATCTCTTCCATCTGCTTCAGGTGGGTCCGACCATGGTGTTTCCACGATGGTTGCGACCGTCATGTCCCCGCGTTCGGGATGATTCACGGGCCAGGCCAAGTCCGCGCGGGGGGCTCCCGTCATGCCATTCCCATTGACGCAGACGAGCCAGATCCACCCGTCGCGCCCCAGCCGTGACAGTGCCATCTCGGCCGGTGTGGTCGCCCAAGCCTCGACCACACTGGTTTGGTTGCCTCGGCCGCAATCGCGTTCCAGTCGAACGGCACGGAAATATCCAGCTCCGTGTATGACGTAATCGGCACGGCGAACTTCTGGCGGTAATCGCCGGCCCAAACCCCCATTCGTGTTTCTGACGAGTCGAGCAGCGACGTTGACAATCATCATGGAGTCATGGCCAAGGAGTGCTTCCTGCAAATGTCCAAACTCCAGCGAGATTGGAAAACTTCTGGACACTTCTGGCGGCTAGAATAGTTTTTCAATTGCAGATGCATCGGAGTCTTTAGAAGGAGCACACAATTATGGAACGCGAAATATCCAGGCGTACGGCGTTGGCGAGTGCCGGAGCCGCGCTGACGACCTCCCTTTTCACTGGCCGGATGAAGGGAGCCAACGACCGCATCACGGTAGGCTTTATCGGGATCGGGGCAATGGGTTCGGGAAATCTGGACTATGCCATGAAGATTCCTGAAGCCCAGCCCGTGGCGGTGTGCGATGTTTACCGGCCGCATCTGGAACGCGCGGAAGCCGCCGCACGCCAGAAAGGATTCCAGGTGAAAGCGGTCCCCGATTTCCGCGAACTGCTGGCGGATAAGTCCATCGATGCGGTTTGCATCTCCACTCCCGACCACTGGCACGCCTATATGACCGTGGAAGCGTGCAAGGCGGGCAAGGATGTCTTCGTCGAAAAGCCCGCCTGCAAGTTTGTGGAGGAAGGCCGGAAGATGGTCGAAGCCGCACGCAAATACAACCGCATCGTCCAAGCCGGCACCATGCAGCGTTCCGGCGGCTATTTTCAAAAAGCCGCTGAGATCGTCAAGAGCGGCAGGGTCGGCGCTGTGACGTTTTGTCATGCCTTCCAGAGTGGGATGACGGAACAAAAGGGCTTCGGCAATCCCCCGGACGGCGATCCACCCGCGGATCTCGATTGGGATCTGTGGCTCGGACCGGCGCCAAAGGTTCCCTTCAATCCGAATCGCTGGGGCGTTAAAACTGCCACCTTCCCGACATTCCGATACTTCTGGGATTACGCGGGGGGCGCCATGACGGACTGGGGCGTGCACCTGATCGATCCGATCCACCAATGCTTCGGCGACCCGATGCCGCTGGCGGTTTCGGCCATGGGCAGCAAGTTCTACGTCGAGGACAATACCCAGACGCCGGACACGATGCTGGCAACGTTCTATTACGAAGATTTTCTTTCCAGTTACGAAAGCCGCACCTGCAACCCGCTACCCATGTTTGGGCTCGGCCAGGGTGCGGCCACGGTAATTCATGGCACTGAAGCCACCATTTTCGTGAACCGGAGCGGTTGCCGGCTGATTCCCAACAATAAGTTCAAGGAGCCGGAGACTTGGGAGAAGGACCGGGCCTTGGCGGACATGAACGTGCCCCACTGGCGGAATTTCCTGGAATGTATCCGGACTCGGCAAAAGCCGATTAGTGAAATCGAAACGTGCGTGCGCTCGTCAACTGTTTGCCTGCTGGCAAATCTTTCGATGCGCTTCCGATCCCGAATCGATTGGGACCAAAACAAATGGACCTGCGCACAGAGCGAGATGCAGCCGAACCTGAACGCCACTTATCGTGAACCGTGGAAGCTGGAAGTCTGACGGGAGAGGTCAGGTCATCGATGACATCCACAGGCTGGCCGTGGAGGCGAACCGACAACGGGTGTGCGACACCGACGGGGCAATTTGCTCTGGAATCACGGCGGAGCAGGGCGGGTATCTGGCCATTGAGACTCACGCTATCGCGCACCGGTCAATCCGGCGCAAGGAATGCTGCCTGGAACAGCGGACGCCCGGGCAGATTGCGCAGATTGGCGTGCCGGTAGGGCAAGTACTCCGCGGGCATTATTGTCTTATCGGTAGCTACTTCGGCAAGCGTTTCTTCACAGTGCCTCCGCCCGATCGGCCGGAAACGCACCCAAACCCGAAGTGCGTGCGCCACGAAGAAAAAGTGCGCCGGCGTTTAGACGAGGGCTACCACATCCTTGGAGCGCTCGGACTTCAGGTAGGCGTTGGGATCGTGATAGAGAGCACCGTCGGGAAGCCACTCCATCAGCGGTCCGAGATCCTGGCGCACTATATTTTTGTAGAACTGGGGAAGCACGCCGCTCTCCTGCTCGAAATAGGGCGGGAATTGCGGGTCGTGGTCCAAGCGATTGCGAATCTCCCGGTGGTACCTGGCCCTGCCGAAGCCCTCCGTCGAAACCGCGCGCACCAGGTTCATCCAACGTGCAGTCACCCCTTGCGTCGCCAGGAAGCGGCGGAAGATAGCGCGGGTGGAGAACGAATACCGGGTCAGGTCGATGATCTGGTCGTACAGGGCCTGCCAGGAATAGTTTGCCGGCTTGACGTTCATAGCGCCGTTATTGTTGAGGAAGTGGAATGGGAAGGGCAGCACGCGGTTGGATCGCTGGTAATCCAGATTGAGCGGCGCAGCCCGGCCGAATGCGGAGAGCAGCGAATAGGCCGGAAAGGCCCCCGGGGTCATGTCCAGGAATCGCTTGGTGAGTTCAAAGGGTTCCGCCCCTTCGTCGGTATCGAGTCCCAGCACAAAGTTGGTTTGGATGTAGGGTATGTACTGCAGGATCAGATTGACGTGTTCGGACACCTGGCGAACTTTGGCCATCCCGACCAACGCGCCGGTCTTCGATTTGCCGCCCAGCGCGAACCAGGATTCAATGCCGGGCAGGACGCCTTTGAATGAATTGCGTCTGAGCCGCTTGAGGTGCGGTTCGGAAAGCAGGGACAGACTGCTTTCGGCGACGAAGTCGATGCTGCCGGAAGGGACCGCGTCCTCGATCATGTCCAGGTAGTCGTCGAAGCGGACTCCAAAATTGGGATCGTGCCAGGCTACCAGGGGCCGTTTGAACCTGGTCAGCAGGAAGCGGAGATCCTCGCGGAGCACCTCGAAGTCCATGGGTTGATAGGGCACCGTGGAATCGATACAAAAGGCGCAAGTGTACGGGCACCCCAGGCTGCCGAGCATGGGGACCATCTTGAGGAGGGGCGCTTTCCTGAGCGTCGAGTCGATGAACTGCCAACGCTCGCGTACCCCAGGGAGGGTTCTGGGCTGCTGGGAGGCCGCGAGTTGGACGCCCGCGGGCCGGTGTTGCGAGCGGTCCCGCAAGACGTCACGGAGCGTACCCTTATCCGTGAAGCCCAGCACATAGTCGAAATACCGCGCGGCGTCTTCGGGGTAACAGCGGGCGTGCGGCCCCCCGATCACGGTGATCGCCCCTCTCCCACGAAAGAGATTACTCAGGGCGTACGCCGTGTGCGCGGCTTCGGTGAACGCGCCGATGAACACCACGTCGACGTTATCCGGCAACTCCGTCAGCAGATCTTCAAAGCCGGTGTAACAAACGAAGGCAACCTCATGTCCCTCCTCTTGGCACCAGACCCCAATGACCTGGGGCATGATACTGGCGAGGCTGGCGTTCATTATGCGTGCGTACAATGCCCGCGTAGGACCCGTGGAGACGATGTCGATAATCCCGATCCGCAGCTTTTTCATGAACTCTCCATGGCAGCGTACAATACAAGACTTCCGTTTGGTGCCTGACGACGCGTGACCCCAGTCGTGGCGGGTACCTGCCGCAATGGCGTCATTGGCCTAAACCCCGCTTGCCGTTGACTGCCATCGGCTGCTGGTCAGGTTTTTTTGAGTTGGCTCCAGTATACACCTCGAAACGGCCGACGTCTCGGCGCAACCTTCGCTAAACCGGCGCAGCCCGAACCAATCAGGGAAGCCAAGATCGGCTTTTGTAGACGGCGTTGTGCGGCGATATCGGCAGGTGTCCAGCAAAGCCTCCAACTGTTGGTCGGCGAGACCGGATCAAGCAACGGGCGGCCCCTTCGAGAACCTCTCTGGCGCGCCGGGAAGCGCGCAGGGCGGCCTGTGAGTCTGCCGCAGGCCAAGGGTCTGGCCCCACAATGCAATCAACAGCTTGGGCCGTGCTTCTGGAAAGTGGATTTGGTGCCTTGAATTGGGCGGCAAGTTCCATTCACACCACCCATATTCTGGCGCTTTCGACGGGGAGGATGGGCAATGAAGCCAGCTCCAACTCGTCAAGCGCGCAGCCGGGGCGCAGCACGATTTTATAGACGCGGTTGGCTTCGCCGACTTGCGCCACCCGTTCGAGCGCGGCTCTGTTCAACTGATCGATCAGGTTCCCGCATAGCCAAAGTCGTGGCGCCACCATCCGCAAGACATTGCCACACCATTGGGCGGCATTTTCGCGGGATACAACCCATGGCCGTCGAGAATGCCCCGAAACCAGTTCAACGCGCTGGATTCCTCGCAGACTGTTTGCGCACAGGCGCCGGCTAAAGGACCGCAACATTTCAGAAGCCTGGGAGGCAGCAGCGTTTGACGGTCTTTGCGGCCTTTGCCGCCGTGTATCCAGAGGACGTGGCTGGCGCTTCGCGCAGCCCGATGCCGGCTGCTGAATTCCGGCGGCAGGCGATGCCGCGCGGCCTGGTTTTTTTCAACAAGCCTCCTCCCGCAGGACCGCGCTGCCCTCAGGCGAATTTGTCCGTCGCCGCGACGAGAGCGCGACTGTTCGGGGGGTCGAAGGCGCTATGGCCGCTGTCGGGGGTGATGATGAGGTCGGCTTCGGGCCACTCACGGTGAAGCGCCCACGCGCTTTCCATGGGGCAAACCACGTCGTAACGGCCCTGCACAATCACACCGGGGATGTGGCGGATGCGCGAAACGTTCCGCAGCAACTGGTCGTCGGTCTCGAAAAAAGCCTTGTTGAAGAAGTAGTGAACCTCAATGCGCGCGAAGGCGAGGGCGAACTCATCCTCTTCGTAGTGGCCGGCGAAATCGGCGTCGGGCAGGAGCTTGGAGGTGGCGCCCTCCCACCCGCTCCAGATCTTCGCAGCCGCGAGTCGCACGGCCGGATCATCGCTGGTAAGGCGGCGGTAGTACGCGGAGAGCAGATCGCCACGCTCAGCCTCCGGGATGTGGGCGAGATACGGTTCCCATGCGTCGGGATAGAGGACCGACGCGCCGCGCTGGTAGAACCAGTCGATTTCCTGCTTGCGCAGGAGGAAGATGCCACGCAGGACGAGTTCGGTGACGCGATCGGGATGAGTTTGGGAATAGGCGAGGGCGAGAGTGGAACCCCACGATCCGCCGAACACCTGCCAGCGCTCAATGCCGAGGCGCTCGCGGATCTTCTCGATGTCGGCGACGAGGTCCCAGGTGGTGTTGGCTTCGAGAGACGCGTAGGGCGTGCTCTTGCCGCAGCCGCGCTGGTCGAAGTTCACGATGCGGTACTTTTCGGGATGGAAGAAGCGTCGCTGTTTGGGATCGGAACCGCCGCCGGGACCGCCGTGCAGAAAGATCACCGGCTTGCCGGATGGGTTGCCGCTTTCCTCGAAGTAAATCTCGTGCATGGGTGAGACCTGGAGCCGGCCCATGTTGTAGGGCTCGATGGGGGGGTAGAGCCAGGTGACGGGATCCTTCATGGTGGATACGGGCTGGGGGTGCTTGAGCATCGCTTGTAATGTACCTTTCTGTCTCCGGCACGCGTCATGCGGGACGTGGATGACTCGACACGTGTAATGATCATCATAGCGAGTGGCGCGGTGCAATTCGCACTGCTCCATTCATGGTAGCTTTTGCCGGAAGCCCCGGGGCACCGATCCCTGGCGCTAACGGTGCTCCCATCGACAATCCGCCCGTTGGCGCTAAATGGACTACGCGCTTCACGCCCGCGATGCGCGCCGGCCGTCGTCCCTCGCTGAGCCGCAGACTATGCCAAACGAGCCGAAAGCCGCATCCCGCATCCGCCTCCAAACCTCAGATCAAACACCGCATAATACGATATGCCCGACAAGGGATTCCAGGAGCGCTCCATGCCTGGAACATACAAGATCACCGAGGTTCGTAGGCACCTCGCCGGTCAGCTTCGTGGAAGCCGTAAGAGCTGCCGTCGCCGAGGCGGCCAATTCCATCCGTCACATGGATTGGCTCGAGGTCGTCGAAGGCTAAAGCCCGCGCGCTGCCCGCCGCACCATCTCCCACGCCCGCATCACGTGCGCGCGCGTGGTGCCCATGTTCCCGATCGCCAGGTGCAGCGTGTACTTCCCGCGCAGCACGGTGTGCGATAGGAAGAACTCGCCGGAAGCGTTCACGGTTTCCAGCAGGCAGCGATTCTCGTCGTCCGTGCCCTTGTACCGGAAGCACACCACGGAAAGCGGCGCGGGAGCGCTGCGCTCGAAGTGCGGATGGGCATCCACGGCGGCGGCCAATTCCTGCGCCCAGGCGATCTGGCTGCGAATCGTTTCCGCCAGCTTTTCGTGCCCGAAGTAGCGCATCACGAACCAGAGCTTCAGCGCGCGAAAGCGGCGTCCCAACGGCACGCCGTAGTCCATGTAGTTCACCGCGCGCCCGTCCTGAGCGGTCCGCAGATATTCGGGCACCAGCGAGAAGGCGCGCCGCAGTATATCGGGCCGGCGGGTGTAAAACGCGCTCAGGTCGAGCGGCGTGAAGAACCACTTGTGCGGGTTGACGACCAGCGAATCCGCGCGCTCGGCGCCGTTCAGAATATGGCGGAACTCCGGCACGATGGCGGCCGAGCCGGCGTAGGCGGCGTCCACGTGGAGCCACAGTCCATGGCGCGCGGCAATATCGGCGATGGCCGGCACGGGGTCGATGCTGGTGGTCGAAGTGGTCCCCACCGTGGCCACCACGCAGAACGGCCGCAAACCGGCCGCGATGTCCGCCTCCACGGCGGCCGCCAGCGCTGCGGGACGCATACGGAACTCGTCGTCCACCGGAATCTTGCGCACGTACTGCTGTCCGATGCCGATGGCGATGGCGCCTTTCTCGATGGAGGAATGCGCCTCTTCGGAACAATAGAGCGTCAGCCCGCGTGAAGCGCCCAGGGTGCGCGCTTCCGGATCGGCCATTTCGCGCGCGGCCGCGATGGCGTGCATGCTGCTGGTGGAGGCCGTGTCGTAGATGACGCCGAAAACCCCGTCGGGCAGCCCCATCCACTGGCGCAGCCAGTCGAGCACCACCTGCTCGAGTTCCGTCGCGGCGGGCGATGTCTTCCAAAGCATGGCGTTGGCATTCAGCGCAGCCGAGAGCAGTTCCGCGACGATGCCCGGCCCCGGCGCGGTATTCGCGAAGTAGGCCATGAATCCGGGATGGTTCCAGTGCGTGATGGCCGGCACGATCAGGCGGCGGAAATCCTCCAGCAGGCGCTCCATCGGCTCGCCCCGCTCCGGGCCGGATACCGGCAGCGCGTCTACAAGCTGCCCCGGCTCTATTTGCGGCAACACGGGATAGCGTTCCGGATGCGAGAGGTAATCGGCGATCCAATCGACAGACTCGTGCGCGAAGCGGCGAAACTCTTCGGGAGACATTTCTTTATTGGATCATAGACAGGCCAGGAGGCCTGTCCTACTTACAGCCAGACGCGGAACCACTCCCGGAATTCGTCCAGCGCGGCTTGGGTTTCCCCCGCCAGCGGCACCGGCGGCGGCCCGGTCTGGATGCCGCGCGCCGCCAGCGCCGCTTTGATGGCCACCGGCGTGGGGAAACGCTCGATGCGTGCGAGAAACTCGTGGAGCCGGGCGTCCAGCCGTTGGATTTGGGCTTCGTCATGCCGCGCGATCGCCCGGTCGAGCGCCAGCAGCAGTTCCGGCATGGCGCAAGCCACGCCCGAAACCACGCCATCGGCGCCGGCCGCGCGCGCCCGCGCGAAGATGGCGTCGTGTCCCACCAGCAACGTGAACGGGTGCTCCTGCTTGGATTGGCTCAGGGCCTGGAAGTTGTCCCAGCCGCCGCTCGAGTCTTTGATGCCTGCGAATCGTCCGGTGGAAAGCAACTGCGCCGCGGTTTCACTCGAGATCTCGCTGGTGAACGCGGGGATATTGTACAGATAGACGGGCGCCCCGTGACTCATCTCCGCGCGGAACCTCAGGTAAAACTCGCGGATCTCCGGCTGCCCGTAGCGGAAGAAAAAGGGCGGCATCAGCAGCAGGCCGGCCGCGCCCGCCGCGCTGGCCTCGCGTCCCAACGCCAGCGCGCCATCCAGCGTCGAGTGGGAGACTCCCGCCAGCACCGGCACCCGGCTGCGCTTCACCGCCAGATAAACCAGGCGCACCCGGTCGTCGAAGTTCAGATTGACGAATTCGCCCGTCGAGCCGAGCAAGGCAATCCCCTGCACTCCCGCCGCGCACAGAAAATCGATCAGTTCCAGCGTGGCTCCGATATCGGGCTCGTCGCCGTGCTTGCCGTGGGGCGTCACTGCGGCCGCGATCACGCCGGAAAAGGGCTGCATCATTTCACCGTGGCGCACGCTTCAGCGTGCCGCTGCTGGCTTCAGCCGGCAGGGCGAGCTTCGCTCGCCGCAGAGCGGGGCTAAAGCCCCGCGCGGGCTGAAGCCCGCCCTCCTGCGGATTAATCTATCATATGCGCGTTTGAGGCGGTCCGTGCGTCATCATGATCGATGCGTAGATTACTCTTGGCCGCCCTTTGTTGTTGCGGCGCGCACGCCGCGGTGATTCGCGGTGTGGTGCTCGATCGCTCCACGGGCCGCCCGCTGGCGCGCTCGCTGGTCACTCTGCGCCCGGTCGAGGGCGTCGGCGGCACGCCGCAGTCCGCGCGCGCCAACCGCGGCGGACAGTTCACGTTCACGGTGAGCGCCGGCATGTACCTGCTGCGCGCCACGCGCGACGGCTTTGCGCCCTTCCAGTACGGACAGAACGATTGGAAATCGGCGGGCAAGCCCATGTCCATGGAGCAGGACGGCTCCCTGTACCTGGATATCCGCCTGCGCCGTTATGCGGCGATTTCCGGCACGGTGCTGGACGAGAACGAAATCGGCATTCCCGACCAGAAGGTGATCGCGTATCCCGCCAGGCGGCCGCTCCAAGTCGCCGCCAGCGCCATCACCGACGACCGCGGCATCTACCGCATTCACGGCCTCGAACCCGGCACTTATTACGTGCGCGCCGCAGCCAGGCAACTGGAGGATGGCTCCGGCCTGCTGCCAACTTTCCACAAAGAAACCATGGTGGTGGAGGAGTCGATGACCGTGGATGTGGATCTGGACCAGCAGGCCGACGACATCGACATTCACCCGTTGCCGGGCAAGCTGTTCCGCGTCCGCGGGAAGGTCATCGCTCAGCCGCCTGGGCCGGTTACGGTGAGCCTGATCTCGGACGTTGGGCGCGTTCAGACCACGACTAGCGGAACGTTTGTTTTTGAACAGGTCGCACCGGGAAACTACCAGCTCATTGCGGAGGCCGACGATCCCTACAGCCGCGGCAAGCTCGGCGCCTTCCAGGAGATCGCGTTGGAGAACGACAAAGAAGTGCAGGTGCCGCTCAATTCCTGGCGCGAGACCGAGTTTCGCATGCAGGATGAGAAGGGCAATCGCCTGGATCCGGGCACCGCGAAGATCACCGCGCGCCGCAAGGATCCGGATGGCGGCGGCCACCCCGAAGTCCTGAAGCTGGAAAACGGGCGCGCGGCGCTGGGGCCGGGACGCTGGGAGATGTCCGTCGTTCCGCCGGCGGGTTATTATCCCGTCGAAATCACCGGCGCCGGCCTACCGGATTCGCAGTCCGGCCGCGCGGATGGCTGGAACGAAGTTGTGCTGCGCGGTTTCGACGCGATCACGATTAAGCTGTCCTCGCGCCCAGCTTCCATTCATGGCATGGTGAGCGGAACAGGGCACGACCCGGCGCCCGGTGCGCCAGTCTATCTGGAGGCATTCGATAAGGATACCGGCAAACGGCTGGCGGAACTCCGCACTACCCGCAGCGACCTGCGCGGACAGTATCATTTCAACGGTCTGGCGCCAGGCTTGTATCGCATCCTCGGCACGTTCGAATATGAAAAGCCGGATTCGGACGCCATGGAAGCCGCCGGCGCGCGCGCGCTGACGCTGTCGGAAGCTACCGACGCGGCGCAGGACCTGGATCTGTACGCACCGTAAGTGGGGCAGGCCGCCAAGCGCGGACTGAAGTCCGCTCCACGGCGAGCAAAGCTCGCCCGGACGGCGAACTGAAGTTCGCCGCTGCACGCTAAAGCGTGCGCCACGTCGCGGCCAAATACACCATCCTGAAATGTAGAAACTCGAGAGCGCGGACTGAAGTCCGCGCCAGCAAGCTGAAGCTTGCGCCACCGGACTTGAGAATCGAGGGGATGTGGTAGAATCAAAGTTGCGTTTCGGGTTTCCAAAACCTGTAACGATTCCAAAAACTGTAACTAAGCAGTCGGTTGTAGCGTCGAAGGCTGTGAGCGGCCCTCTACGCCAGCGGAGGCGCCTGGGGACAAGATGTCTGAGAAAATGGGGAACACCCCGTCACCGGAAGACCATAAATTCGATCCGGACGAGCACCTGGAGCACTTGTTGGCGCCGGAACTGGAAACGCCCTGGTTCAAGTCGTTGATCGAGAGCCTGCGGGAACTCATTAAGCCAACGCCTCTTCCGCCGCTTCAGGTTACCTCGAAGCCGGTCGCCGTCAAGGACATCTGGGGTCTCTATGGACAGAAGAAGCAGTCCGGCGTCTACTCGCTGGCGATCCATATAACCGTCATTGTTCTATTGTTCACCTTGGCGTCGAGCAAAGCCGTTCAGCAGGCCGCCAAGGACGTCACCGCTCTGATTGCTCCGCCGGATATTGAGGCGTATCAGCCCAAACCCGGACCGCAAAAGCCGTCGGGCGGCGGCGGTGGCGGTGGCGATCGTTCACCGCTTCCGGCCGCCAAGGGCAGGCTGCCGAAGATTTCACCCCGTCAGTTCACGCCTCCCGTCCAGGTTTATAACAATCTGAATCCAAAGCTCCCGATGGAACCTACCATCATCGCCCCGCCGGATGTGAACATCCCGAACGTGAACATGGCCCAATATGGCGATCCGCTCGCCAAGATTGGTCCGCCCTCGAACGGTCCGGGTTCTGGCGGCGGTATCGGGTCGGGTTCCGGCGGCGGCGTCGGCTCGGGTAAAGGCCCGGGATTCGGTCCCGGCGAAGGCGGCGGTTTTGGAGGCGGCGTTTTCCGCGTGGGCGGCGGCGTCACGGCGCCCGTTCCGCTCTACCGGCCTGAGCCGGAGTACTCCGAAGAAGCGCGCAAAGCCAAATATCAGGGCACCGTCATATTGTACGTGGAAGTGGATCCCACCGGCCGTCCGCGCAACCTGAGGGTGATGCGCAGCCTCGGGCTGGGTTTGGACGAGAAAGCCATGGAGGCGGTGGAAAAATGGAAGTTCCGCCCCGGCTATAAGGATGGCAAGCCCGTCACCGTGGCCGCCACCGTTGAAGTCAATTTCCGGCTGCTGTAGGACAGGCCTCCTGGCCTGTCATAGCGCGGACTGAAGTCCGCGCCAGCATGCTAAAGCTTGCGCTACGAAAGATTCAGCATCTGACGGACCGTGCCGCTCTCGTTCTGGATCTTGCTCTGCAACATCATCAGCGCCTGAATGAGCTGCTCCGGACGCGGCGGGCACCCAGGCACGTACACGTCGATCGGTATCACCTGGTTCACCGGAATCAGCGCGTAGTTGTTGAACACGCCCGTGGACGTCGCGCACGCGCCCATGGAAATCGCCCACTTGGGCTCCGGCATCTGCTGGTACAAATGGCGGATCACCGGCGCCATCTTGTTCGACACGCGCCCCGCGATGATGATCAGGTCCGATTGCCGCGGCGACCCGCGAAACACCTCCGCGCCAAAGCGCGCGATGTCGAACCGCGACGCGCTCATCGACATCATCTCGATCGCACAACACGCCAGGCCGAACGACATGGGCCAGATGGAGTTCTTCCGCGCCCAGTTTAGGGCCTTGTCCAAGCTCGTGAACACCAGGCCTTCGGAAGCCGCCGCCGCTGCGCTGGCGACGGTCTCGTTATCCAGGCGCTCGAACAGTTCGACGGGACCGCTGGCAAAGGGTGCATCCATATCTTCCATTCTACGCTCAAGAGCGTGCGCCGCGTTAAGCCTGGCCATTCGGCCTTGGGGCGATGGGGGGCGCGGTTTGATCGCCGGAATCCGGGGGGGCCGGGAAGTCGCCAGGCGCCTCGCGGGGGATTTCGCGCCAGACGCCGCCAAGCCCGAGGACCTTCGGGAGCACGGTATAGTGACGTTCCCCTGCGGCCGTGGACCAGACAAGACCCGGGGTGTACTTGCCGGTCTCCTTACCATTCTCTTTCTGGCGTTCGATGCGTTGTTTGCGGTAGCGGTCCAGATCGGCGATGGTGCTGGAGATGGAGCGTTCGAGGCGAACCTGCGCGAGGTGGACGCGGTGGATGGCCAAGGCGAAATTCTTTGGGGGCACGGCTGGGTCATGGATCCTGGCCTCGGAGCGGTCGATGCGAGCCAAAGTCCACAGCGCGGAGTGAAGTCCGCGCCAGCAAGCTGAAGCTTGCGCCACGACTCTGATAGACTCGCGGGATCATGACTTATTTGCCCCTCATCGCAATTGGTTTGGCCGCCGGCGTTCTGGCCGGAATGTTTGGTATTGGCGGAGGGCTGGTGATCGTGCCGGCGCTGCTTTATTTCATGAAGCTGAGCGAGGTGGATGCCATCGGCACATCGCTGGCCGCGCTGATCCCGCCGGTGGGACTGCTGGGCGCCATGGAATACTACCGCACCGGCCACATCAATTTGAAATACGCGCTGGCGATCGCGGCGGGCCTGTTCGTCGGCGCTTATTTTGGCGCGCGCATCATATTGGCGCTGCCGCCATTGACGATCCGGCGGATCTACGCCGTGTTTCTGGCGATCGTGGCGGCGCGCATGCTGCTGGCGAGCAAGTGATCAGCGCAGCAGGCGGTTGCCGTTGGGACCTTGCTGCTCGACGCTGACGACGTCGACGAAGGAAGTCAGGCCGCGGGCGGCTTTGTCTACGTCCTCGCCTTCCTGCAGCACGATCTCGTGCTCGATCCAGTTGGAAAGCGGGATATTGCGAAAGAAAATGCGCTCCTGCAACACCAGCGCCTTGCGGTTCTGGAACAACAGCTTGTTGTCTTTGACGTAGTGCCGTTGCTCGACGTGCACATCGGCCAGGAACTCGTCGAGAGCCTCGCGCCGGGCGGAATCTTTGGCGCCGCGCAGGGCTTGTTCGAGCGAGTTCCTCTCGGCTTCCAGCGTGCCGCGGGCCTGGGCCATGGCTTCCCGTTCGCGGGCCAGCGCGACTTCCATACGGGACTGCATAATATAGAACGCCAGCAGACCGGAGCCGACAGCCACGAAGCCCGGCAACAGTATCCAAAGAATAGCGTCCATTAGCTACATGATAGCGGAAACTGTTAACCTGACGGGGCGCTTTCGGACTACTCCTGTTGACTTCCGTCAATTCTCTGGTTGGCCAAAAGATATTTAAGTACGGTTAACTGAAGTGAACCGAGCGCGCCGAAAACCGCGGCAACCTGCGCCCACAGACCGCTCCAGAAGCCGCCGTATTTACCGATCCAGGCGGCGGTGCCCTGCTTGCGATCGGCTATGCGCAAGGCCGACTGCGTGGCGCGCCCCTGGTGGCGGGCGCGCGCTTGGGGGAGCAGCAGGATTTTCTTGCCGGCGCGGCGGAGCTGGAAGCACAGGTCGGCATCGCTGCCGAATTGTCCGTAGCGCTCGTCGATCTGGCGAATGGCGGTGAAGAAAAAGCGGCGCATCATGAGCGCGGCGCCACGCGGGTAATCGACCGGGAGGGGATCGGGTCCGGGCTCGGCGGGGCGCCAGGTATCGTCCGGCGGAAAGCGTCCCAATTGAGGCGCGGGGCGGTCCGCGTCGTCTACCAGCAGCGGACAGACGGCTCCGGCGTCGGGTTGCGAGTCCAGAAGCCCAGCCAGGAGACGCGTGGTTTCGGGGAAGACCTCGGTGTCTTCATGCAGAAAGAAGACGTACTCGGCTTCGGAGCCGCGGACGCCCAGGTTGAGGGCCTTGGTCAAGCCGAAATTGCGCGGAATGCGGATGAACCGCGCGCGGGGGAATTCGCTTTCGAGCTGCTGGCTGCCGTCGGTGGAACCGTTATCCACCACCACGATCTCGATGGTGTCGCGGGCTTCGGACCGCTCCAGAGCTTCGAGCGCGCGCCGTAACAGGGCTTTTCGATTGTAGGAAACCACCAGGGCCGACACCTTGGGAGGCTTCGGCGCCTGGCCGGAAGGTTCGGCCACTTTCAGCAGCTTAACATGCGGCGAAAATGGAACCACAGATGGACACAGATGCACACAGATGAAGATTCTGGCGTGGATCGCGGCATGCGTTCGACCTTGCCATATGCGGGGTCTTATCTGTGTGCATCTGTGTGCATCTGTGGTTCTGCTCCGCGGAGGTGCTAGGCGTTATCCTGCTATCTTGTCTTGGACGATATGAATAGCTTTCAGGAGATCGCGAACTTCATCTGGTCGATTGCGGATGAGATTCTGCGGGACGATTTCAAGCGCGGCAAGTACCCCGACGTGATCCTGCCGTTCACCGTGCTGCGCCGCTTGGACTGCGTGCTTGCCCCAACGAAGGAGAAGGCCCTGAAGCGCTACGACGAGCTGAAGGCCAAGGGCCTGGAAAACATGGACGGCCAGCTTCGCCGCGCTGCCGGCCACTCCTTCTACAACACATCGAGGTTCGATTTCCCAAAGCTGCTGGACGACCCGAAAAACCTCGGCAAAAACCTCCGCGCCTATATCAACAATTTCTCGGAGAACATGCGGGACGTGATCGACCGCTTCAAGCTGCGCGGCACCATCGACACGCTCGACGAAAAAGGCCTGCTGTTCGCCCTGGTCCGGAAGCTGAGCGACGCCGACCTGCACCCCGACAAGGTGGACAACCACACCATGGGGACCATCTTCGAGGAGCTGATCCGCCGCTTCAACGAGCAATCCAACGAAAACCCCGGCGAGCACTTCACGCCGCGCGAGGTCATCCGCCTGATGGTGCGCTTGCTGATCAATGGCGACCGCGCCGTACTGAAGCAGGAAAGCGCCATCCGTACCGTGTTCGATCCTGCATGCGGATCGGGCGGCATGCTCTCCATCGCCAAGGAGCATGTACTCGGCCAGATTAACCCGAATGCCGACATCCGCCTATTCGGTCAGGAGGTGAACGACGAAACCTATGCGGTCTGCAAGTCCGATCTGCTGATCAAAGGCGACGACCGCGACGCCGACAACATCAAGCCCGGCTCCTGCCTCTCGGCCGACGGGCACGCCCGCGCTACCTTCGACTACATGCTCACCAACCCGCCCTACGGGAAGGATTGGAAGAAGGAGCAGGGTTTCATCGATGAGGAGGCCGCCCGCGGCGAGGCCGGCCGTTTCGGCGCAGGCACGCCCCGCATCAGCGACGGGCAGATCCTGTTCCTGCAGCACATGATTTCCAAGATGAAGCCGGTTTCCGATGGCGGCAGCCGCATCGCCATCGTCATGAACGGATCGCCCCTGTTCACTGGCGACGCCGGCAGCGGCGAAAGCGAAATCCGCCGGTGGATTCTGGAGCATGACTGGCTGGAGACCATCGTCGCGTTGCCCGGCCAGTTGTTCTACAACACCGGCATCAATACTTACATTTGGGTGCTGACGAATCGGAAGCTGAAGACCCGGCGCGGCAAGGTGCTGCTGGTGAACGGCGCGGCGGTGCGCAAGGAGAACGGCAAAGAGGTGGAAATGTTCGCGCGCAAGATGCGCCGCAGCCTGGGCGACAAGCGCAACGAACTGGCCGAGGAGCACATTACCGAACTGTCACGCCTGGCGCAGGCCTTTGAGGCTGGCCCGCATACGAAGATCTTCGACACCACGGATTTCGGATACCGCAAGATCACCGTGGAGCGTCCGCAGCGGCTGAATTTCCAGGCCAGCGCCGAGCGCTTCGCGCGCTTGCGGTTGCAGGCTGGCTTCGTGGCGCTCGCTATGAGCAAGAAGAAGGGGAAGGCGGGCGAGGAGGAGATCGCGGAGGGCGTTCGGAAACAGGAGCGGATCCTGGGGGTTGTGAATGCGATGGACCCAGCCGTTCTGTACAAAGACCGCGCGCAGTTTGCGGGGTTGCTCGATGGCGCCGTCGACGAGGCCGGTTTGCGTGTTGGCGCGCCGGTGAGAAAGGCGATCCTGGCGGCGTTGGCTGAGAAGGACCCGACCGCCGAGCCATGCCTGGATGCGGATGGCAAGCCCGAACCCGATCCGGACTTGCGGGACTACGAGAGCGTGCCTCTCAAAGAGGATATCCAGGCGTACTTCGAGCGCGAGGTGCTGCCGCATGTGCCCGATGCCTGGATCAGCGCGGAAGCCAGGGACCGCGACAAAAAGGGTGGCGGCGTTGGCAGAGTCGCCTATGAGATCAATTTCAACCGATACTTCTACGAGTATGTGCCGCCGAGGGAGCTACAGGCCATTGAACGCGACATCCGGGAACTGGAGAAGGAAATCCTCGATCTGCTAGCCCGACTTTCGCAAAAGTGAACCCGTTTTCGGCGTTTGACGGGCCCCAGATCAGGGTTTGGTGCACACTAGGTCCTAGATGAAAGAAGTATAGGCATCCAGCGGCCGAGGTCGAAGCT
>Ga0181536_10001565_pt1 | contig 26822 bp, 20 predicted proteins | sample PEATcosm2014_Bin_41_FD_121105 | JGI IMG/M metagenome (GOLD analysis project Ga0181536, IMG submission 121105) | Peatland microbial communities from MTU Mesocosm Facility, Houghton, MI, USA - PEATcosm2014_Bin17_60_metaG | ecosystem: Environmental > Terrestrial > Soil > Wetlands > Peat | place...
AAATCGGCCAGCGCCGAGGATGGCATGGTGTAAGCGGCGCCCTTGAACCGGCCGAGATCCCGTTTAAGCGCGCCTCCTCTACTCAATACCTTTTGATGGTAATCCGCAGCCGGCGCTTTGTTAAACTGCACAATCACATCGACCTGGCCGGAAACATTCGACGCAATATCTATAGACATTTTGTGATTCGTGGAAATTTTGGACGATCCAGCAAAGGCCAGATTGGCGCTCAGGACCAACGCGCACACCGTCAGGAGCGCACATCTCCGCATTGCGTTCTTAGTTTGTTTCTGCATCATTGGTAGTTCTCCTTTTGAATGCAATTATCGACTATCTTGGATGCATTCATAAGAATTATCTTATTTGGCACGGTACGGAAGTTATAAATTAGATATTTCTAATGAAATCAAGGCATCACCACTTCGTTTAAATAATGCGATGTATCGAAACGGGGCAGAAACTGACATTTCCGAAAAACGGCCTTACCTATATTCTTGGGCAAGACCGTTTTTCCGTTTTTGTTGCAGAGATAATTACTTGAGGTTGACCACGGCTTTCAGCGGAAGATTCTGCGAGGAGCCGCCGACCAGAATGGTGTAGTCTCCAGGCACAAGCGTCCATCCATCCTTTTTTACGTCGAAGACGGACAGATACTTGGGATCGACTTCGACGGTGACGATCTTCTTTTCTCCGGCGTCGAGCCTCACCTTGCTCCAGCCGATCAGGCGTTTGGGAGGTTCCTCGGCGCTGGCTGGCAGCGAGGCGTAGACTTCGGCGATCTCCGCTCCGGCGCGGGCACCTATGTTGGCTACCGTGAATGTTACCTCGACCTTCTTCTCCGGAGTTACAGAGAGACCGGAGTAGCTGTAACTTGTGTAAGAGAGTCCATAGCCGAAGGGAAACAGAACCGGCTTCTTCTCCGCGTCGTACCACTTATAGCCGACTTTGAGACCCTCGTCGTAAGCGACCTGGAAGGGCGGCAGGCCCTCGGCCTCCTTGAGCGGCGAAACCGGGCCGGAAAAATGGTCCGACTCCGGCGGCGGCTGCGTGACGGTTGGATGCGGCAAGTCGGCTTCGCTCCTGGGAAAGGTAATTGGCAGCTTGCCGCTGGGGTTGACCGCGCCGAAGAGAACGTTGCCGAGAGCATTGGCGCCGTCGCTGCCGCCATACCACGCTTCAAGAATCGCAGCGGGAGCATCGACCCAGGGCATCGTGACCGGGCTTCCCGTCTCCAGCACCACGATGGTGTGGGAATTGGCCGCCGCCACCTGAGCGATCAGATCATCCTGATTGTGGGGCAAGGAAAGATTGGGCAGGTCCACGCCTTCTCTCTCCCACTGGTAAGCGAAAACGATAGCCGCGTCCGCGCCCTTGGCCGCCACAGCCGCCCTGGCCGGATCGTCGCCGGAGTCATACTTGACGACGGCTTGCGGCGCTCTGACCCGGATGGCCCTGAGCGGCGAGGTGGGGAACCAGACCTCTTGCTCGAAGTTCGTGGCGCCCTGGCCTGGAAGGGCAATGGCATTTCCTTCCGGAGGATCGACCTGCGCCGAGCCGCCGCCGGAGATCATGCCCACATCGGAGTGAGCGCCGATAACCGCAATGGCGCGCAGCTTGGCGGAATCGAGCGGCAACTGGGCGCGGTCGTTCTTGAGCAGTACGATGCCGGCTTCCTCGATCCTGCGCGCTATATCGAGTCCCGCAAAGGGGTCCACGACGCTGCGCTGGCGCGGATAATCGATCAGACCGGAGGCGAACTCCGCGCGCAGGATGCGGCGCACGTGCTCGTCCAACTCGGACTGCGGAATCTTTCCCGACAGCACTGCGGCCTTGTAGCGGTCGCTGTAAAAAAAACTTCCCGGTTCCTCGTTATCGAGCCCCGCAGCGGAAGCTTTCTCGGTGCTGTGCGTTCCGCCCCAGTCGGACACAACGAATCCGGGGAACTGCCAGTCTTTCTTCAGCACCTGATTGAGCAGGTATTTGTTTTCGCAGGAGTAGTCTCCGTTCACGCGGTTGTAGGAGCACATGACGGCTGCGGGGTGGCCTTCGGCGACGCCAATCTCAAAGGCCAGCAGGTCGGTTTCACGCGCTGCCCGTTTGTCTATGTTGATGTTGACCGAACCGCGCCCGCTCTCCTGGTCGTTGAACGCATAGTGCTTGATGTCGCCGATAACGTGCGCCGACTGGGTTCCCTGAATCAGCTTGGCAACCAGGGTTCCGGCCAGCACCGGGTCTTCGCCGAGATACTCGAAGGTCCGTCCATTGCGCGGCTCGCGGGTCAGGTCAACGCCGCCGCCGAGCGACATATTGTAGCCTTGTGCCCGCAACTCGCGCCCGATGAGCGCGCCATACTCATACGCGGCATCGGTATCCCAGCTTGCCGCCGCTGCCACGTTGGCAGGCAAGGCTGTGGAATAGCGCCCGTTCACGCCGCTGGAGCGGACGCCAGAGGCAGCGTCGCTCATATCGATGCCGGGAATCCCCAGCCGCGGAATGCCGGTTACATAGCCTACGCCTCGGTTTGACGGCGCGTTCTCGGGAGTGATCGCGTCCTCTGTCGGCATCCCGACTCCATGCAGCAGCGATATCTTCTCGTCCAGCGTCAGCTCTTTCAGCACCAGACCGGCGCGCTCATCCGGCGAAAGTTTCTGGTTCAACCATGGCCCGTCTGGCCTGGGTGTCTGTGCGCGGCTTGGAATGGACAAGCAAGAAAGAGACAGTATCGTGAAAGCCGCAATTCCAAGCGCGGCGCGGCGAAGAGAATGCTTCATGAAGCCCCCTGCAAAAACACTTTTCCTGATTGGTTCAATACTATCAATCGCCGTCCGGCTCCATTCGGAATATCTTTACTCGAACTGGAGCAGGACCAGTTCGGGATATGTTCCCACGCGCATGGGCGGTCCCCAGGTTCCGGCGCCGCTGGAGGTATAAACCTGCAACGCGTCGAACTGCCGCAAACCATAGGTGAACTTGCCGAAGGCGCGGCGGATTAACCAGGTGAAGGGAAAGAGTTGTCCGCCGTGGGTGTGGCCGGAGAGTTGCAGGCTGACGCCGGCTCTCTCGACGATGGGCAGACGGTTGGGCGCGTGGTGGAGCAGAATGCTGGCTTGGCCTTCGGCGAGGCGGAGGCTATCAAGAAATGCCCGCAGGCGGATGGGATAGTTGGAGTCGCCCCAGGGGACGCCGACGATCTGGAGACCATCGACAGTGACGCGCTCATTGGCCAAGACGCGGATGCCGGCGCGGGCGAGCGCGGCGGCGCATAGCGCAGCGTCGCCAATCGCGTCGTGGTTGCCCGCCGAGAAATAAAGGCCGAAGGGCGGAGAAAGCCTGCGGAAGGGCGTGATGAAGAGGCTGGGATCGGTCTTCGAGCCGTCGAAAAGGTCGCCGGGGAAAAAGACAATATCCGGTTGCAGACGGGCGCCAAGGGCCGCGACGCGGCGGCTGAATCCGAGGCCGTTGACGTTGCCGAGATGCAAGTCGCTGATGACGAGGGCAGTGCGGCCGCGCCAGGATTCAGGCAAAGTAGGAAGCTTGACCGGGACCCGGCGGACGCGAATCCAGCGGGCATTGAGCAGGCCGTAGAGGCTGGCTGCTAGAGCAAGAGAGAAGAGGCTGGCGGCGATCAGAGGGCGTGTTTGCGGCAGATGCGGGGCCAGCGGAGTAAGGCGGAATGCAAAGTACGCCAACCACGAGAGGCAGGCGGCGAGAAAGAAGAAGTTGAGCATTCCCAGCCAAATGGCGGCGATCTTATAGATGAGCCTGACCAGCGGATTGGCGAAGTAAAAGCCAAGCAGGGCGGCGACGATGAAGCTGGCTGTGAGCAGGTAGAGCACCGCCTGCAATGCCGGGAAAGCAAAGGGGCCGCTGAGACCGCGGAAGTCGATCCAGGTGCGATCGATGAACCACTGGGCGAGAAGCAGGAAGCCCTGCATGAAGGCGATGCCCAGGACAGGCCAGGCTTTCAAACGGAACCTCCTTGCTTCCATGATGGCATGAGTTGTGAAGCGGCGGGGCAAGGGAATCAAGGACAAGAGAAGCGCGCGCCATGAAACAATCCCTTCATGGCTGCTTGCGCAGGCGACGCGGTTGGTCTTTACATCTCGATTCCATTTTGCCGGTCGAAGTGCACGTATTGCAACTTTGCCTCGGGAGTTTATCCGGCCGGCGAACACCAGCGCTACGTGGAGAGGTTGATCGAAGACCTTGCCGGAGCCGGCGAGTGGGCGGCGGGGATAGGTGTGGAGTTGCCGCGCCACGTGGACTCGGTCTACCTGGGCGGCGGAACGCCGAGCCTGCTGGCGCCGGAGCTGGTGGCACGGCTGTTCGGCGCGATGCGCGCGGAGTTCGACTTCGATGCGAATGCCGAGATCACCGTCGAGTGCGCGCCGAGGCAGATTGCGTACCAGACCCTCGAAGCGCTGCGTAAGGCGGGCGTGAACCGGGTGAGCCTGGGCGTACAGTCGTTCATCGACCGCGAGGCGGCGGTGAGCGGACGGCTGCACAGTCGGGCTGCGGTGCTGGAAGATATAGTCCGGCTGCGCGGGATAGGGATCGAAAACCTGAGCGTGGACCTGATCGCGGGCCTTGCTGGCCAGACCGATGCTTCCTGGCTGGAGTCGCTGGCAGTGCTGGCGGACTCCGGCGTTCCCCACGCCAGCGTCTATATGCTTGAGGTGGACGAGGACTCGCGGCTGGGCCGGGAGATGCTGGCCGGAGGCGCGCGCTACCACGCCGGGGAGGTTCCGTCCGACGAGGCGATTGCGCGGATGTACGCGGTGGCCATCGAGAGGCTGGGCGCGGCGGGACTGGACCAGTATGAGATTTCAAATTTTAGCCGTCCTGATTTTCAGTCTCGTCACAATCTTCGTTATTGGCAGAGGCGGCCTTATCTCGGGCTGGGGCTGGATGCTGCGTCGGCATTGTATGCGGCGGACGCCAATGGACCCGGTTATCTACTGCGCGCGAGTACCACCAGCGATTTGGCGGCATTCATGCAGGGTCGGGAAGCCGTGGAGACCGCGTGGCTCTCGCCCGAGCGGCAGCATGAGGAGGCTTGGTTTTTGGGATTGCGGCTGAATGCGGGGGTGAAAGTGGCCGCGCTGGAAGAGGAGTTTGGCCCCAAGATGGTGGCGCGGGCGATGGAAGCCGTCGCGCTGCTGACTGAGGATGGGCTGCTGACCTTCGACGGCCAGACGGTGCGGCTGACCGCGCGGGGGCAACTGTTCTCCAACGATGTCTTTCAGGAGTTTCTAGGGTTGGTGGCGGAAGTGGGTGAGGTTGGCATGAGGGCGCGGGCGTAGAGTTTGTGGCTTCCCACTATTGTTACAAAGACAAAAACGTCGCAAGGGTAGAGCGTCCGGCGACAATTGATCCTCGATTACCTAAGACTAGCCGCGCTCAACCTCGAAGTGCAACAAATTCATTTGGGATGATGTTGCATGAGGAATCGTTATGCGCAGTTGAGTTTGTCTGAGCGGGTCTACATCCAAGCTCAGTTGGAGTTGGGCTTCAAGGCGGCGGCAATTGCCGCCGCCTTGAAGCGGGGCTAACTCGCTGCCCCCTACTGATCCCCGCTCAGAACCGATCCCACGATTCCGCCCAGAAGCCCGCCGCCCAGCGAGGCTGACGGAGCCGGACGGCTCTCGCCGCGCGGCAGGTACTCGCCGATCTGGTGGGCCAGCCGCGAGATGGGCAGCGTCTGCAGCCATACCGTTCCCGGCCCGGTCAACGCAGCCAGAAAAATTCCGTCCCCGCCAAACAGCGCATTCTTGATCCCCGGAACCGTGGTGATATTGAACCCGACCGACGCCTGGAACGCGCCCACGTGGCCCGGATGCACCCGCAGCAACTCGCCCGGCGCAAGGTTCTTCACGATCAGTTCGCCGGAAAGCTCCAGCCACGCCGTGCCCACGCCGCCCACCTTCTGCAGCATGAAGCCGCTGCCGCCAAAGATGCCCGCTCCCAGCGATTGCTGGAAGCCCACCCCGATGGTCACCTGCGGCGTAGCGCAGAGAAACCCGTGCCGATGCACCATGTATTCGGCGCCCTGGCCCACCGGAACCGGCACAATGTGCCCCGGAACCTTGGTGGCAAAAGAAACTTCGCCGGGCGCTCCATAGGCGCGGTACTCGGTCATGAACAGGCTGCCGCCGCCGGCCACCCGCTTCAATACGCCGAAGATCCCCCCGCCCCCGCCCATCTGGGTATGCGTGGTCATCTGAATCGAACTGGTCATCCACGAGAGCTCGCCGCTCTCTGAAAACACGCTCTCGTTAGGGTCAAGCTGCACATCGAGCACCGGCATGGTGGTGCCCTGAATCCGCGTCTGCATGGTGAGACCTCCTACTAGCAAACAGTGTACCTGCCCGGAGACGGCGGCGAATATATCAAGCGATTAAACCGTTCCGAGGCTGCACGTTTTTTCTTGTCTCGGCGTGAGAAGCGAAGACGCCGCAACCGTCAATTTTCCAAAAAATTCATGTCGGGGTTGATGGTCACCCGCAGATTACCTAGCGGGCAACAGTAACCATATACGCGACTCGCGCACACGAGAAATTATATGAAAAATTCACTTGACGCATCTGACGGAAGGCCAGTATCGTGCTGACGTACCACAATTGGGCGGTCTACGTTACTAATTCCGCTCGGAGAGATCAACGAACCATTACCGATGTACCACAGGAGACATGACCTATGAAATCAACTCCCCTATCACTGCGGAAACTTTCGCGTTTGATCGCTTTCATTTTGCTCGTTTGCAGCCTCACCGTGGCGCGCGCGCAGGTCAGCGTCGGCGGCGGCACGCTAAGCTGGACGATCAGTAGCACTGTAGGAAGGTGTGGGATTGAGGGCGACTCCTCCTATACGCAGTCCACTGAGTCCAGTTTCAAATTCACATACGGAGGCACGACCTATTCGCTGTCCGGGTCATCCACCGAGCTCTCCGATTCGACTTCCGGTTCAAATTGTCCGTCCAGTTTTCCCTGGACTCCGGCAAGTTTATCGTTCTCGCTTCCCTCCAATGTCGATCCTGGCTGTAGCATCGCCTTCACGGTGCCCAGTGGACCCGCGTCCCTTGTGTGTGACACAACCGGAACCCTTGACCCTCTTTACAAGGTGACCTCCATTCTCTACGATCCGCCAGGAGACGAGAGCCAGGCTGGGTACACCAACGCGACTACGAACGGTACGACGACCTCAATTGGAAGCTCCTTCAGTGCGGGAAGTTCCGTTACGTATACCTCGGGCAGTTGGCTTACAGGCGGGTCGATCAGCTTCGGTTTCGGTTTCACGGCCACGACCGGTGAGAGCACCGCGGCGACTGAGTTGTTCACCGATGCCGAGGGCGTGAGCATCGCAAACCAAAACACCAATCCGGACGCGATCAATCACGATCAGGATATTTTTCTCATCTGGCTCAATCCGGAGGTTGATGTTGTATTTGCCGGATCGACTCCTGTGAGCTATGCCTTGACCACCCAGAAGACCTCCGCCGGCGCCCTCGAGGACACCGATATTGTCGAGGTTTCGGCGGGTGTTATGGAAGCAAATGCCTCCGGTGTCACGACCGTTCCGGCACCCATTCTCAACCAACAGAACGGGATGACATTGCCCGGTCTGGCCGCGATATGCAAGAACCTGAAAACAGCGGAGTATACAGCAGGAACCTGCACGCTGGCCGATCAATGCGGATGTACGCCAGCCGACTTTGCGCCGATTCTGGCCTTGGATCCGCTTCTGAACTACAACAGCACGACCTATACCGCAACTCCCTATGCCGGATCGGTGAACCCTCTCAGTTTAGACACATCGGGTGTCGCGGGTTGCACCAGTCCAACCACGTCCGACAAGTGCCGGTACGTGCCGGTTACCAGTTCGCCGGGCGGCAATCAGGTAGTGGTTACGCTCTCCGGTCCAGACGCCCCAGGTTATAGCTCCGCGGGCAACACCTTTTCCCTGACGGATTCGGACAATACCGTCCAAACATACAGCGAGAGTTTGGATGAGACTGTAACGTATACCGCAAAGGCAGATTTTATCATTGGATCCATTGCGGTCGCCGATCAATGGAAGTGGTCGGAAAGCGAGAGTGTCGGAGAAATCAATACGACCGCAGATACAGCGACGGTCACGCTGAACACGACAACGACGGGTTGTTACCAGGACATTAACGTTTTCGAGGACACCGTTTATCACACCTTCGTCTTCCAGCAGCCCTCACCGACGAGTTCTCAAGGAGAAAGTTGCACGACTGTTCTGGCAACACCTACATTCTCCCCCGCCGCAGGTACCTACGCCTCCGCGCAGACGGTAACAATTGCAGATGCGGCGAACGGAGTGACCATCTACTACACAACCAACGGAACCTCCCCTACAACCTCTTCGACCAAGTACACCGGCCCGATCACCGTGAGTTCTTCTGAGACCGTCAAAGCGATCGCGGTCGCTACTTCGGTTTCGGGTTGGGCGCCCAGCGCGGTCGGGTCAGCAGCCTACACCATCGAATAGGTTGCAGTGAGAACTTCTTTCCCAGGTCTCGATTTGAGACCTGGGAAAGCAAAATCACTGAAGTTTTGGAAAACATCTACTCTCTTCCCTACTCGACCACCTTCAACCCGGTCTCCGCCGCAGCCAGCGAGCTGCCGCCGACCCATATCTTGTAAGTCGTCGGCTCGACGGCGCGCTCGATCTCGACGTTATAGAAGTTCAGTTCGTCGAAGCCCAGCGTAAACTCGACGTGCTTCGTCTCGCCGGGAGCCAGCGCAACGCGGGCAAAGCCTTTCAATTCGCGGACCGGCTGCGAGACCGAGGCAGCGGTATTGCGGATATAAAGCTGGACGACTTCGCTTCCGGCCACGCTGCCGGTGTTCTTCACATCCACGCCCACGGTCGCTATCGGGTTATGCCCCGAAGCCAGCACTTCGCGCAGCGGAATCTCGTCGCGGCTGACGGTCGGCTGCGAGTAACTGAAGCGCGTGTAACTCAAACCCCAGCCGAAGGGAAACAACGCGGAGTTCTCCTCGTCCATGTAGCGGGACAAAAACTTTTCTTCGCCGTTCCGGGGCAGGTGGCTCAGGTCGCCGCGCGCGGGGCGGCCGGTGGGCAGTTGCGCATAATAGAGCGGCTCTTGGCCCACAGCCCGGGGCAGGCTCGCGGGCAGCTTGCCGGAGGGGTTCACGTCGCCAAAGAGCGCATCGGCGACTGCGGGTCCGGCCTCGATGCCGGGACTCCAGGCTTCAAGAATCGCGGGCACGTGGGCCGCGGCCCACTTCAGCTCCAGCGGGCGGCCGGCCAGCACCACCAGAATCACCGGCTTGCCGGTGGCGGCGACGGCCTCAAGAAGCTGCTGCTGCGCGCCGGTGAAGCCCAGGGTCGTACGGCTGGAAGCCTCGCCCTCCATCCAGTTGGTTGGCTCGCCCAGGGCCAGAATCGCAACGTCGGCCTTCTTGGCCGTCTCCACCGCTTCGGCAATAGTCTTGGCATCGTCGGGAATGGGCACGTGGTCGTCGGCGGCATCCGGCCCGCCGAAGTTAAGCCGCTTGATCACGTTCGCATCTTCGCCACTGAGCAGTTCGCAGCCCTGAGCATAAAGCAGCCGATCACCGAGACGCTCAACGAGAGCCGTCCTGAGCGTGACAACATATTTAGGGTCTCCGGTGACAGCCCAGGCGCCCAGCATCTCGCGCTGGTTGTCGGCCAGGGGGCCGATCAGAGCAACTTTTTTCGCTTTGGCCGTAAGCGGCAGCAGCGTTCCCAGGCCCTCGACCGGATCGTTTTTGAGCAGCACAAAGGTCTCATCGGCCACCTTGCGGGCGGCGGCGCGGCGTTCCGGCGTGGCATCGTAGGCAGGACCTTGCTCGGTATACGGATGCTCGAAGAGACCCAGCGCAAATTTGACGCGCAGGACGCGGCGCACAGCTTCATCGACGACGGCTTCGGGAATCTTGCCCGCGCGCACCTGCGAGGCAAGCACCGTTCCGTAGAGATCGCCCACCATATCCATATCCACGCCAGCTTCCAGAGCCTTGCGGGCCACGGTAGCGTCGTCGGCCCCGATGGAGTGGTCGCGCAACTCCGGGATCGCCGCCCAGTCGGAGACGACCATGCCGTCAAAGCCCCACTCCTTGCGCAGAATCTGGGTCAGAATGAAGGGATCGGCTGAGGCGGGAACGCCGTTGATGGTGTTGAAGGAGCTCATCAGCGTGGCCGCGCCGGCCTCGACCGCGGCGCGATAGGGCTCCAGGTAGACCTGTCGCAGCACGATCTCGCTCATATCCACGGCGTTGTAGTCGCGCCCCGCAATGGCCGCGCCGTAGGCGGCAAAGTGCTTCACGCTAACTGCGACGGAATCGGGTTTGCCGAGATCGTCCTGCTGGTATCCCTTCACCCAGGCGCGGGCCATCGCCGAACCCAGGTAGGGGTCTTCTCCGGCGGACTCGACGATGCGTCCCCAGCGCGGGTCGCGGGCAATGTCCACCATCGGCGAGAAGACCCAGCGGATGCCGTCGGCGCGGGCTTCCACGGCGCCAAAACGCGCCACCGTCTCGACCGCCGCCGGGTCCCAGCTTGCCGCCAGCGCCAGGGGCACCGGAAAGATGGTCCGGTGGCCGTGAATCACGTCGCGCGCAAAAAGGATGGGAATGTGCAACCGCGACTTTTCCACGGCAAGGCGCTGGTAGCGATTGGTTGCCTCGGCACTCACCAGGCTTTGCATCGAGCCAACCTGGCCCTTGGCCGCCAACTCGTCGTACTTGAGATTGGATGCGCCGGGCCCAGTGGCGGAGTCGACCGAATACTGCGCCAATTGCCCGACCTTCTCGTCGAGCGTCATCTGTTTCAGCAGTGCCTCGACCCGCGCATTCAGTTGCTTCGAGGCCAGTTGCTGGTTGGGAGCTTGACGGGATTGAGCGAGGAGCACAGGCGATGCGCAAGCTGCGGCGAGCACCAGCGCGGAGAGAGTCCACAAAACAGAGTTGGGCGCCAGAAATTTCATATCGAAGCAATCATAATTCGTTTCGCTACAGTCGGCCGGATGCTCTACTCTTGTATAGGATTTCGGATGACTCGTTTTCTTCTTCATTTACGGAAAGCTCTATTGCAGGCCCTGGAGCACGACGTGCTCAACACGGCCAAAGCCGCCGCCTATTCCGGAATGCTCATGCTGTTTCCCGCGCTGATGGTGCTGACCACGCTGCTGGCCCTGGTACCGGAAGGCACCACGCTGGTGGGCGAAATTCGCTCCGTCTTCGAGCAGTTTATGCCGGCCGACTCGATGTTCCTTTTGCAGTCTTCGCTCGAGGCTCACCGCATCCGCTCCGTGCAATTGCTTTTTTCAGCCGCCAGCTTCTCGGTCTTTGCCGGCCTGGGTCTGATGCTCTCGCTGATAGAGGGCTTTCGCCGCGCCTACCGGTTGCCGCGCGAGGACTGGGGCTTTTGGCAGCGGCGATTGCGGGCGCTGCTGCTGGTGCCCATCGTGCTGGTTCCGCTGGCGCTGGCCTCGCTGGTGCTGGTCTTCGGCCGCCAAATCGAGGCCTGGATGATCGCCAACGCCGGTCACGAGTTGCGCCATGTAGTGCTCTTCCTGTGGCGGATGGTGCGCTGGGCAATCACGCTCGTCACCAGCGCCGCGGTCCTCGGCGCCCTCTACCACTTCGGCACCCGCCGCAAGGAGCACTGGGCATGGGTGGCTCCGGGCGCGGTCGCCGCCACGCTGGTCTGGTTCCCGGCTACGCTGGCCTTCGGTTGGTACGTCACGCGAGTCGCCATCTACTCGCTGTTCTACGGCTCCTTTGGCGCCGGCATCGCCACCCTGGTCTGGCTCTATATCACCGCGTTCAGCGCGCTGCTGGGCGCGGAACTGAACGGCGTCCTCTTCCGGGAACGCCAGGAGCCGGAGTCCGCCTCTTAAGGCCTTATGCCGGCGTTCCCTCGTAACGCTCCTTGCGCACACTCGCAATGCTGCAAAGATAGGGCACGGGCTCGGTCAATGAGCCAGTTTCCATAGCCGACCACGCCGGACAAAGCGGGCAGTAGCCTTGCATCTCGCAAGCGAGGCAGACGGAGCCGAGAGGCGGCGCACCGTCCACAAAGTGCTGCAAACGTTCCCAGGCGGCGCGAAAACCGGTATCGAGCGGCCGCGCCCCAGGTTGGGACAAGTTTAGGCAAGGGCTCATCTCGCCGGAAGAATTGATGGCAAATGCGGATTTGCCGGCTTGGCATCTAAAAACCGGGGCATTGCGGGCGCGAGTGCCGCGTAGCGCGGATTCGGTCCGCTCGTCTGCATCCAGGCGCTCGGTGGCTTCGAGACTGACGCAGTCCTGCGGAGACAGGCGGCAGTCTTCCACCTTGGAAGGTTTGCCATCGCGCCGCCGCATGAGCATCCATGCCCCCGAAAACGCTAGGCCCCAATTGTTCGCCATCTGCCGCATGGCTTCCAATTCGCCGACATTGCGCCGCGTGATCGTAGTCTTCAGTTCCAACCGGATGCGATGTTTGAGAAGCGCTTCAATTCCCGTGCAGCAGCGCGCGTAAGAGCCGGGGACGCCGGTGACGGCTTCATAGGTAGCCGCAGTCCCGCCGTAGAGCGTGATCTGGGTGAGACTGGGCGGATTTTCCGCCAGGCGTTGCGCAATCCTATCGGTGACCAGCGTTCCGTTGGTGAAAAGCGTGAGCATGAGGCCCAGGCGCGTGAGCGGCGTGTAAATATCGAAGAAGTCCGGGCGCAAAAAAACCTCGCCTCCGGTAAGCAGTAAAAAGACCATGCCGTTGTCCACGGCATCTTGCGCAAGCGTGAGCCACTCCGCGGCGGACAGTTCTTTTTGGCGCCTCGCAGCATCGCGGGCGGAGAGGCAAACATAGCACATTTCACAGCAGAGGTTGCAGCGTTCCGTCAACTCAAACGCGCCGTTCACCGGCTGGCGAATAACGGCGGCGCGGCGCTGCAATTCGCGCACCAGTGGGCCATGTTCGGTAGGCAGCGCGGTCATGGTTGAAGCAACCCCATCTGCGCCATCTCATCCAGGAACGATTGCACATCCGCGTGGGCGCACGACAAATCCACGTCAAAGCGTTTCGCCACTGCGGCGGCCAGTTCGTCCACGGAGCGCTCCTGTGCCAGAAGTTCCCACATACAGCGCCCCGTGCCGTTCAGGACGACCAAGCCATGCATCTTCGCAACGCGCGCGCCCGTCGGGACGAGCAAACTGTCGCCGCCGATATTTCGCAGGACTAGATCGTCTTTGCGTTTGATGATTGTTCTCCCGAGTGAAGGTGGATATTGGAATTTGGAAGGCGGCAAGCGGCGATGCGCTTACCGCCCCGCTTGTCGTTGAAGCACATGCATCGCCACGGACATCGAAAGGAATCGCCGGGTGCGTACAAACTATCCCGTGCGCGTTCGCTCACGTTCGTTGCCGAACCGCGCCACTTCACAGATTTTCAGTTTGCCAAAGGATCAACCTTCGCCGCACGCAGTATCGGGGCATGGGTAATTGTCACTCGGATAGTTTCCCCTAGCCACAAACCCGTTCTCCTGCTTGGGGCTGGTAAGGATCGCAGAGGGCCGCTCGTAAGGCAGCTTTACGCCGGCGCTTGAATTGTTGAATTGCTCGTAGCTGGTATTCATGGAAATCCTCCTGAATGCAAAGAATCGGTTGTTGAATTGTTCGAATCGACAGGTTAACCGATGGGTATTGGCTCCCACAGAACCTAAGGCATTGGAATGCGAACATCATGCCATGCGCTATTCCGGTCGGTCAAGCCAAAAAATCGAATTGCAAAAGTTGATAGGGCCGAACGGCCGATTTACAGATTTTCAATCTGCCAAAGGATCGGCAATCGTCGCACGGGGACCGGAACTCGGATAATGTTAAGGATCGGTTTGACAATCGTCGCATGGGAAATTGGAACTCGGGTACATATCCCTAGCCACAAACCCGCTCTCCTGCCTGGGGCTGGTCAAGAAAGCGGAGGGCCGCTCGTAAGGCTCCTTGACGCCGGCGCTTGAATAATTGAAACGCTCATAGCTGGAATTCACAAAATCCTCCTGAATGCAAAGAATCGGTTGTTGAATTGTTCGAATCGACAGGTTAACCGATGGGTATTGGCTCCCATAGAACCTAAGGCATTGGAATGCGAACATCATGCCATGCGCGATTCCGGTCGGTCAAGCCAAAAAATCGAATTGCAAACGTTGATAGGTCGGCAACGCGGCTACCATGGAAGAACGACGTAGACTTATCATTTCCTCCTCACTCTTATGTCAGGTAGACATTCCAGAGATTGTAGCTCTCCCGACGCACCCAAAACGAGTAATCGGTGAACCCCAATCCGGCGTTATATCGATAGGCAGTGTGCCGGCGGGCGGGGTCCAGCGTTGCTATAAGGCTTGCAGCCAATCTATAGACGCGGGACTTGCCGAGTCGCCTCAAGAAGCGTTCGCCAAACCGATCGAGTAAAATGGAACTGCGATGCTGGATTTGGGATTTGTACGGGGAAACCTGGAACTTGTTGAAGAAAAACTGCGCGCGCGCGGGGCCGACCCGGCGGCGCTGCTGGGCGATTTTCGCGCCCTCGATCAGAGTCGCCGCGAAGCGATTACGCAAGCCGAACAGTTGAAGGCGCGGCGCAACGAGTTGAGCCAGCAGGTTGGCGCACTCATGAGGCAAAAGCAAGGTACGCAACCCAGACAGGGAGTTGCCTATGCCTTGACCTATTCTGAGCCCCAGCACACAGATCACGCCAAACGGCTCTCCGCCCTCACAGAAGAGACGCGCACCATCAAGGGACGTCTTGACGACCTAGATAAAACCGCGACTGCACTTGACGACGGCTTGCGCCTCTCTCTGGCCCGCATTCCCAACCTGACCCGCGACGAAGTGCCATTAGGTAAATTCGAGGCCGACAACGTCGTGGTCAAGACCTGGGGCGAGAAGCCCGTCTTCAACTTCGAGCCGAAGCCGCACTGGGAACTGGGCGAAGCACTGGGCATTCTCGATCTGGAACGCGCAGCCAAGCTGAGCGGGGCGCGTTTTGCGGTTTATATGGGCGCGGGGGCGCGGCTGGAACGGGCGCTGATCGGCTTCATGCTCGATATGCACACCCAGAAGCACGGCTATACCGAGGTACTGCCGCCGTTCATGGTCAACTCGAAGAGCTTGTTCGGCACCGGGCAGTTGCCCAAGTTTGCCGAAGATCTTTTCCGCTGTGCCGACGCCATTATGGAAGGGGAAATTATTGGGGATCTTGACTATGAGAAATTCAAACAGAATTTTCCAGAAGATGCGGCTTCTCTAGCGAAATTTAACGACCACTGGCTGATTCCCACTGCCGAGGTTCCGGTTACGAAGCTCTATCGCGACGAGATTCTGGACGAAGCGCGGCTACCGATACTGCTCACGGCCTGCACGCCTTGCTTCCGCGCCGAGGCTGGAGCGGCGGGCAAGGATACGCGCGGCATCATCCGCCAGCATCAGTTTCAGAAGGTGGAACTGGTCAAGTTCACCAAGCCCGAAGATTCCGACGCCGAGCACGAGCGGCTGACCCGCGATGCCGAAGAGATTCTGGAGGCGCTTAAGCTGCCCTACCGTCGGGTTCTGCTCTGCACCGGCGATACGGGATTCTCATCAGCCAAGACCTTCGATCTAGAGGTCTGGCTTCCCGGCCAGCAGCTTTACCGGGAGATTTCTTCCTGCTCTAACTTCGAGGCCTTTCAAGCCCGCCGCGCCAACATTCGCTTCCGTCCGGGCGGCGCGAAGGGCAAGCCCGAGTTTGTGCATACCATCAACGGCAGCGGATTGGCCGTGGGCCGCACCTGGCTGGCCATCCTTGAGAACTATCAGCAAGCTGACGGCTCGGTTGTGATTCCAGATGCGCTCCGGCCCTATATGGGCGGCATGGAGCGGATTGCGAGGAAGTCTTGACAGAACTTATGAGTCCCAGCCCGCTTGTTCAGAAATCTAAGCGTGGCATGAGCAAGATTCTGAAAAGCTACTTTTTCTGGACTTACCCTCGCGGGTGCTTTCACTACGACGTGCTGGTGACGCTGATTCTGGCGTTCATCTTCATTACGCCGCACCTGTGGGACTACGGCGACAAGCCGTCCACATTCTCCCGTCTTCAGCATCCGATCCAGGTCGTCGGCAACGACGGCCACGGGATGATCGTCACCGTCGCGGCCTCGGATGTGAACCTGGACCTGCATACCACCGCCTCGAAGGCCGTGGTCAAGAAGGCGCTGCGCAAAGCCATCGAGCCGATCACCGGCGACGCCGTCTTCGTCGATGATTGGGAGACAGTCACCGACGCAGAGGGAAACCCCGCCTGGAAGGTCTGGGCGCACCGGTAAGGCGCGCTCGTTAAAACAATTCGGCGTCTCTGTACGTCTTACTGGATAAGGATACTTATGCCTTTCGGAAGCAAGCTGTTTTTTGCCGCATTCATGGTGCTGTTCCTGATGCCGGGCAGCGCCGCTTTTGCCGCCGCTCCCGACGCCGCTGCCGCCCCCGGCGATAAAGAGAAAGATAAGGTGCTGCGCCAGCTCGACGAAGCGGCCAAGAACTTCCGCTCCACCTCCGCCGACTTCGAGTTCGACTCCGTCACCACCGACCCGATTCCCGACAAGGACGTTATGAAGGGCACGGCCTACTACGAGCGCAAGGGATCGACTTTCCAGATGGCGGCGCACATCAACGAAGTCAACGGCAAGCCGGCGCCGAAGGTTTACGCATACTCCGGCGGGGTTTTCAAGCTCTATGAAAAACTCACCAACCAGGTAACTACATTCAGCAAACTCAGCCAGTACGAGAGCTGGTTCATGCTCGGCTTCGGGGCCAGCGGTAAGGAACTCGAAGAGAAGTGGGAGATCAAGTACCTCGGCCCCGAGAATCTTATGGACGGCAAAGCCGGCGTGAAGACCGAGAAGCTGGAACTGGTTCCCAAGGATCCGGCAATCCGCAAGAACCTCCCCAAGGTGACCGTCTGGCTCGATCCCCGCAACGGCGTGAGCCTGAAACAGGTCTTCGACGAGGGACCGGGCCAATACCGGGTCTGCGTCTACTTCAACATCAAGGTCAATCAGTCCTTGCCCAGCGACGCTTTCACCTTCAAGACCGATAAGCAGACCCAGTTCGTGAACCGGTAGAGCGCAATCCCGCCTAGCGCAAACAGTATGGGAAAACACTCCAGTGTATAGCGCGCCTCCGGCGCCTCGATGGTCAGCAGCAGCGCGCTGCGCAGCAGCATATATGCCAGCATCCACGGCCATAGGCGCGGGCGCAGGCACAGTCCGGCAACACCCAGCAGCAGATAGAACGCATTCACTCCGGCGTAGGCCCAACTGAAGACGGTCTCCTGGCGGTGATGCGCGTAAACCCACCAGTCCAGGTCGATGGGCAGGTTTTCCACCCGCGGCCGCAGACCCATATCGGCCAGCCGTCCCAGCGGCAGCCATAGGTAGTACCGCATCGGGTGGGCGGCAATGCGCTGGCCGGCCAGCCGCGCAAAACGCGCGTCCAACTCTGGCGAAATGTCCTGGCCATTGTCTCTGTATGCGTCGGCCAGCGCGACGGTTTCGGCATACTCGGCGGGCGAGTCGAAGGCCCGGCTGGGCAGCTTCGAGAGATCGAACGGCCCGTCCGCCACATTCCAGTAAATCTCGTAAGTGGAGACGAAATCCAGGCACCAGGTCTTCATCCAGCGCTGCCAGCCGGGGTAGGTTGGCTCGCCGGGATCGTTGGCGTAGCGCGGCGCCAGCGGCTCGAAGACGTGGAATACCCGCCAGTTGCGCCAGCTCCACGCGGCAAAGGGCGCTAGCGCCAGTAAGACACAGACGAGCGCCATGCGGAGCAGCTTCTTCCTAGGGATTGCGCAGGCCTCATCTCTCCGGCGCAATCCCATCGCCATCGCCGGAGCCAGCGCCGCTCCCAGCAGCGCGCCATCCGGCCTGAGCAGCGCGGCAAAGCTCGCCGCCAGCGTAAACCAGAGAGCGCTCGACCATCCAGGCCAGTCCTGAAAGCGAGCCGCCGCCCATAGCGCCAACGCAATCGCAAAGAGGGTGAGCGTCTCGGTCAGTGGAGCCGCCGCATACGAGGCTGTAAAAGGGCAAAGCGCGGCCAGCCAAAGCGTACAGACCGCCGCGCCGAACTTGAGCGCGGGCGGCGCGATGCGGCGCGCAAAATCGGCCAGCAGCAGACATCCGGCCAACTCCAGCGCAATCTGCGCGCAGCCCGCCGCGAAGTAGTTTTCCATCCCGAAAATCCGGAAACAGAGCGCCAGAAACAACGGATAGCCAGGCAGCCGGAGCAGCGTCTCATGCAGTACGCCGCTGCCGTCAGTGAGCGCGTACCGCCCATGCAGCAGCAGGTTCTTGGCCAGACCGCCGTAGAGCAGCGAATCCCCAGCGACTTGGGGAAACTTGCAAAGCATCCAGAAGCGCAGCACAGCCCCGGCGGCTAGCGCCGCGGCTGCGTTCAGCGTCGCGCGCACGCGGCCGTAAGCGCCGGAAACGATCCGGCCATTGTCGGGCAATTGACTCTCGGAGACAGGTTCCATACGATTCGTACTGTATAGCGTAGATCGTTTCAACGGTTTTCGCTCACGGGTAAGCGCAGGGCAATCGCATTTGAGCATTTGAAGGGTACGGGCTTTAGCCCGTACTTTCATGCCCTGAAAAATCGAGGGGGCTTTAGCCCCTGAGGGAAGAGAATGTATCAGCGAGCTTGACTTTTTGATGCAATTGGCGCCACACGAAACACCGAAATCGGCGGCAAAATGGGCGAATGGCTGTCCCTCAGGGGCTAAAGCCCTACTGGATTTGCTGTTTTTATGTACGGGTTTAAGCCCATACCCTTCATTTCTTGCTCAATGTTCAAATGCGGTTGCCCTGCGGATAAGCGAGACCGTCCATGCCGGATAAACAGATATTTCTTGATCCGCAACGCAAGCGCTGGAAACGGTTGCGCCGCATCCTGGACGTGACCGCCGTGGCTTCCACGCTGGTTCTGGCCGGCTTCATCTTCAATGTACTGCGTTTTCAGCAGTTGCCGGAACTGTTGCTGCCCACGCTGCGGCACAACTACAAGGCCCTGCCCGACCGCCCCCCATTGCCGCGCGGCGCCAAAGCCACGCGCCCGGCGCGCCGCAAGTCCGATCGCAAGCCATCCGAGATTCCCTTCAACACCGGCGAAGGCCTGCGCGCCGCATACTACGTGCCCTACGACGCGGGCAGTTACTCCTCGTTCAAGGAGCACGTTCACCAGATCGATATGCTCTTCCCCGAGTGGTTCCACGTCAACGCGCCCAACGGCACGCTGATGGCCATGAGCAACGACAACCTGCGCGAGTACCCGGTAGTGGACGGGAGCACGGTCCACGATCCGGACGACGGCAACAGAGTCAAGCGCGTCATCCAGGCGGCCCGCGAAGACACGGAAATCTTTCCGCACCTGACCAGCTTCAACCCCCATACCCTGAGCTTCGATCCCGCCATCGGAAGCGTGCTCGACGACGCGAATAAGCGCGCCGAACTGTGCCGGCAGATCGTCCGCGTTCTCACCGCGTTCAAAGGCCCCAAGGGCGAGTGGGTCTATCCCGGCCTTTCGCTGGACATCGAGAACGTTCCCGACGCATCGTATCCGGCATACATAAGCCTCGTCCAGGAGTTGTATGCCGATCTGCACCCGCTCAACCTGCGGCTTTACGTCAACGCCGCAGTCACCACCGAGAACGACACCCTGAAGCTGATCGCCGATAACTCCGACGGCGTTCTGCTGATGAACTATGACCAGCACCAGATCGACAGTTATCCCGGACCCATCGCCAGCCAGGAGTGGTTCGTCGCCAACCTGCGCCGGGTGATGAAGGTAGTGCCCAAAGAAAAGCTGATCTGCGCCCTGGGCAACTACGGATACGACTGGGAGCTCTCGATTCCCAACCCCAAGGACCGCAAGCATCCCAAGCCGCGCGTGCTCTTTACGGAGAACCTGCAAGTTTCCGAAGCCTGGCAGCGCGCCTCCGACTCCGACGCCGATCTGGACCTCGATTACAACTCCCTCAATCCCCACTTCGAGTACATCGACGAGGACACCAACCGGCGCCATGTCGTCTGGTTTCTCGATGGAGTCACGCTGCTCAACGAATTGCGCGCGGCCCGCGGCCTTGGCTTGCAAACCTTCGCTCTATGGCGCCTGGGCGAGGAGGATAGCTCGCTGTGGAGCGTATGGGATAAGCCCAGCAGCCCGGATTCGCTGCAAAATTTAGCTTCGGTCCAGCCCGGCCACGACGTGGATCTGGAGGGCGACGGCGACATCATCCGCATCACCGGCCTTCCCCAGCCCGGCAGGCGCACCGTCGAGGTGGATACCGACGATCCCGATCCGCGCACCAAGCTCATCGTCGATGAGCACATGGATGTGTATCCGCGCACCTACACCATCGAGCAGTACGGCTACCATCGCAATGAGGTTGCGCTCTCGTTCGACGACGGCCCCGATCCCAAGTGGACGCCGAAGATCCTCGACGTTCTGAAGCAGAAGAACGTCAAAGGCACTTTCATGCTCATTGGAGCCGAGGCCCAGGAAAATGTGGGCCTGATGAAGCGCGTGGTGCGCGAGGGCCATGAGATCGGCAACCACACCTTCACCCATCCCGACATCAGCGAAATCTCACGGCGGCAACTGGACTTCGAACTCAAGGTGACCGAGCGCCTCTTCGCCAGCAAACTCGGCATCCAGCCCCTCTACTTCCGTCCGCCCTACGACATCGACGAGGAGCCGGACACCGACGACGAGGCTGCGCCGGCCGAGCGAGTCCAGCAGGAGGGATACACCATCATCGGCAGCAAAATCGATACCGACGACTGGAACGAACGTCCCCGCAAGTCGCCCGCAGAGATTACCCAGTCGGTCCTCGATCAGTTGGAGAACATGAAGACCAAGCCGCAGTTCCGCGGCTCCATCATCCTGATGCACGACGGCGGAGGCGAACGCTCGGCCACCGTGGCCGCGCTGCCCATCCTCATCGACGCGCTCCGCGCCCGCGGCTATACCCTCGTCCCGGTCTCCGCGCTGATGGGCAAGACCACCGCCGAGGTCATGCCCAAGCTCACTTTCTTCCAATACCTGCGCGCCCTGCCCGATTCGATCGCCTTCTCCAGCATGGCCGTGGTCGCCAAGTTCATCGTGCTGGTCTTCTTCCTCGGCGACATTCTCATGAGCGCCCGCCTGCTTCTGGTAGGCATCCTGGCCATCATCGACCGCCTCCGCAAGCCGCGCGGCACTGCCACATCCGGTTTCAATCCTCGCGTTGCCGTGCTCATCCCCGCTTATAACGAAGAGACGGTAATCGTCCGCACCATTCGTTCGGTGCTCAACTCCGATTACAGGAACCTTCGCGTCCTGGTCATCGACGACGGATCGAAGGACCGGACCTACGAGGTAGCCCGCGCCGCTTACGCCGCCGAAATTGCCGCCGGTCGCGTCGAGATTCTCACCCGGCCCAATGGCGGCAAGGCCGCAGCGCTTAACTACGCCCTCCAGCAACTGGACGAGGAGATTTACGTCGGCATCGACGCCGACACCGTCATCGCCGCCGACGCCATCTCCAAGCTCATCCCCCATTTCGAGGACCCGCTGATCGGCGCCGTCGCCGGAAACGCCAAGGTCGGCAACCGCGTCAACCTCTGGACCCGCTGGCAGGCTCTCGAATACATCACCAGCCAGAACTTCGAGCGCCGCGCCCTCGACCTCTTCAACGTAGTCACCGTCGTTCCCGGAGCCATCGGCGCATGGCGCGCCGCTCCGGTCAAGGCCGCCGGAGGTTATCCGCTCAACACCGTCGCCGAAGATGCGGACCTCACCATGAATCTGCTCGAACAGCGATTCAAGGTGGTCTACGAAGACCGGGCGCTTGCGTTTACAGAAGCCCCCATCGACGCCAAGGGCCTGATGCGCCAGCGTTTCCGCTGGTCCTTCGGCACGCTGCAAGCCGTCTGGAAGCATCGCGCCGCCTTCGTCCGCAACAAGGCGATGGGATTGTTCGCGCTGCCCAACATTCTCATCTTCCAAATGCTGCTGCCGCTGGTCTCCCCGTTCATCGACCTCATGTTCCTCGCCAGCATCGTCAACTACTTCATCGACCGTCACTTCCACCCCGAAGCCGCCTCCGCTGCCGGCTTTGAGAAGCTGCTCGCCTACTTTGGCGCCTTCCTGCTCATCGACTTCATCACCTCCTCGCTAGCCTTTTCGCTGGAACGCCGCCACCCCGCCAACAAGGGCGACGGCTGGCTGCTCTTCCACATCTGGTTGCAGCGCTTCGCCTATCGTCAGGTCTTCTCCATTGTCCTGTTCAAGACTCTCATGCGCGCCATCGACGGCAAGCCCTTCAACTGGGACAAACTCGAACGCACCGCCAAGATGAGCAAGAGAACCGAGGCGCTGACTGAAGCCGGTTAGGGCTTTGTTCGTTGCCGCTTCAAGCCAAGGCGATTCGCTGGCCTTCCCGCTTATTCATCGTGGTACCTGGCGGCGTTGAGGCCGTTGAAGACGGCATCGTAGCGGCCGCTCTCAGCGGCAAGGCGCAAGCCCTTCACGTTTTCAACGCAGATCTCAGGCGGGGTGGGCTGGCTGGTCAGGATCGCCATAGTCTCCACAATGAATTTGTCCAGAGGCATGGCGCGCGGGTCGTCGGCGCCGTTCATCAGGTGGGTGGCGACGTACGGCGGAACGATCTCCAGAACCTCAATCGCCGTTCTTTTGAGCTGATAGCGGAGCGACTGGGTATAGGAGTGAATCGCGGCCTTGGTGGCGCAATAGGTGGGCGTGAGCGCCAGCGGGACAAAGGCCAGCCCGGAGGAGACGTTGACGATGGTGGAGCGAGGCTGCTTTTGCAGCAGCGGCAGCAGCGCCGCCGTCAGGCGAATGGGTCCGAGCAGGTTGGTGGCGACGGTGGCTTCGGCATCGGCTAGATCGTCCTGCTGGGCAAGCAGTTTTTCGGGGCGCATGATGCCGGCGTTGTTGATGAGTACGTTTAGCCGCGGGTAATCCGCCGCGATCTGGGCGGCAAAGGAACGGATGGCTGTGGGATTCTCTATATCGAGTTGAACGGAGTTCATGCCGGGGTTGGCGGCGGTGGTTTCGTCCAGGACCCGCTTGCGCCGGCCGGCGATGACGACCCGGTTGCCGAGAGCGTGGAAAGCCTCCGCTAGGCCGCGGCCGATGCCGGAGCCGCCGCCGGTGATGAGGATGGTATTGCCAGTGGGAATCATAGAGTCTCCTCCATAAGCATGGTACGATGCCTGCCGCTGATGAAGAGATGATAGGAAATTGGAAAAGACTGAAACGGATGCCAAATCATCCGAGTAGGGTTTTGCCATCGTCAAGTCTTCGCGGGAATCGCCAAGACAAAAATACCGCATCCCAAAAACAGGGACATAGCAACTTTGGTTCCGCTCTAATAGAGAGATGCTCTAAGCCGGAACTTGCCTGGCCGGAGCTTTTCCTTCTTGTCCAACTCGAAGACTTGTTCCATGAGATCGGGGATCGCAAGCGTGTTTTCGAGTACAGCCTTCAAGGTCTCGTGATAGCGAGTCATGGCGTGCCAGAGCATTGCGCTCTTGTGCGTGACGGATTGTGAACCTTGAAGCGCGCGGTCTTGAACATGGCGGGATGAATTACTGGAAGTCGATGCCCGCTGCCGCGTCTCCCGCAACAGCTTTGCCGCCGAATCGGCCTGTCTTGAGTGAATCCTCATTGCGCCGGCACTGGCGCTAAACCAACGGTCCCGCGGACGAAATCCCACACAGGCAAGATATGTTAACCGGCCTCCGGCTCTGCGCCGTTTTCCTCTTCGCCTTCGACGGAGATGCGCAGGGAACTGAGGAAATGAAGGTCATTCTGGGTGAAGGGCAGATCCTCGGCGCCCGCGGCTACGCGAGCCTCGGCGGCCTCGGTATCCTTCGCCGCGACGTCGTTGATTGCGATGGTGGCCTCCAGCATCAGCATCACTTCGAAGCCGTGCTGGCGCATATCCTGGACCACACCGGCAATCTGCTCGCTCTCGATGACCGATTCATGGATGGCTTCGCCAAGTTGCTGAATCAATTCGCGTAATCGGAGTGTAGGTTTCTTCACAGGTTCCTCCTGGAGCAGCGGCCAGCGCGGCGGCGCGGGTTGCGGCGCGGATTTATCTACAATACGTCCAGCGCCGCCTGAGAGCAACTGCCGACTGCCAAAAATCTGCAACGCAGATGCGCAACCGCCGCTGCTACCATCATAACGGAATGAAACCTCAGAGCATAGGCCGCGCCCTGGGCATCGGGCTGCGCGTAGCAGGGCGCATCGCCAGCCAGACTGTGGCCGCCGCCGCTAGCGCGCCCGTGCGCCAGTCAGGCGGCAACAGCGCAACGGCCAGCCGAGCCGCGGGTAAGGCCGCAGGACAGGCCAGCCGAGGCATCGCGCACGGCGCGGGCGGCTTTCTGCGGCCCTTTCGGCGCGTAGGCGGCATTCTGTGGCTGGAAGTCACCGGCGTCTTCTTCTTCCTGCCCGTAGTGGTCTTTGCCCCGGCGCTTTGGCGCATCAGGGCTAGCTTCGCCCACGGTCCCGATCACCGCGCGTTCCTGGTCACCGCTGGAATCATGGCGGTCTTCCTCTATTTAAGCGTTAGTTCGTTCTGGCGGGCGCGGCGCAAGTGAGATGTTGGAAGAGTTCCTCTGCGAACTTGCCCACCGTGCTGAGTCATTAATGCAGTAAACAAGTAAGTATTCCCGGCAAAGCCGGGGGCTTTAGGTTGGTAGCGCTCTTAGCAGCCCGTGGTGAAAGTCAGGTTTTGAAAGGGCACGGCTTCAGCCGTGCCGTAAACCGTTGATAAGAAACGTTGGGCTTTAGCCCTTGCGGGACGGTTTGCGGAGTTTTCGACTTTTACCACATAATTGCCCCCCCCAAAAAATTGCCCATCGACTTACGCATTGATAGTTCCTTTTGGTGGGTTTCGGCGAGCCGGACGTAACAGCGGCTCAGTTATGAATAAACCAGTCCGCCTCGCGATGATCGCATACCGAAAAGAGCTTGCCACCATCTTCGCATCGTCCCCTAAACTCGCGGCGCTGCTCTACTTCGGCGCGTCGATGCGGACCAGCAGCACGTCGTGGCTGGGTAACTCCAGCGGCTGGCCGTCGGTTAGTGTGATAGCTTTGCCGGTCCACAGGTCCTTGCCTTTCTGCGGGCCATGCAGCCCCAGTTTTGTCAGGTTCAGGTGGAAGGGATGGGTCGAGTAGCGGGTCTCGTTGAGGTTGACGACAGCCACCGCCAGCGCCCCGCCGGCCAAATGCCGGGTCCAGACCTCGAACTCGCCTTCAGAGTAGATGCGCGAACCCTGCTTGCCCAGCGGGTCCTGATCTATGGCGATCACGTCGCGATCGGTCAGGATGGCCTTGATCTCCGGCTTCATGTTAGGCAGGTCGTTGCCTGCCAGCAGCGGCGCGGCCAGCATCGCCCACAGCGAAAAGTGAGTGCGGTTCTCGGCCGGCGTCAGGCTGCCGTTGCCCACCTCCAACATATCCGGATCGTTCCAGTGGCCGGGTCCGGCATAACTCTCCAATCCCGCCTGCATATTCACGATGGCGTAGATGCGGTCCCACTTGGCTTCCACGTCGCCCGTCGAGCGCCACAGATTGCCGCCGGCGGCCGCTCCCCACTCCCACACCGCGTCCCAGCCGTACTGACAGAAAGAATAGACGATGGGCCGTCCGGTAGCTTTCAGCGCCTTGTCCATCTTTTCGTAGGCGGCTTGCATCAGGCGCATCTGCGCGGCTTTGTCGTTGGGAGCCTGTTTCTCCATCACGTCGCCGATAAAGCTGCACAGGTCGTACTTGAGATAGTCGATGCCCCACGAGGCGTAGAGTTGCGCGTCCTGTTCCTCGTGGCCCAACGACCCCTCGTAACCGCCGCAAGTCTTCGGCCCCGGCGAGGAGTAGATGCCGATCTTGAGTCCCTTCGAGTGGACGTAGTCGGCTAGCGCCTTCATATCCGGAAACTTGGCGTTCGCGCGCAGCACGCCGCTCGCGTCCCGCTGTCCCTCCCAGGTGTCGTCGATGTTGACGTAGACGTACCCGGCGTCCTTCATCCCGGTGGCCACAAGCTGGTCCGCGGCGGCGCGCACGCCCTTGTCGTCTACCTTGTCCGCAAAGTAGTTCCAACTGTTCCACCCCATCGGCGGCGTCTGTGCCACCGCCTGCGGCGGGTCCGGCTGTGCCTGCGGCGCGTTAGAAGCCTGCGCAAACCCCTGCGGCGCGGCGAAGAAAAAAGTCGGGGCAAGAACGGCGGCGGAGAGCGAAGCAAAAGCGCGCATGATCTATCCTTTTGAAAACGGTTTCAGTGAAATTTTATGCATGGCCCACATCTCAATCTACCACCAAAAACGGGTGCCCCCAGGCTTGTTTGAGACCTGAGATCGCGCAGGCCTCCCCCGCGCCTGGTCTAGAACGAAGAGCTTGAGCGCGTGCATCACGCCGGAAACCACGCCTTTTGACCGGCTCGCCGATGAGAAGATGAACGTGCTCCGGCATGACGACATAACCGGCTGCCACGAAGCGGTAACGCTCACGCACCCGTTCGAGCGCATCCTCGAAAAGATCGCGCGCCTCCGCCGCGCCTAGATACTGGAACCGGCGACGAGCAACTGAACTTAAGGAAGTGAAAACTCCTCGTGTGTTCGTATCGGATGAGTCCGCGCGGCATCGATGGAAAGAGTACAACGAATCACTACAGATGTCGAGAATGAGCAGAACCGGCCTGTCAAGATATGTGCTCTCCCAGGTGCCCATAGGC
>Ga0181536_10001567_pt1 | contig 26799 bp, 27 predicted proteins | sample PEATcosm2014_Bin_41_FD_121105 | JGI IMG/M metagenome (GOLD analysis project Ga0181536, IMG submission 121105) | Peatland microbial communities from MTU Mesocosm Facility, Houghton, MI, USA - PEATcosm2014_Bin17_60_metaG | ecosystem: Environmental > Terrestrial > Soil > Wetlands > Peat | place...
ACGCTTCGAAGCAAAACTCAAACGGCAGGCCCAGCAACTTGGCTACAAACTGGTACCCATCGAAGAAAAACCTGCAGCGTAGCTGGCTGAATTGAAAGGTTCGCGGGGGGAGTTCCTTAGGAGAGGTCGGTTCCGGGGCGGCGGAACGTAAACTCCACAAGTGACTGCTCGATGCGACCCGCCGACGCGAGATCGACGTTCACTTCAGCTCCGAGATCTTCGCCAGCGCGTCCTGGTCCACCGATTCCAGACGCAGGCGTTCCACCAGCCACTGCACGCGGTCCCGCCGCGCCGCCACGTTCAGCGCGTGCGACGCATCATAGACCTGCATGCGCTTCGGCTCACCGAAGATCTCTTTGCAGTGCTGCGCGTAGCTCTCTGGCCCGTCCCCCGAGGCGAACTGCAGAAACACCGCCGCCGGCGACGAACGCTTCACGAACTGCTCCGGATCGGCCCACGCGTATTTGGTGAAGTATTCGCGGAGCTTCGTGTCGCCGATCTGCTTGCGCATCTCCGCTGTGCCGGGAGCGCCCGACTGAAAAACGTAATACGCATCCCCGCAGCTTCCCGCCATCAGCACGAACGTGGAGATCCTCTTCTCCACGCCGCTGAGGATAGCGCCCACCTTGGCATCGAAGCTGTGACCCACATACGCGATGCGCTTGGGATCCACGTCGCCCCGCGCCAGTAGGAGGTCCAGCGCGCGCCGGAAATCCACTACCTGTTGCTCGGTGACGGCAGTGTCCTGTCCGCTGAGGGGGTCTTTGTCCTCGACAGCTCCGGGCCGCACCAGCGGTGCATCGATGAGAATGGAAACCGCGCCCGCCTGTCCCAGAACCTTCGCCTCCTCCAGAAACTCGCCACGATTCCTCAGTGGCGATCCGGGCATCATCCAATGGCCGAACAGAATCGCCGGTAAGGGACCGGCAAGTGCCGGAATCACCAGCGAGGCAGGCACCCGTCCGCCTCGCGGGCTCGCATAACTGATCTCGCGCACCGTGAATCCCTTCCCGTGCTGCGTCGCCGATTCTTGCACGTCGAGCGGCGCAGTCGGATCGTAGTCGAAGTGTTGCGCGGCACACGCGCCGACGCACACCCAGAGAACCGCCACGCTTGAACGAATCATGTTTCCGTCGTCCCAAGAATAACATCAGTAATGCCAGTCGCCGATAGCTTCGGCGGTGGAGTCGTCGGAGTCGACCGCGGCCGGCTGTGACAGGGGCATAGCCATGGTTCGGCCGTGCCAGCGGATCAGCACGAGCATTTCGGCAGCGCAGGCATCTTCCGGAGCCATCCGTTGGACCTCGCCGATTTCCCCCTTCCGCGAGGGCGGGCTTTCGTGCGTGGCCAAAAACGTGTCCAGATTCTGCCTCTGGAGAAGCCCGTTTTCTGGGCATTTCAGGATGTCACCTAACCATGGCCGCAGTCGATCCTTTTCGGCCAGGCTGACCCAGCATATTAGGGAGAAGCAGCGTGCGCCAACGTCTCACGGTAGTTCCAGGGCATCCAGGCAGCGGGGTTTGCCGCCAGTTCGGCAGCGTGGCGCTGTAGCTCCACCAGGTACTCGAAGGAATTCGCTCCGCACAGTTGGCAGGTGTGGATCAGGCTCATGAATAGGTCGCCGACTTGCGCCCCGTTCATCGTGCGATAAAACAAAGCATTCTTTCTATGTAACACCGCCCGCTTCAGGCTTCTTTCGACGATGTTGTCATCGAGCGGAGCGCCCGCTTCGCGCAGGAACAAGGTCAACGGCCGCCAGTGCCTTAGCAGATATGTGATCGCCTTGCCCAGCCCGGAGTTCGGTTCCACCTGATGCTCGGCGAACTGCCTCTCCAGCCAGCCCTGTAACTCGTCCATCACCGGCCCGCTGCGTTGCTGATGAAACTGCAGCCGCTCGTGTGGTGAGAGCCCGCGCTCGCGCGCTTCGGCATCATGGCCATACACCCGGCCCAACATCTCCAACACGTAACGGCACTGGTCGGGAAAGTTCGCCGCGACTTCCACGACCTGCCGTCTGCCGTGCGCCAGACAGTTCGCTAGCAAGACTTCCACTCCGGGCGGCAGCTTCGGAACATTCCGTGACAAAGCGTCGCACATTTGAATCGCTGGTGGCAGGTCCGCCACGCGCTGTTGCAACACCTCTGCCAGGTTCTCACCGGCATGCTGGCGCCCGGTAAAGTACAGCGCGATCTGGCGCCCTTCGGCTGTGGAAACAATGCCGCTGGTGAACACACCCGTGCGCTCATCGCCCGGCTCGCGCTCCAGCTTCAACACCTTCATGCCGGTGTCGTCGTTATGTAGCACCTCACCCTGCGCCGCCTGACGGATCAACTCATCGCGCGCCGGTTGGATCACTTCCGCCTCCTCTTCCACAATCTCCCATTGCGTCGCTGCCGGCAGCGGAATGCCCAGTTGGTCTTCCAGTCGTTCCAGCCGGTAGAACGGAATGCCGCTGCCGTACTTCAGCTGCGCAATCATCGCCGCGGCCGTCTCATCGTACTTCTCCGGGCCCACGCCGTCCGGTTCCTGCGCTGTGAACACTTGCCCGCAGGCGTTGCAGCGTAGCCGTTCCAGTTCATACACGGTGGCGGCCAACGGCGCTTGCCCCGCGATCCGCACCAATGCCTTGGGCTCCTTTTGCCGGTAGACGTTGCCTCGGGCGCAGTCCGGGCAGCGATCGCCGTGAGCCAGCTTGGCATGCGTGATGCGAACCTTCTCTGCGCCGCGATACGCCACTGCGCCGTTGCGCCCATGGCCTGAAGGCTGGTCTGCTTCTGCCGACATGTCCTGCAAGGCGGCCTGCTCGGCATCGCCGAACACCGAGCTGGTCTTCTCGGTGTTCCGTTGTGGCAGAAGGTTCTCGGCCAGCACATGCAGAGCCGTTTTGAGCTTCTGACTGTCGGCTTCACTCAGCGGAGCCGTCTTGGCGTCATCGATGATGCGGTCCAACTCTTCCACATCTACGTCCAGCCGCCGGCGCCGTGGGATGTTCTTTTTCATAACTGGTTGAGTAAGTCGCGGAACTTCGGGCGCAGTGGATAGCCGAGTACTTCTTTGATCGATCGATTCGGCACGTAACTGTTCGACTGCTTGCCGCGCCCCGTCGTCTTCCCCAGCCACACCCAGTTGGCCGCGCGGTAACACGTGCCGCGAAATCGCTCCGGGTCAACGAAGGTTTCCAGAAAGTAAAGCGGATGCCCGTACATCTGCTGCCAGTCAGCCGAAATCCGTGCCGTCATGCGCCCCAGAATATGGGACGCCAAGTGCTTCACCTTGACCCACGGCAGGATCAGGAAGCGCGTGTTGTAGGCGAGGAAGCGAATGTTGCGCCGGCGAGCCTCGGCACTCCACCCTATATAGCGGTCGCGTGCACCGATGTGCCGCGGTGCGCTCGACCAGGCCGCGCAGGCGATGGGTCTGCCTAGCGCCCACACCACGTACTTCAGATGCTCACCCACCGGCTGCTCGTAGCCGAGATAGTGATGCTCCTGCATGAGGCTGTTGAACAAAGGCTCCCTGCCGGTGCGCCGCACCTGCTCGAACACGAGCGGTTGGAGGTTGCGCAGACGGTCTTCAATCGGCGTGGTGTCAATCCGAACCGGCTCCGGATGGGCTCTGTGGGCCAGCGGGTTATGCCGGACGTAACTCACCGGCGGCAAGCTGATCTGGCCGGCCCGTTCCAGCATCAGGAGCAGGCCACGGCACACCATATCGCGCAAGGTGCCATTGGTCTGGCGCCACTGCCAGGCCTCACAAAGCCGGGTGGAAAGCTTGCGGCGGCTATCGTTGGGGTGCCGCTCGATGAGGCTGCATATATAAAGGATGTCTTCCTGGGTGATCTCCCGGCCCCGATACCTGAACTCCACCATTGCCAGCAGTATGAACCAGCGTTTCTTGGAACGCAAGGGGTGATGCCGCATTCATCGTATGTTTCAGGACCTTTACTTCGGCGCGTTCACTGGTCGCCACATGGGCGCGGCTTTCACGCGAGATAAATCGCCTGCCACCATCAGCAACTGGGCCTCATAGGCCTCCAGTGGCTTGGTCGCTTCGGTCCCTTCGGGCCACCAGACGAATCGCCCTTTCGACAGCCGCTTCTGTGCAAGCCAGTATCCCTGGCCGTCATAACTGAGCAGCCGAATCGCGGTCCCGCTGCGGCTTCGAAATACGAACACGCACCCGGAGAATGGATCTTCCGCGAGCTTTTCCTGGCAGAGTCGCGCTAGTGAGTCAATCCCTTTTCTTTTTTGCGGCGCACCGCAAAAAAGAAAATATGCGCCGTCCATTGATATGCGGAGTCGGTCAGGTGGCGACCCGCAGAACCGGCCACTTGCGAGACCACGGACGGCGCATAACGGGCGCTACTATTTGGGCCGCAGCATGGCGAGCAACTTATCCGGCGGCCGGAACCGACCGCGTCGTAAGGTTGGTGGGATCAAAGATGCCATGGCCTCCAGCTTTTCCGTGGGATCGGCTCTGAGATAGACCTCCGTACTTTGGAGGCTGGCGTGGCCGAGCCAGAGGGAGACCTTCCGAATGTCGCCGGTCGCGTGCAGAGTGTGCATAGCGCACGAATGCCTCAGGCTGTGCGGCGAAACCCGTTTCTTGGCCAAAGAGGTTTGCTTGGCGCTGGCAGCCCGAACGTGTTTCTCCAGAATGTATTCGAAACCCGACCTGGTCATGACATCGCCGCGAGCGTTCGGGAAGAGAGCTGTTGTGTTTGGTTCGCCGCGCACCTTAAGCCAGTCACGAAGGGCGATCGCGGTTTCTTTCCACAAAGGAAGTACCCTCTCACGACGGCCTTTGCCCATCACATGAACGCTTGGCTGAGGGTGGAGGGCTAGATCAACTGAGTTCAGCCCGATCAACTCTGAGACACGCAACCCGCCAGCGAAGGCTAAATGAAGCATGGCACGGTCCCGCAACCCGTACCGGGACCTGGGGTCAGGAGCGTCCAGTAGAGCCTGAACCTCTTCTCGATTGAGATATCCGATGATGACTTCATCCGTCTTCTTTACCGGGATGGCACGAATTCGGCGGGCCTGCTCCAGACACGACGGTAGCCGGTATTCCAAGAACCGGAAGAACGTCTTGATGGCGGCCAGCCTTGAATTCCGTGTTCTGGCGCAGTTCCCGCGCTCCTTCTCGAGGTGTTCGAGGAAGGCCAGCACGAGTGTTGCGTCGAGTTGCTCGATCGAGAGCGCCGAGGGTGTTGTCTTCAGGCGCTTCGCGGCGAAACACACCAGCAGTTGGAAGGCATAGGCATACGTGTCGGAGGTTTGGACGCTCATTTCGCGCTGGCTGGGAAGGTATTCACGCAATAATGCCGTCAGATGGGGACCGAGGGGCGTCATTTCTCACCTCCTCGATGCCGGGTCTCAGCGGCTGCGGCCACGTCGCTCAGCAGTTTCGGTGTGGCCTGCAGATACCAGTAGGTATCGGAAACGTGAGCGTGACCAAGATAGGTGCTCAGCGCGACCATATGCCGCGCAACAGCCTTACGGTCCCCCGCACACTGCTCGAGCGACCGGACTGCAAATGTGTGTCTGAGATCCTGAATGCGGCAGCCGCCGAGCCCCGGTCCACCTCGCAGGCCTGCTGAGCGCGCTAGGTATAGAAAAGTTGCGTTGACTGTCGGATAAGGAAGCCCAGTACCGCGCTGGGAAACAAAGACCGACGATGTGGTTGTCGCGATCCGGTTACGAACAGCAACATAACGCTGTAATCCCCGGCTTGCAGTTTCATGAAGAGGAACAAGGCGGCTCTTTTGGAACTTCGTCGCACGAATGAGTAGTCCGTCTTCGGTGAGGTCCGAGAGTTCGAGTTTCAAGGCTTCTGAAACCCGGAGGCCAGTGCAAGAGATCAGAGACAGCAAGGCCGCGTACGTAATTGGCCGTATCGATCCTGTGGGACTCAGCTGGGAGGCAGCTCGCACGAGGCGATCGATTTCGTCCGGAGAGAAGATGTGACACGTCCGACGACTCCTTCGCGCACGGCCGAAAACATCGGTTGGCGGCACTTGGTGACGCCTGTCTTCTGCGTTTAATGCACACGCTAGCCGGCGGACGGTGAGCAAACGATCATGGCGCTGGCGGACCGAGGGCGCACTTGCTGCCCATTCCAGAACCGAGACCGTTTGGATGAACTCCTCGGACCGACCTTGGGCAAAATCCGCGAAGCTGTGGAGCATGTATGCCTGGACCTTGTACTTGAACCCCATACTCCGGTACAGCTCGATGTGACGATTGACAGCTGCGCTCAGCACAATCTGCTCTCCTTTGGCCAAGGTTGAGCGATTTGTTGGAGGGCGGCGATATCGACCTTTGCGTAGTGCGCGGTCGTATCCGGCGACTTGTGCCTCAGGACGGTTCCGATCTCATCCAATGTGGCGCCTGCACGCAACATCATGGTTGCGGTACTGTGCCGAAGGAGATTCGCGCCGTGGGATGGCGGATTCTCGATACCAGCGCGCCGAAGTGCAGCGCGAACGATGCCGGAAACGATCGGTCCAGAGCGGAGGGGACGGAATGGCGCCTTTACACAGAGAAACACGCGGTCGATGGCGACCTGTGGGCGTGCATGTTCTATGTAGTCCAGAACCGCGTCTCCTGCATCCTGTGGTAGAGGTAGACGGACATCCCTGCGTCCCTTACCTCGCACCAGCAGCGTGGCCTCGTGCCAATCGATATCAGTGGGGCGCATGTCCGCGATGTCTCCCGCGCGGAGCCCAAGCCGAAGCAGCAACAATACGATTGCACGGTCCCTCCATCCCTGCGGCCCATCCTTGCAACAGGAGTCAATGAGGCGGGCTACTTGGTGAGCGTCGAGATACCGGGGCAGCGCGGAAAGCTTCCATTCGGCCACGGTTGGGAGTGAATGGTCGAGACCGGGTAGGCAGGCGCCACACGTTGCAAGGAATCGCAAATAGACGCGGAGCGCTCCGACGAACGTTTTTGCGTGAGCTGGCCGGTAGTCGCGGATCTGATTCAGGATGACCCCGCGCACCGAAGCTGCATTGTACTCGCCAGCGTCGGCACCGAGCGCAGGCAGCATCTTGGTCACCAGGCGCTCATGGCGTTCCACGGTGCGCATTGACAGTCCCCGATGTCGTAGAAGCCAATCCCGGAAGTGGCTGAGGGGCGAAGGTGTTTCAGCCGTGGAGTCAGCGGTCGCCCTGATAGCACCGTGTTGCCTCAAAAAGTCGGCGAAGCGCTGAACGCGTGCTGTATAGGCGCGCGAAACGTGTTTCTTGCTGCGGCGTCCAGGACATTCGCAGTGGTGTGCCCCGAAAGCCTTGATGGTCTCTTCATCAATATCCGCCAAATCCAGGCCTCTGGCTTCCAACCACCCACCAAAGTGAATGGCTGAGCCCAAGTAAAAGCTGATCGTCAACCAAGTGTGGCCGACCGACGCCATCTGGGCAGCGAAGCCCTCAAGATAAGGAGTCGCACGCCCGGGATTCATATCATGGGGTTGCGACAGAAACTTAGAAATGTCCATGCAGTCCTCTCTCGGCTGCCAGTCCTGACAGCCGCTTGAAAGGCTACGTTATGCGGAGCCCTACATGCGGGGCACGGTCGCGCCCGACGAGCAGACCTTCAATCTCGGAGCTCTGTCCTGAAGGGAACTCCGCATATCAATGGACGCCGCATATTTTCTTCCATCGACCGGCTCGATAGCCACCAGCACGCGCATCTGCGCCGTGATCTGAATCATCGCTCTGCATCCCGCCAGGCACGCAACAGGCTCGCCCAATCGGGCGGTACGGGACTCTTCCACTGGATGCGCATCTTGCCGCTATTCGGGGACTCGAACTCAATGACGCAGTTCTCCAGCACAGCTGAACGGGGCGCGACCAGTTCGACGAATGCCGGCCTGTGCGCCTTCCTGCGGCGACTCGGAACTCCGCCGAGCCTTTTCTTCAACTGCATGTAGTCCAACCGTAGCGGGTGCGCAACGTGATACACACCGTGTTGCCGAGCCAGTTCGACGGCTGCCTGCCACAGCGGCTCCGGTAGTTTCGTTCGTCGCGACTGTGTGCTGCGAAACTGATCCAACTGGCGTTGCAACTGCAGGATGGGTTCGGGAATGGGCAGTGTGTCTTTGCGGTTCACTTCAGCCGCCCCCTCCGCGACTGAATGTGAACTTAACAGGGTAGGCTACCCGGCGTCACGCATCCCTACCGGAAACTCACGAATGCTTAACTGAGATTGCTGTTAATGTTCGGGAAGTCGCCAAAACCTTCCGTATCCATCTTCCCGCGCTCGTCCAGGATCGGAGAGGGCTCGTCCCCTTCGATAAAAAACTCAAAGCTGTCCGCATTATTTAATCCCAGCGAGGGATTTCGTATTGCAAGCCTCGCCGCTCTCGCACCTCCATAAGCGGCATACGTGCCTCCATACTTCCGAAGGTCTATCCCGGCGAAGTCTACCGCGTTTCGGTCTGTCTGTGCACTTCCGACATCGTCGGTGTCACCGACAGTAACGAAGTGCGACAGCTCGTGAATCAGCGTTCCGGCGCGCGTCTTGTCATCAGTTGTCCAAAACGTCGATCCAAGGTGAACCGTATTTTCGTACTTTCCTCGTTCGGTCGAGTTCGGATATACGTAGGCGTAATCGGAACTTGAGCGGTCCGGAAGAAAGTCGAAATCGCTGAGTCTTTTGAGTTTCTTGATCGCCTTGACAATTCGGTTGCGAATCTTGGATCTTGCAGCCGCATCGTCAGTGCCAAACCAGCCCAAAAAGAGTTTTCTGACTGCCCCACACTGCGGTGGCAATGGATCGGCATCGTCTACTTCTTTCCCCCGCCGCAGAACCGCTTTATCCCAAGTGTCGAGTTCATTCAAGCGTGTAGTTAGCATCGCCATCGCTTCGGCGCGAGCCTTCTGAATGACCGTCCTGTCTAAATGATGACCTTGGTTTTCCGCGCGATGCCTTTCGCGAAAGCGTGCCTTGAACACCCTCTGGCCCCGGGATCGGTGATACGGCGCGAACGAGGGTTCCGCCTTCAATGTTGGGTGTTATCCCCTCTGCGCCCTGCGGACCTGGTTTGCGAGAGGATGCCAAGTGCCAACTCCTGATCGTATGATGCAGGTTACTCCGTCTATCGTGTGCCGTCAATCTAAGCCGTACGGTCGCTTAAGGCGAGTGTGGGTCTGGGGTGCCGAGGGTGCTGGCGGCAAACTCGGTTTTCTAACGCCGACAAAGTGAGGTGCGCTTGGCACCGTCCTTGATTCATCTCCTTTCCATGGAAGCCTTCCGGCCTATTCCAGTACGATAACCAGTTCCATCTTCGGCTCGACAATCTCGCCTGGCGCGTGAACCGCGACCTGCCGGGTGAGAGTGATGACATTCCATAATTCCCCACCCTGGTTGAGTGCGAAATACTGGCTTTCGAGTTTCATCGGGATGGCGGCCGGCGGTACAGGTGTATGGCGCAGCGTGATCCCAGGCAGGGCATTCCGGATAACGCGCTGAATATCGTCCTGCGAGGAGATTTTGATCAGTTGCGGGACTTTGCGGATGATGTCGTCGACGCCCATTTTGGCGCTCACGGCGAGGAAGAATTGCGAATTGCGGAAGTACTGGTCTTCAGTAACGGTTCCCCCCCAGAGGAAGCGGTCGCGCACTTCGAGCGGGACGGATACGAACTTGGACGGGATCACGGTCTCCATCAGATCCCGGATTTTGTCATCCAGGAGTGTGAAGCAGCGGCCCAGGTCATCGTGGTCGTAATCAGGAAGGTTTTCCGGGTGAGCTTCGAGCGAGAAGGTCGCGAGGGCTCCCGCAAGGCGGAGCATGGCAACGTATGCGGGCTCGGGGTGACCCTTCCGCACCCTCCAAATGTGCTTCAGTTCCGGCAGATAAGAATTGACCGTGTGAAGGAGCCAGAAGTTGGCCGTTTCAGACGGCGAGAATTCGGCGGTTATCTTGCCCCGCTGCCGGCGCGGGCCAGACAGCGAAGCGCTCTTGGTGGCCAGAATCTCGATTTGGCGGCGCAGCAGTGAATTCAAATAGGAACTGGAAGCCAGGCTTAGGCAGGGAGCGACGAAGCGGGGATTGAGGATCGGCATTCCGGCAGCATTACGGATCACCTGCGCCACGCGAAGCGTAGAGAAGCCATCGCGGTATTCATCTCCAAACAAAACGCGAAACGTCCGGCGGGCCACTTGTACGGGTTTCTCGTCATTGCCCGTGTTCTGGTCCGTGAACATGCGCGTTTCCGCCAGGTAGCGAGTGGTGGGAGGAACGTCAGGGGACTCGGCAGACGCTCGCCCCGGAACGCTAACATTGCTGGCACGAGGACGGTTCTCCGGGATTCCAAGAAAGATGTCAAGCGATTCCTGGGTAGGCGGAAAGTGACCGGCCACAGCACGCGAGGAAGGCAGCTCATCGGCCACCGGCATATCGAAGGTCTCGCCGTCAGGCATGACGCCGGTGCACTTCGCCAGCCGGAACAGCCCGTTTTGCAGAGCTTCGGCATCGATGTCTAGTTCCGTCACTCCCCAATTGGCGAAGCAGGAAGCTGCGAATCGGAATTGGAGAGTGGACTCGAAGAACTGATCCTGCGTCTGGAATTGTTGCGGGGTAAGAAACATCCCCTTGGTCCAGACGACGCGGTGGCGGTTTCTCATAGTCGGCTAAAGCTCCTGTCCGTGCTTCTTGAAAATGGCAGCGATTTGCTGGCGGAGCGGGTCCTCAAGATTCTGCACAGTCGCGAGGTCGAGCACCTCGGCGAAGCTGGCGCCTCCCGCCAGCCCGCTGGCAACCGTCACCAGGCTATCGGGTGGGCGAATGGTTGCGAAGGGCGCAGAGACTGTGACGAGAGGCAAGTCGCCGGTTTCGGGCGATTGCCTGACCTCAACGCGATAGCGAAGGCCGCCGAGCAGCTCGGCGAGAGCCGGAAATTTCATGAAGTGGAGATGCATGAGGCAGGCGCGGAGGACAAAAGCACGGACCGCCTCGGAATCGCGCTCCTCTTGGCCGGCAAGGACTTGGCGGAGCATGGGAAGGGAGTAATTCGACGAGTACGTGAGGACCCAGTTGAGCGGCGAGGTAACCTTGATGCTGCGCCAGCCGCGATCAGTCTTGGTCTGGTGGAGATATTCCCACTCATAAAACTGCATCTGTGTGGAGACAGATTCGAGGGGGAAGCTGAGCTCGGGCCGGAGATCGAACGGGCGTAGGGCCACTTTGCGATAGAGATCACGGAGTTCTGTGACGGCGCGCTCGGAGCCGCCCACCGATTCGCGCTCGGCGCCTTCCATGGCCTCACCGAGCATTCGCCGGGGGCGGAATAGGAGAGCCATGGTATCGAGATATCCGCGGAGCTGCTTCTGGCAAAGCTTGCCGACCTCTTTGGTAAGTGTGTGCAGTCGCAGCAACTGGTCGACGTTGAGGGATTCGGCGGGTGCGGCCGGGTTATCCATGGGTGGGACCTCGTGTTAGAAACATCCTGGGAGGATATTGTATCGGATTTTGGCGGAAGGTTCGATCAAACAGGCGTTCCGGCAAAATACCATGCACCCTCCTGAAATCGGACTTGGGAAGTGCTCCATACCGCGGCTTCCGATAGGAGTTTGATCTGGCGCACTGCGGGCATATCAGTTTCCAGGCCAAAGTCACTTCGATAGCGAATGGCGAGTTCTTCGCAACCGAATCGGCGGAGCACGTTGGGAGTGCGGTCGGCCGCCAGCATCTCCGTCAACCGCCCTGGGGAAAGGGAACCGCCATGACGATACGGGACGCCGGGTACGAACCGAGTGCCATTCGTTCGCCACCAACGGTTCCAGTCGTCAGGATTTTGCGAGAGGCGCGTGACATTGGATCCAAACGGTCTGCCGTCACCGCGATCGAGTGGTTTGCCCTGCTTCAGCTGTTCGCGTTCGGAGTCGAACAACTCGCCTTCATCCATTTCATCCGGCACAAAAACGGTCTCGTAGAGGTCCGCACCTGTGATGCAAAGAAGAGCGAGGGCGGCCGGACCGCTAGCATCCTCTTGTTCCAGTAGCGAGATCAAAAGGGGTACACTTGCTGGATCGCCGATGATGCCCAACGCGATCGCGCATTCGGCAGCTTTTTTGCGGGAAAGCTCGGTCAATGGGCCGAGCACGCTATGCCCGCCGGCTAGAGCCAAGGGCAATATTGACCAGGAGTTGGCCGCAGCTTGGCCAAGACAATAATCAATCACCGCATGCTCACCAATACGGGCCAGAGCAATTGCGGCTGCCGAACGCACCGGCTCTTCTTCGCTGTGCAGGTAATCCAGTAGGGGTCCTTTCGCGGGCTCATAGGCAATTCGCCCCAGAGACCAGACGATTCCGGGCAGAGCCGCAGGAGCGCACCGCCGCATTGCGTTCATCAGTTGGGGACCGCACTGCTGGCGCCGATAGCCGAAGGCCCGGCCCAGGATGGGCGCGAGTTTCGGATCGCCGGAACCGAGCAGGGTGAGGAAATCCGAGAGCCACGCATCGGGAATCTCGAATTTGAACGCGTCGGCTACCGCAGTGGCTTTTTTGTTATCTCCGGGATCGAGCTGTTCAAGAGCCGAAAGGACGAGATCGCGCCGGGCCTGGCGACAAAATACGCACATGGCTGCGAAGAGCTCACCGAAATCTCCCTCGGCGGCATGGGTCTTGCAAATATCCAGCGCGAGTTTGTCACCAACCACGAGGCCATCGATATGAGCTTCGAGCCGCTCTTCGAATGCGCCGATTTTCTTCCAGGTGACTTCGGGATTGGGGTAGAGTGCGAGACGCTGTTCGTAAAGGAAGGAAGCTTCTTCGAGATGCTCGCGGTAGAGGTCAATGTAAAAGGCGCGGGTCGAGGTTGCCATTAGAACTCCTGACCGGGAGCGGGCAGATGAGCGCTGCGGACACGAATGGACGCGACATCGTGCGCGCCGTTGGGAAGTGCGAGGCGTGCGCGTCCGATCTGGAAGAGCAGGCGTTCGCGGGCGTTGAGGATCAAGGTATCGAAGCGCGGTTCCAGCGGGTGGAGACCAACATGGCGCAGTTCCACCTCGCAGGAGGACGGCTCGATGGCCGGAAGGATGAATTCCAGCGCGCCGTTGGGTGTGCAATTGGTGAGTGAGACGGTTTCGCCGCCCCTGAGATATGAGGGTGCGACGAGGCCAGGCGAAGCTGCGTTATAGAACTTCGGGTCGAAATCGAAAGGAAGCAGCGGCATGCGGTCGCGCATCCACGCGGAATCGTAGGTGCCGGCGAATTTGGCGCGCCATGCCCAGTCGGGTGAGAGAAAACCGAAGCCCGCCGGGTCAGGCCGGTCGTCATAACCGCTGATGGGACGCGCGGGGTCCTCAATGTTGGGGAGGCGCAGGCTGTCGTGTTTCCGACTCTTGGCATGATAGCCGCTGCCTACCGGGTTGCGCTGGTCGAAGATCGGCTGTTCGGGAGTGGAATCGGGGTCGTACCCTCCGAAGGCCCGCTCGTAAGTGAGTGGGATCGATTCAAACGGTTCCGGGGAGGTCGCGCCCACCAGGCCGAGTGAGGTCAGCCAGTAGCGGTCGCCGGTCACTCGGACCGTTTTGTCGAGTGATCCAGCACGGAACCGGACATCTACCTGAGTATCCCCTGAATGGCGCGCATACGCATCGGCGATGACGACGACATCGGTGGCGGCCTTTGCGGGCGCAGTTTCGGGTTCGTACTTATAGCTGGACTTACCGGGTTCGCCATAAGGCTCGCCGGCGATGTTTACGGGGACCTGCTTTTCGTGGAGTGACAACCGTCCGCCGTCGCCGATTGCGATGGTCGCCTTGAGAACGACGACCAGCAGAGGTTGGCCGTTTTCGTCCGACGTGAAGATTGGCTCCATCGCGAAGCCTGTGGCGTTTTCGATCGCGGGGTGAGGCATTAGGGCTGCCTCCACGAGTAAGGGCTTAGATTGTCGGCGACTGTCTCAATTGCGATTGAGGGGATAAACAGGTAGTCGGGTTCGGTGGCAATGCCGAGTAAAGCAGCGATGCGCACGACGGCGAGGCCTTCCACGAAGAACTGACCTTCGGTGGCCCAATCGTCTTCAATGACATTGTCGCTGGCAGTGGCTTTGTTCCATTGCGCTTCCCGCTGATCGAGCCAGCGATCCATGGCGGCTGCAAACGCGGCCGCATCGCGTGCAACTAAGCCGCTGGCAACGTCGAAACGCAGATCGCCCGAGGAGGCCGCAAATTCCCGGAAGGACTCCAAAAGCTGCGCCGATACAGTATGGTCTGAGGGACTTATCAGGAATGCGGCTAGGATTGCCAGGAAGTAGTAATCCTCTTCGTACTCCTCTCCGGGAGTGAACGCGGGGGAAAGCCGCTGGGCGATGCGTTCGGCTGTGGGGAAATCATGGGCGGCTACGGCATCGAAGAACGGCTCCGCGTAGCTGGCGGCCGCTGCTATTACGGAATCGCGTTCGAGCATGGCGGCGAATGCGGTCCCAGCCCGCTGCAGATTGCGATGCAACTCGCCCGCATCACCGTTCAAGAATAGAGCGGAGATTCCGCGGCGCCGATAAGCCCGGCAAAGCCTATATACCAATTTCGAGCCACCTTGCTGCCGCACCACAAACGGAAGGCATTGCTCGATTTCGTACCCGGCGTTCTCCTGGATTACCGGAAGCATCGCGGAAGTCATTGCGGCGATCCGTTGCGAACCTCGATCTCGCTGACGCGCATGTTACTGAAGTCGTGTTGTTTCAAAGCACGGGCCAGCTCCACCGTGATGAAATACTCGGTGCGCGCCTCGGGCACACGAAACAGCGGCGGCTGGCCTTCGAGCTTGCGCGCGTCGAAAACGAACTTGTTTACCGCGACCACGGTGGTTTTGGACTCATCGAAGTACACGATTTCGCTATGCTCTTTGTCCACGCAATCTACGATAGCGAGCGGGTTGATGATCCAATAGTCGCGGCTGTGCACGCGCTTCTTGTGGTTGAGTAAGGTAAACGGCAAAGCTTCGACGGCAGCTTTTGCCTCAGCGACGAATATGTCCTTAATCGCTGTGTTGACAATGAGGAAGCAGAGACAATTCCCCAGAAGCGACGAAAGACGGATTCCGGGGTAACTAGGGCGAAGGCTGATGCGGGCGTTGGCCGGGTAACGATCGCCAATGGGATCGCCTTCCGAGAGATACACATCGTAGAGACCGAGACCGTCCGGAGGCTGGTCAACAAAAGCCAGCGACTTATCAGCCGTGTTACCTTCCGTATGGAGCTGAAAACAACGCATGGCAGTCAGGAAATAGGCACGTCAGCTAGTGACTCGCCAGAGAATTTCTTAGAGGACCCGAAAGTGATGATATCGATGTAAGTGGACATCGAGAGTCGCTCGAGTTTGGATTTCGAAACAGGACCAGGCAACGCCGGGTGTTTCTTGTTGAGGGCGTCCAAAATGATTCTTTTGTAGTCATTTACGATCGGCACCAGCTTTTGTTTGACACGGGCGCTATAGTCGGGGTGGGAAAACATCTCGGCCTTCTCACCGGGACCGAGCTCATCACCCTTGAGGTGGCGCGGCAAGCCGAGGGCTTTGGCAACGACACTTTGCATAGGTAGGATCACCATGTTTTCTTTGTCGTTCAGGTTGTATTCGGCCTTGAGCAGTGCATACTTGATCAGGTTCGGGAGGCGTGCATCGGAATTTCCCGCATCTGTGATGGCATCGCGCAAGACGCCATTTGGAACCACATGATGACAATTGTGCCAATAAGGCACGCGAAAATGCTGGAAGTTCTGCCCGACTCCGACGTCCCAGTCGCCTGGACGCGGTCGTTTCGATCGAGTTGAAGTTGCCGAAGGGTAGAAATAACTAACCTTGTTGGAGCTTTTCTCGCAGAGTTCAATATAAGTCGGATAGTCATACGTGCTGGCATGGTCGAGCGACTGCTGATAGGCCTGCCACTGGTGAGAGCAAAGGTTACCCTCCTCTCTTTGTTGATGCCTGGTGAGACAGGCGCCCTGCTTATGCATGGCTTCGAGTTCCACATCAGTAATGTGAACGTTATCGGCCATTGCAGAGGGATCTCACGTTTAGCATGTCAGGTAAGTGGCGCCACGAGACTCGTTGTCAGAACTGCTGGCGACCAGGGCCGCAGACCCTGAGGCGTAACGTCTTTCGAGCGAGCGAGCCGCGGCACAGATGGCCGCAATTCCGGAGGCCGCGCCGGTCTCTCCGAATGAGACTGCGGGGTACAGAATCCGGCTCGGATCGAACTGGGACTGGAGGCGCACGCGTGCCGAGCCGAGTTCATAGGCGCGCCACTCTTCGCCATTCATATCGGAGAGCAGATCACCCGAAAACGGAGTGCCGGAGGCCTGACTGAGAGCGTTCTCGATGGCGGCGGCGAGACCCCGTCCCTGACTGCGTTTTCCACTCATCCAGTGGTCCGGCTCGGAGGCGGTGGCGCATCCACCAATGACCGCGAAGATATGCGCACCGCGCCGGCGGGCGCTCTCCACGGATTCGAGAAGCAGACATGCGGCCGCCTCACCGGGCACGCATCCGACAGGGTTATCCGGCGTTTTCAGGCGGCCGAGTGAGTGGAGCCAGCCGAGCGTGAGCGGGTCGCAATAGGAATCGGCTGCCAACACAATAACACGGGGAACGCCACGGGTGATCTGTGCGGATGCGCGTTCAATTGCTATAGCTGCTCCCGCGTGACCGGCGGGGATCCACTCTGCGAGATCGCGGCTGGTGGCAAGCCCGCTGTTTCGCGCGGCAGGCAGTATGTAGGACTCGAAAAGCGAATCCGAGAGCAACTCTGCTCCATCGAACCGATGCTGGTTGAGGAGAGGTGCTACGACGGCGAGCGCTGTTCCGTACCATGAACCTGCTCCCGATCCCGGCAGGCCGGAGAATTGAATCATATCGGAGAGAGCGGCTGAGGCCAAGCGAACCCAAAGGCCGAGGTGCTGGAACCCTTCGGTGAAGCCATGCACGGGGCACGCACGCACAGGCATGGGTTCCTGGTCGTCGGCATTCAAAACCTGGTACGACAGGAGTCCGCGAGCGCGCGAAATGCCGGCACGCAACGAAGCGCACGAACTCGCGACGTCGCGTCCTACGGCCGAGATCAGCCCCATGCCCGTTATGGCTAACATCAGCTCTCTCTCTAGACCGATTCTCCACATATCTGGCAGGTAGGCTTCACCGTACTCGGCATGTCCATGATGGGCCCTTGCAGAAGCGGAAACGGAGGAGTGTTCTTGTCGTTGTGGAGCATCATGTCGAGCGCGCGAGCGACATTCTTGCCTTCTACCATGACGTCGAAGGAAAAATTTACGAATTCCGCCTTGCCCTTAATCTTGTTCGAAACAACACCGCCCCCGGCGCTGCCCGCCTCATCGCCAGAACTCGTGCTGAAGTTGGAATCCTTCAGGCAGATCGGGTTTCCATCGCAAGCGACGCTGGAACTGCCTGATGCTGTGTCGGAAGACTGAGCGATATTGGGATAGGGAATAGGCACAGGGCCGCCGGGTGTCGGAGTCTTGCAAACATCCGGGAAGGCAGTAGTGATACCGCTGCTACCCTGGTGAACAACTGACAGGTTATCCGCTCCAACAGTTACACCCATGCGTCACCCTAATTGATACGAACCGAAGCTCCGCGGATTTTGTGGACGCCCGAAGAGCGGCTCGAGATGCGAGACCCTTTGATTTCAATGGACCCGTCGGAAGACAACGTGATCGAGCCGTGTCCACATTCGATCACCACCTGGTCAGTTGCGGTGAAATGCAGTTGACGGCCATCAATCCTCACCTCCGGCGGATGCGGGCCACCGGCTTCGATGGCGCGAACTGGAAGGCGGTCGCGGAGGATTCCGATAATGACGGGCAGCCCCGGGTCGCCGGCCTCAAAGAGGATCAGTACGGGCGTGCGTTCGCGAAGCTCAGCGGCTGCGTCGCTGGAGAGCGCAAGGCGCGCGCGCACTGCTGAGCCTTCCAGTCCAGTGAAGCCGACGAAAATCGCGCCATCTTCACCGATGCGCATCACTGTGCCGGTGGTCAAGACCTGGGCGATTTCGAGCGTATCCATATTCATTTAGTTGGCCTTGATCTTACTTCCGGAAATGACTACGTCGCCGCTGCCCTTAATCGTAATCTTATTGCCGTTGATGGTGATGTCTCCATTCTTCTTCATTACCAGCTTGGCATCTCCGGCGGAAATGGACACCTCGTCATCGGCGACGATTTCCAGCTTTTGCGCCTGAATGCTGTATGACTGTTTGATTTCGTGGCGATGCTTACCTTCGATCGTTTCGGTGAGGTCCTTGCCGATTTCTACGCTTCTGTTCTCGCCGACGTTTTCCGCCAGGTTCTTGGCCACATCCAGCGACTTGCTGGCGCCCACGTTTTCCGAACTCGACCCACCCACGGTGGAAGCTTTGGCCGCACCGACACTCTCGGCGAGGGCGAGACCCACGCTCACCGCCATAGCGCCGCCGACGGTAACTTCCATGGCCAGCCCCACGGTTTCGGCATAGTTCATGGCCACGATTTCATTCAAGCTTTGCTTGACCGAGATGCTCATGCTGCCGCCGATCGATTCGTCGTGCTGACCGCCGACGGAGATCGTCTTATTCGCAACCACGCTCTCGGACTTATTGCGATCGACTTCGAGAAACCGGTCGCGCACTACCAGCTCGTGTTTGTCATTACCAATCGTGATGCGCTCGTCGTGTTTGACTTCTTCGGTCCGGTCATGATCGATAGTAATCGTCTCATCGTTGCCCACTTCTTCTGCTCTGTCGTGCCCGATATTGACGCGTTCATCGTGCTCCACCTTCTTCTGCTGGTCGTACTGAGCGTGAATATTAATCAGCTCCGTCCCCTTCGTGTCGTTTAGCGAAATCTCGTTGTACCCTCCACCGCCCTTGGTGCTGTTCGACTTGACGCCGCTCACCACCGCGCCGCCGGGCATGCCGAAGGGAGGCATTTGCTCGGCATTATAGACGCGGCCCGTGATAATTGGCCGGTCGGGATCACCCTCCAGGAAGTCGACGATCACCTCCTGGCCGATCCGCGGAATCGCCACCGAACCCCATCCCTGCCCGGCCCATGGATGCGAGACTCGGATCCAACATGAGCTGTTCTCGTTCTTCTTGCCTTCACGGTCCCAGTAGAATTGCACCTTCACGCGGCCGTACTTGTCGGTGTAGATCTCTTCGCCTCCCGGACCGACGACTACGGCTGTCTGGCAGCCCTGCACGAAGGGCTCCGGCGTGACGCGGGGCGGCCGGAATGGCGTGGAGGCAGGAATGCATTCAAAGCTGTTGCGGTACGTCATTTCCTCGCCGCCGGCCGCGCCCACCTCGTAATTGCCGGCCTGGGCTGCTGTGTGCTGGAGGGCGGTGATCAGATAGCTCTGATTCCAATCGCGACGGTAATGATCCTCTAACGTGAAAAGAAATCCACTACGGAAGTTGCGGCACATGCTGGCCCCATGGCTGACTATGCAAGGCGCTGTTTGCTCCTGCAACCGGATGCGCGCCAAGCGGTCCCCTTGAGGTCGTATCAGGTGTTCGCCGGGATATTCGTAAATCTCGTAAGGATTATTGCCGTTGACTGTCACTGCCAGACTGGTGCTGGGCGTCTCGAAGTTATAGTCCGTCTGGGACCAGGCTCCTGTCCGAAACTCTTCGTGGCAGTGCCACTCTGTCACCAAGTCCTCCTGGTACGTCGCCCCCGGCCCGTAGAAGCTATATCGCGCGGTCGGTTGGTTCGGGCAGGGTTTATGCGCCGGCGCATCGTCTGCCAGAACGAGGACGTGTTTGCCATCCTGGTGATCGAAATAGTAACAAATTCCCTCTTCTTCCATCAGTCGTGAAACGAAGTTGAAGTCCGTTTCCCTGTACTGCACGCAGTAATCGCGCGGGGTGTACGTGCCGTACAAGCGCAGCTCGAAATCGTGAAACTTCAGATCAGTGAAAATCTTCTGGATGATGTCGGGGACCTTTTGGTTCTGGAAGATACGGCAATCGGCCGTACGGGTCAGAAACCAGAGCCAGGGGACCATTTGGGCGCGGTAGGCTGTCAGACGGCGCTCCTGCGGTCCTTGCGAAAACCGGCTGATAAAACCGTTCCAGTGGCGCTGGGTGCCATCCGCAGTGTTGGCGTGGAGAGTGACGTTCGTTCCCACGACGTCCGGAAATTTGATTGAATCATTTTCCGACAGCAGATCCAGATCCAAATGAAAGAGCTGCGAAATAGCTTCCGACCCGCTGAACCCACGTAATAGCAGCACGTCTTTGCCTAGCGGGGTCGAGATCGAAATACGGTGCGTTTCCTGTGTGACCGCCATCAGTTCACCCATCGAAAGACGGCATCGCCAGCAGCTGTTTCGAACTCCGCAGTCTTCAGCCAGCCGATCCAGCCGAGCCGTGGCGCATCTTCACCTTCATCGGCCAGCCGGGCATACGGGACATCTTGGGCTCGCAACAGCACCTGGATATCGAACGTCACGGCCTGTCCCACGAGATAGGTTGTCAGCTCCACCAGCCTTTCCATGGCGGAACCGTTCGGCAGGAATTCCAGAAACCGCTCCAATCCCAGCGGGCCTATGCGGATACGGAAGAGGCTCTGTTGATTCCAGACTTCGTCTCCAAGGAATGCGGCTTCGCCGAGCTGGTTTCGCTGCGACTCCGGCGCAAGGTAACAGCAGTCCGCATTTTCGAGTTCATACCAGTCGCCGATGCATTGGTCGATTTCGACCGGTACTGAGAAATAATCTCTCAGAATGCCGCGCAGGGAGGAGGCGCACATAGGGTGCTGTGCGATCAAACCCGCATACCGCAGAAGACTCTCGTCCTGAATTCGCATGCGACCTCGCAGGCCAGCGGTTCCCATGCCAATGAGATCGAACAGATATTGCGTGAATGGGTCAGGCCGCTGGTCCCGGACCGCGGCGAGTTCGTAAAGAACCGGCGGCGTGTGCTTTTCCCAGGCACGATAAAACAGCGAAATCAGGCGGTGGTTAAACAGATCGAAGAACGCGGCCAGTGTATCGTCCTTGGCTGTCCGGCGGGCGATCATCCACTCCGTGTAGCAGAGCGGAAGAACGCCTTGCGTGCCGGTGAGCCCAAAGAACGCCACGGTCATCCGAGCGCGATCCTCGGAATCGGGGATTCGCTCGATCGCGTGTACCGCGCTGGCAGGAAATGCCATCGAAAGCTGTGCCTCGCTTATATCAGGGCAACTTCCCAACTGGCCGAACCGGACGAATTCCTCGTTTGGCCTGGCTGTGGAACCCACCGGTTTCCGCTGCGCGAAAATCCGGGCGAGCAGACGCACTGCCTGGAAGAATTCGAATTCGTAGCCATGAGCGAACAGGGTTTCTTCTAAACTAAGAGCTGTTCGCCTGCCAGCGGGGGCCACTGCTTGAGCACTCCTTTCCTAGTTCTCGCGGTCACGCGGCTGAACGAATTCACGGCACTGTACATTCCCAGAAATCGTTGCAGGACACAAGCGAGCAGAAACACTCCGGTGCCAACGTACTGGTCCTCGTCGAACTCCAGTGTCACATCAGTGCCACGGCAGAATGTCACACCAGTTTCCGAAAGGACGCGGCTTACGCAGGATCGGCTGGTGACATTCACGATTCCCGCGATCTCGCTGCGAATCACGGGGTCATTCGAAAAGTCGTACAAACGCAGGATCTCTTGCAAGGCGGTGCGGCCGCCTTGGACGATCGAAAGATGGTTCAACGAAAGGTGCGAAATCAGACGCCATTGGAGACCGTGCCGCGTGGGGGGGCGCACCGCCGGAGTGGGCTTGCGGAGGAATCTGGCGCGCGCCAGCGCGACACCTTCCAAATCCAATTCCCCGAATTCACCGGACGTCTTCAGGCGCGCGCCTTGGTCGCGATTGGTGCAAGTCACTCGGAGGGTAAGCATCTCAACCGGCGGTACAGCCGGATTAGACTCCAGATCGACGAGCGAAAGGTATACCTCGGTGCCCTCGTCGTTCTTGCGAGAGGATGGTCGCCGGTGCGTGTGCCAAAAATGACGCTGCGCCTCCTCCGCACCGTGGCGCAAAGAATAAAATGGCTGATAAATTTGCACCTCGTCCAGATAATTAGCAGAGGCCACGCGATCCACCGAATACACTTCCGTGTGCAATTGCCGGTGCTGGTCAGGGACGATGTGGTATTCCGTTTTTGTGTGGGAGAGACGGATCGGCTCGGCGATGCGCTCGAACAGATTTACGACCGGCGTGCAGCCGAGCTGAAAGGTATCGCTACCCACACTCTGTTCGAGCGCAATGAGCCGGTGCGGCTGATCAGGTTGCTTGAGAAAGATAGAGATCTCGAAGCTCGAACCGAACTCGCTCCGGGACATATGTTCCAGCCCTGTCAAATCGACAAAGAAAAACTTTTCCGGAAAAGTGAAATACTCCTGCAGGAGGCGATAGCCTAAGAAGCTTCGATCTGAATAGGGCAAAATCCCTTCCGCAGATGTGAAGCCCACCTGTGCGAGACTGGTCGCGGGAAGCAGCGCCACAGCGGAGCCTTCCCGAAATGGCAAGGCTCGGATAGAAACGCTCAGAGCATTCAGGAACAGAAACTCGTAAAGCGTGTGGACCGAAGTGCTCTCACCGCTCAGGCAAAAACGTATGGAATCGATAGGCAGTTGCGCCAGCCGTAGTCCACCGAGGCACTCCATCTCGATGCGAATTACGGCGGCAGCCTCGACGGGCATGCCAGGAGTAGCAAACCGGTTGACTGGGGAAACCGACGCCTTCGAGATCCGCAAAGGCCAAAGGGTTACGGGATAGCAGGTGCGGAAAGAGCAAACGTTGCCGTTTTGCGGTCTGCTGTGAACGGCGGTTCCAGCCGGTACCAAGGCCGACTCTGGAGAGCTTTGGGAAGGATTGAGCTGAAATTGAACGATCGCCTGAGAAGGAATAGGCCTCAGGTAGTGAGGATAAAGAACGTCGAGGAGGGCTTCGGTGATTTCTGGGAATTCGTCATCGAGTTTGTGATGTATCCGGCCGGCCAACAACGCGAACGCTTCAATGAGCCGCTCGACGTGGGGATCTTCGCAGGTATTCGGCTGGAGCAGAAGCCGGCCTGCAACCTTAGGATATTTCTCCGCGAATTCCGCGGCCATCTGACGGATGAAGTTCAATTCCCGCTCGCAATAGGGCAGCAGTTCTTCTCTCATACCCGTCCCGAGACCGCGACTCGGCGCGAATCGCGCTGCACTGTTGCGTCGAAGACGACTGGCTCCGCGGCCTCGGTTCGGAGCACGGCGGAGATTTGAAGCCGCAAAGCGGGCCGCTGTGAGTCGGCCTCCTCAATAGATACAGTGACTCGGTCCAGACGTGGTTCGAACCGGCGAATGGAGCGTTCCATGGACCGCCGAAGATGCTCCTGGTCCATGTCGTTCTTTAGGTTATAAGCGGTGAAATCGATAATCCCAAAGGTGAGGAGCGAATTCACCGACTCTTCATAGCTGTGATCGAAATCTTCCTCCGCGCGCCGGGTATTGAGCAAAGCGCTCAAATCACGGCACAAAGCGGACCGAAACTCGCGCACCTGTTCATCAGTAGTCCGCGACTCGTCGTGTTGCGATTCCGGATACAGATCGAACAAGCGGTCTAGGAGCGAAGCGGTAACTTCCGGTTGGAGGTCGCGATTGGCCATCGCACTATGCCTCTCCACACCCCAAGGCTTGCCAGGGATCCAGCCGGGAAAGCCGGTGGTACAACTTTTGAGCTTTTTCCTGGTCCTCTGACTCACCCCCTTGCTTGTAGAGCTTGTAAAGACGTGTCCAGACGTTTGAGATCATTTCCGAGGATTCCCAGGCGTCCAACTGGAGCTTGTCGATTTGCTCGGCCAGCTCCTCCAAAATCGAGCGGGCGAGGGGCAAACGTTGGCTGGCCAAGCACGCCTCAGCCAGCAGCAGCTTCCGCTGAAAACGGTTGCGACCCGTGGTTTCTTTCGTGGAAAGCTGGACCATCCGGGCCAACCCCTTCTCGGCCTGACCCGAACGGACAAGTATTGCGGCGTCCTCCCATGAGGCCCCTATGGGGCCAGTGGAGGCGGATAGTTCGGGAAAGGAAAGCGGAAAACGCATGGTCACGGGATTGCCCAGTTCCGGCGCTGTGCCGCCGCTGGCCAAAGCCTCCTGTGGGGCCGGAGCATCAGGCTCCGCTGCACGTCTCTTCTCCAGAATCTTCTGGACTTCGATACGGATATCCTCTAAGGCTGTCCGGCATTCAGAAAGTCGAGGCGCGGCGGGGCCAAACTTCTCGTCCACGATCTTTTCGAGCTGCTTGAATTCCTGAAGGACCTGCTCGAAATCGGAGCTGAATTTCTCGTACACCGCTCGCGGAGTGGCTTTTACTGCGTCCTCAAACAGATCGAGAGAAATGCGCCCCTCGGCTACGGCGGCATCATACGCCTTTTTCTTGGCCTCGTCGACTTCACCATCCGCCTTGCGCCAAGCGGTTTCTGAGCCAACACGACGGGCGTCCACGAGATCGTTGAGGCTATAATCCTGTCCACCGTCGCCACGGGCAGTGATTGGAAGCGCGGTGATCGCATCCACCAGTTTGTTATTGAGCCATTCGAAGGGGCCGGCGCGGTCTTCCGGGCCATCCTCCATGGAAGGATACAATCCCTGGTCCCAGTAGCGAAGCATCAATTCGCGGGCAACCCGGAGACCTGCGTACAGACCAGGGAAGCCGTGCAATCGCATGTTCGCTTCAGTGAGCCAGAGGGCCAGTTGCAGGTCCTTAGAGCGCTCTTTCAATGCGGTCAAGGTCAATTCCTGGACCGTGCGCCAGTCCGCGATCTTCCGGTCCTTCTTAATCCATTTGCCGGCTTCCAGGCTATCGTCCGCTCGACGTGCCTCCTTGATCCGGTCCCACTCGGAAGTCCAGCGTAAATCCGCTCCGGCCGGCTGGTCCGGGGAAATCGGATCAAGGATATCGTCACTTAGCAGGATATCGGTGAGCATAGCTAGGTCGGCAAAAAGGAAATAGGTGAAAGCCGGAATTCTAGGACGCGCCGGCTCCCTTGGCCAGATTCACCTTGGTTGCCACCGTGCCCTTTGCCGAGCCCGTATCGTCCTGCTTGGTGTACTCCCATTGCATGGTCGTATAGTCCATGCCGAAGGTATCTACGGGAAAGTTAACATCGCTCGTCGGGCTGGCAGATGTCGCGGCGCTGTGCAGCGAAACGTTGGTCATCGTGTACCTCATGTACACCATGGGCGCTTTACCGGTTGGCCGCGTTAACTCGATAATAACTTTAGGGACATGAGTGCCGTTGTGCAAAGCCTCATAGAGCTTCGGCGATGCGGCGTCTTGCCGCATGACAATAGAGAACGGATCATGCACAACTTCGCTCTCGTACCCGCCCCCTTCGTTGCTGCGTGTGGCCGAAGCCGGCTGCGACATACCGTGACTGAAGCCTGTAATCTCGCTCCAGTCCTTATGTTTATCGTCGGTGCTACCGCCCTTGATATCGCCCCAATTGATGAACCCGCTAATTGGCATTGAATCCTCCTGTTACTTGCTATCACTCTACCCATCGCAAGGATGAACCGAGCTACGCCCCCACCTTTGCAACGCGCGTTGCAATCTTACTCGAATCGTCCGCAATCAGCCCTTGGCGGCTGGCAATTTGGCTACCAGGCGCAGCGAAACCGCCAGTTCCTCTAATTGGAAATGCGGCCTCAAAAACGCTACCGCATTGTATGCTCCCGGCTTGCCTGGGATTTCGGAGACCTCGATGCGCGCTTCGCGAAGCGGAAACTTGGCCTTCATCTCCTGAGACGCCATATCGTCGAGAAGGACGTAATGCGTAATCCAACGGTTCAAAAACGTTTCACATTGGTCTCGCGACATGAAACTGCCGATCTTGTCACGCATCATGACCTTTATGTAGTGGGCGAAGCGGGAACACGCCAGAATGTATTGCAGCTGGGTCGACAGCCGCGAATTGGCGTTGGCATCATCGTCCAGATAGAGCTGCGGTTTCTGCGAAGACTGCGCTCCCATGAAAACGGCCGTGTCAGTGCCTTTGTAATAACAGAGCGGAATGAATCCAAGTTTCGATAGTTCGTTCTCACGCCGGTCTGTAATCGCGATTTCCGTCGGGCATTTGGTGGCCACGTCCCCATCGTCCGTAGTGAAGGTGTGCGCCGGTAGCCCCTCGACAAGGCCGCCGCCCTCCACGCCCCGAATTGCCGCGCACCACTCATACCGAGCGAATGCGTCGGTCAGGCGCGCTGCGAAAGCATATGCGGCATTGCCCCACAGATACTTGGAATGATCGCGCCCGTCAACACCCTCTTCGTATTCGAACTCTTCAATTGGGGCAGTGTCCTTGCCATAGGGCAGGCGCATCAAAACATGAGGCAGGCAAAGGCCCACATACCGGGAATCGTCGCTTTTCCGGAACATGTTCCACTTCAAATAGGCGTCATTGTCGAAAATCTTTTCGAGATCCCGCGGCCCGGCCAGTTCGGTGTAACTCTCCAGGTTCAACATGGCCGGCGTGGCCGCGGCAATGAACGGTGCGTGCGAGGTGGCCGCAACGCCCGACATTTTTTCGAGCAACGCGACATCTTGCGGATGGCGTCCGAACTCATAATCCCCGATCAGCGCACCAAACGGTGCGCCACCCAGAGTGCCGTACTCCTCTTCGTATATCTTCTTGAATATCTGGCTCTGGTCAAATTCGACAGCCTTGTCGAGGTCTTTGAATAGATCGGCCTTGCTTATGTTCAGAAGTTTAATTTTGAGACTGCTGGATGTTTCGGTCTGCTGCACAAAATAGTGCAATCCCCGC
>Ga0181536_10001569_pt1 | contig 26767 bp, 24 predicted proteins | sample PEATcosm2014_Bin_41_FD_121105 | JGI IMG/M metagenome (GOLD analysis project Ga0181536, IMG submission 121105) | Peatland microbial communities from MTU Mesocosm Facility, Houghton, MI, USA - PEATcosm2014_Bin17_60_metaG | ecosystem: Environmental > Terrestrial > Soil > Wetlands > Peat | place...
CCGCGCTGCAGGGCGGCGTTGGCCGCCGGGAGCGGGATCTCGATCAAACGGACGGCGCTCGCATCGACCCCGTTTTTCTTGAGCCACTCTTGAACCGCGATGCTCGGCCCCGAGTTGAGCGACGGAACCCCGACCACTTGCCCCCGCAGATCGGCTGAGTTGTGGAAGGTGCTGTCGGCGGCGGTGATGAGCGCGATCGTGGGCACCTTGGCATCGTAATGCGCGCCGGCGGCGACGACGACGACGTCGAGCCCGCGGCTGCGTGCGTTCGCGATCGGGACGAGGTCGCTGTTGGCGAACTCGAGCGAGTTGCCGATCAGCGCCGCCAGCGACGCTTGGGTCGAGAGCGACTGGATGTCCGCCTGCAAGCCGGCCTTCGCGAACATCCCCTGGTCCTGCGCGTAATACGGCTCGAGGAACGGGTCGATCAGAAACGCCCCGATTCGGACGGCCGCGGGGGATTGCCCAAATGCGGCCGCCGGCGCGAGCAGCGCTGAGGCGATCCCGCCCAGCACCGTGCGACGCCGCGGGAGGAAAGCTGGTTGCATCATGGCCGAGCGTTTGTGAAGAGCAACTCCCCAACCCCTGTCGAAGGTGAACCGTGATGCTTAGCGAGACCGAGAATCGACTCCTGACGCAAACCGGTCCCGGGACGGCGATGGGCGGGTTCGTGCGCCGCTTCTGGCTGCCGTTTCTACTCAGCGAGGAGCTGGCCGAACCCGACGGCCCGCCGGTGCGCGTACGGCTGGCCGGCGAGGATCTCATCGCGTTCCGCGCGACCGACGGCAGCGTCGGTTTGGTCGACGCGTTCTGCCCGCACCGTCGCGCGCCGATGTTCTTCGGCCGCAACGAAGAGTGCGGGTTGCGCTGCGTCTATCACGGTTGGAAATTCGACGCGAGCGGCGCGTGCGTCGACATGCCCTCCGAACCGCCCGATAGCCTGTTCAAGTCGAAGGTGCGCATCAACGCGTATCCCGTACGCGACGCGCACGGGATACTGTGGGCGTATCTCGGCCCGCCGGACGCGGCCGGCGAGCTGCCGCATCTGGTCTGGATGGATCAGCCGCGCGAGTACTGCTTCATGGGCCGCTGGCTGCAGCGCTCCAACTTCGTGCAAGCGATCGAAGGCGAGCTCGATTCCTCGCACCTCAGCTCGCTGCATCAGCCGCTCGTCTCCGACCCCAAACTCCCGCCGACCGGTCTCGGGAAGTACGTCCGCGAGGACACCGCCCCGACGTGGACGATCCGCGAGCGTGACTACGGGCTCACCGCGACCGCGCGCCGCCGCGCCGACGGCGACCGCGCGTATTATCGAACGAACCAGTTCTTGCTGCCGTTCGGCTCGCTGATCGCGCCCGACCAAGGCCGCGCGCGGATGATGCGTTTCTGGGTTCCGCGCGACGACGAGTCGACGCTGGTCATCGCGATCAACTATCACGAAGACCGCCCGGTCGGCGAGGAAGAAGCCGCCGGGTACCGCGCCGGGGAGTTCGGCTTCTGCGTCGTCCGGCCCGGCACGGACTGGCCGGTCCCCGGCCCCGACAACGACTATCTCATGAGCCGCGAGGTGCAGCGGACGAAGACGACGACCGGGATCCCCGGTATCCGCAACCAGGACCTGGCGATGGTCGAAGGCATGGGCCCGTGCGTCGACCGCCGCTTCGAGCACCTCGGCACGAGCGACTCCGCGGTCATCGCGATGCGTCGCACGTTGCTGAACGGCGCCCGCGATCTCGCAAACGGCACGCCGCCGGTTGCCGCGGCGGGCGGCGATCTCTACCGCGTCCGTTCCTGGGCGGCCGTCATCACCGACGCCGAGTTCGCCGCGCAGGCCGACGAGTTGCAGCAGCCGGCGATCGCGAACGCCGGTTCGCCCTAGCATGCCGGCGAAAATCAACCATCTGGCCATCGTCAGCGAGAAGTACGCGATCGCCGGGAAGTTCTACGAGGCGATGTTCGGGATGCGCACGTCGCCGAACGCCCGGCCCGCCCGCGCCGTCACCGTCGGCGACGGCTACGTCGGCTTGAACATCAACCCGCGCTTCATCGGCCGTCCGGCGCGCTTCGATCACTTCGGCGTCGAGGTCGACGATGCGGAAGGCACGTTCGACCATATCGGCCGCACGTATCCGACGGTGAAATGGCTCAAGCGCCCGGCCAATCGTCCGTTCGCCGGCGTCACCACGCACGATCCCGACGGAAACGTTTTCGACATCTCGCAGAAGACGATGGACAACCGCGCCGACATCTACGCCGACGAGGGCGCGTTGAACGAGCGGCACGTGCGCCACTTCGGATTCCGCACCTTGAATCCCGAAGCGATGGCCGAGTTCTACGGCGACGTCTTCAAGTTCCAGCGCGTCGGCGCGGCGGCCGGCGACCCCAACCGGTATCTCACCGACGGGCACATCACGATGGTCGTGATGCCGTGGGCCATCACCGACTACGACGGCACCGGCATCGTGTCGCCGTCGATGGACCACATCGGCTTCCGGGTCGAGAACCTCGACACGTTCAAAGCCGACGTCGACCGCGTCGGCGGCTCGAACCCCTATCTCGCGCCGTCGCTGCTGCAGGGCGGTCCCGAAGATCGAGCGCGCATGGAACTGGCGCGGCGCAGCTGCCCGCTCTGCCAGTACTATCTCGTCGACGTCGACGGTGTCCTGATTTCGGCATCCGAGTCCGCCTAGCCGATGCCGGCGCCGTCGCGTGCTCGGTTCATTCGTGATGTCGCGGCACTGACGGTTGCGTCCACTGCGAGCGTACCGCGACTCGCCGCAGCCGCGAACGCGATTCGTTTCCTCACCGTCGGCAGCGAGTCGGGCGCCGCGGCGGTGTACGCCTCCGACCGCGATTTCTTCAAGGACGCCGGCCTCGACGTCAACGTTTCGATCATGGCGAGCGGCGGCAGCGTGATCCCCGCCGTCATCGGCGGCAGCGCTGAGTTCGGCGTGTCGAATCCGATCTCGTTGGCAACGGCGTTCTCGCACGGCGCACCGCTGGTCTGCTTCGCTGCGACCGTCTATTATCGCAGCACCTCCCCGAACTCGCTGCTGATGGTCGCCAAAGACTCGCCGGTGCAGACCGCCCGCGACCTGAACGGGAAAACCGTCGCGGTCAACGGGCTGCGGAACACGCCGCAGCTGTCCACTCAGGTATGGCTCGACAAGAACGGCGCCGACTCGAAGAGCGTCAAGTTCACCGAAGTGCCGTTCCCCGAGATGGGGCTGGCGCTGACCAGCGGGCGCGTGGACGCGGCATTCTTCTCCGAACCGGCGCTCAGCCTGGTGCGAAACGACCTGCGCGTGCTCGGCGACCCCTACGGTGCGATCGCACCGCAATTTATCACCGGATCGTACTTCACCACGCGCACGTACGCCGCCGCGCAAACGGCCGTCGTCGCGAATGTGGGCCGCGCGTTGCGTCAGGCGGCAACGTGGGCGAACGGGCATCCGAACGATACGGCCACGATCTTGGCGCGCATCCAGAAGCTCGACGTGGAACGCGTCGAGACGATGGCGCGCTCCATCTACGCGGAAGCGCTGCGCCCGAGCGACTTGCAACCGGTGTTCGACGTCGCGTTCAAATACGGTTACCTGCCCACGCAAATCAACGCGAAGGCGATGATCCTCTAGTGGCGCGCCGTCCGTCGCGATCGGCGTTCCTCGCCGCGGCCGGGGCCGGACTGGCTTACGCCGCTGCCCCGCGCATCGCCCGGGCGCAAACGACGCGCCTCGACGTCGCCGCCGTTTTGAGCGATCCGTTCGCCGAACCGTTTTACGCGCAGGCGTCCGGGGTCTTCGCGCAGCACGGTTTCGACCTCGAGCCGCTCACGATGTTCGACGCGGGAACGGTGATGGCGGCGATCGCCGGCGGCAGCCTCCAGATGGGCATGGGCGATCTCATTTCGGGCGTCAACGCGATCATTGCCGGCATTCCGATCGTGCTGATCGCCGGCGGCGCGCTCTACCGCATGGGGCTCGACGAGGGACTCGGTGCGGTCGCCGTCGCGCGCAGTTCATCGATCATCGACGCCAAGGGCCTCGTCGGCGCGACGATCGGCGTGCCGACGCTCGTCGGCGAGACGACGGTCTTCGTGCGCTCGTGGCTCGCCGAAGAGGGTGTATCGCTCGCGCAAGTTCGCTTCGTCGAAGTTCCGCCGCCGCAGGTCGTGGCCGCCCTCCAGCGCGGAACGATCGACGCGGGCTTCACCGGCCCGCCGTTCTCGACCCAGTCGGAGGCGCTCATTCGCGCCATCGGCTACCCGGACAACGTGCCGGCCCGGCTCGCGCCGGATCACGCGTATTGCAACTCGGTCTGGTATGCGTCGAAACAGTGGATCGACGCTGATCTGCCGCGCGCTCGAGCGGTGATCGCGGCGATCTACGAGGCGGCGCGCTGGGCGAACGCGCACCAGGACGCCACGTTCAAAGTGTTGGTCGATCTCGCGAAGTTGGACCCCGCCAAGGTCGCGGGGATGAAGCGCGTGCAGTTCGCGACGTCGCTCACCGCCGGTATGGTTCAGCCGGTCATCACGCTCGGCGAGCGCGAGAAACTCTTGCTCAAGCCGATCACGGCCGGCGAATTGCTCGGCGCGATCGGCTGATGGCCCGCTACCAAATCGAAATGTGCTGCCCGATGTTCAGGGCGACGGCGTTGCCGTAGAGCACCGAGGCCGTGGCCACGTCCCACGTCGCGAGCGGACCGCTCGCGGCATAGATCGTGATGTCGTCGTCGGCAATCCGGCCCTGTACCGTTCCGGCCGTCAGGTCGATCAGATCGCCGATCACCGCCTCGTGCGGCAGCGCCGGCGAGAACGGCGGATCGTGAACCTTGTGCAATTCGCTCGAACTGAGGAAGACGCGGCCGCTGCGGTACGTTTCCATTTCGAGCTCGTTGCGCGACATGCAATTGAAGTGCGTGCCGGGCGAAATGGCGTCCGCGGGCACGACGGGCCGGTCCAGGTCGGTTGCGGTCACGACGATGTCGGCGCCGCTGACCGCCGCTTCGGGCGTGCCGACGGCCGTCACGGGAATGCCGAGTTCGACCGTCATCTTCGCGGCAAAGCGTTCGCGGTTGGCCTGCGTCGGGCTGAACACGCGCACGGCCGTTACCGACGGGCGTGCGTGGTACGACATCAAGAGCCCGCCCTCGGCGATCATGCTGCTGCCGATCACGCCGATCGTCTTCGCGTCTTCGCGCGCCAGCAATTCCGTCGCGACGCCGGCCGGCGATCCGGTGCGCATCATGTGCACGGCCTGATCGTTGATGATGGCCAGGCACTTCAGCGAATGCTGGTCGAAGAGCACCAAGAGGGCGTCACCGCCGTGCGAGGGACCACCGAGCGCGAGCAAGCGTGTACCCATTCGGCCTTCTTCGGCCAAGAGAGCGGACATCGAGAACAAGCCGGGTGGGCGCCGCTGCGGATCGTTACGTGAACGGAGATACACGCGGGGGTGGAGATCGGCCGTGCCGTTCACCAGCTCGGCGTAGCCGTCTTTGACGCGGTCGATCAATTCGCGGTAGAGTCCCGGCCGCGTCTGTGCGATGATGGCATCAACGTGCGGCTTCGACAAGAGGAGCGTCATAGCGCCGACTTATCGGCGGGGTGAAAACGCACCTCGTCGAAGCCGGATCGCGATGCAAGACATCTCGCGGGCGAAATGGATCGCACTGACGGCGGCGGCCGCGACTGCGCTGCCGCGGCCGGCCCGAACGGCGCCGCCGGCGGTGATTCGTGTCGGCACTTCCACCGCCGACACGATGAGCGACTCAACTCCTTGCATTCGTTATCGGAATCGCGACCCGCGAGTGGCTGCGCCAAAACGGCGCGGATGCGAGCTTGGTGAAGTTTCTCGAGCTCGGTGGCAGCGCGATGCTCGAGTCGGTAGCGCACGGCACCATTGCGGGCGGTCTGGCGGGCGAGCCGCATTTCACCCTGGCAAAGATCGCCTGCGGCTCTTTGCAAAGCCGTACGACGTGGTCGCCAAAGCGTTCCCGAGGCAGGCGGTCGCAGCCGCCGCCCTCGTCGCCGGCGGTCGGTAAGGAGACGTAAGATGAAGCGCAGCACATTCATGGGCACGATGGGCAGCACGCTGGCTGCGGTCGCAGCACCGGTTCCCACCAGGGCGGCGACGCCGTTCGTCATCGGTTCGTTGGCGGGTGCCAGCGATGCGGGCATCTACTATCCGCTGCAACAGGGGTGGTTTACAACCGCCGGACTCGATGTGACGATCCAGCCGACATCGGCGGGGCCGGCTGCAATGGCCGGCGTGGTCGGCGGCAGTTTGCAGACCGCGGACGGCAACGTCCTCTCGCTGGCGGAGGCGTACAGCAAAGGGATTCCGGTCGTCCTCATCGCTGCCGGAGCGAGCTGGACGTCCTCGCTCCCCACCTCGGTCTCACTCGTCGCCGGACCGGCGATCCAATCGCTCAAGGACCTCATCGGCGGAACGATCGCCGTGCCGAGTCTCCAAGATCTGCTCACGGTCTCGACCAAAGGATTGCTCGACGAAAAAGGCGTCGACCCGAACGCCGTGCACTTCATCGAAATGCCGCCGGCGAACATGCCGACGGCCCTGCAAGCGCAGCGCGTCTCGGCGATTGCCGTCTACGATCCGTTCCGCAGCGCGGCCCTCTCGAACGGCGGACACACGATCGGAACGCCGTACGTGTCGATCGCCCCAAGCTTCTTGGTCACCGCGTTCTTCGCATACCGCCCGTGGGTCGAAGCGCACCGCCGTGAAACCGCGGCGTTCCAATCGGTTTACATGCGCGGCGCGGCCTACAGCAACGCACACCACGACGAGCTGCTGCCGATGGTCTCGAGCTTCTCACACATCCCGCTCGAGGTGTTGCAGCATGAGACCTATGCCCCGGTACCGTCAAACGGGCTCGACCCGGCGCTCATTCAACCGGTTATCGACGCCGCGGCGAAATACCACGCGATCCCGCGCTCGTTCCCGGCCAAAGACTTCATCCTGTAGAAGAGGCTGGTATGGAGTTTGGGGTTCAGTTCTTCCCGTGCGTCGGCCCGGCCGAAGTCGCGCCGGCGGCGTACTTCGCCGACGCGCTGGCGCTGAGCGAGCTCGCCGACCGCCTGGGCTACCATCACATCCGCATCGTCGAGCATTACTTTCACCCCTACGGCGGCTACTCACCGAATCCGCTCGTGTTCTTGAGTGCGGCGGCGCAGCGCACGAAGCGCATCCGGCTCATCACGGGCGCGGTGCTGCCCATCTTCAATCATCCCTTGAAGCTGGCCGGTGAAATCGGCATGGTCGACGCCATTTCGAACGGGCGGCTCGAGGTCGGGTTCGCACGCGCGTTTCTGCCGCACGAATTCGCCCGCTTCGGTGCGCGCCTCGACGACAGCCGGGCGAGCTTCGACGAGGGCCTCGAAACCGTACGGCGCCTGCTCGAAGAAGAAGACGTCGCCGTGACCGGCCGGTTTCACTCGTTTCCCACAACGACGTCGCTGCCGCGGCCGACACAAACGCCGCGACCGCCGTTTTGGGTTGCGGCGTTGGCCACCGAAGCCTCATTCGTCAACGCCGGGCGCGCGGGCCACGGTATCATGGCCATTCCCGTCGGGGGCGCGGAGATGGCGCGCCTCATCACATCCTATCGCCAAGCGTGGACCGGCGCCGGCCATCCCGGTGAAGGCCGCGTGATGCTGGCGTTCCACATGTTCGTTCACGAGCAGCCGGGCAAGGCTGCGACGATCGCGCGCGGCCCGTTGAACCGCTACATCGCATCGCTCGTCGCGGCGGCGAGCGACTGGACCGCCGGAACGTCTTCGGCGGACTATCCGGGCTACGACAAGATCATCGCCAAGCTCAAGGGTGACTCGTTTGAAACGCAAGTCGCGGAAGGCTCGGCCTGGGTCGGAACGCCGGCGGAACTCATCGAACAGATCCGCACGTTCCGCAAACGCTCGGGACCGTTCGAAATCGCCTCGCTCCAAGTCAACTTCAATAACCTGCCGCGCGCAGACGCCGCTGCGTCGATGGAACTCTTTTCACGCGCCGTCGCCCCCGCATTTTGACGGTCATCATGCCGTCGGTCGCCAATGCGCGCGGTCGAGCTCGGCGTTCACGGCCTGCGCGACCCGGAAATCGTAGACTTTGTCGATCGGCGGAATCTGCGCTTTCTCGATCCCGATCATTTCGGCGCGAACGGCGAGATCGGGCATCAGGGCGCTCGGCGGAGCCGTCAACGAAGGCGTCAAGTACTGCATGAACACGTCGTAATCGCCGGCCAGCGCGTTCAGGTCGGGGGCGGTGCCGTACTTCGCCGTGATCGCGATCGTCTGCGCCTTGAACGCGCGCGCGTAGCGCACGGCCTTGACGATCCCCGTCACCAGACCGTGCACGACGTCGGGGCTTTCCGCAATCAGCTTCTGCGAGGTCACCAAGCCGTTGAACGGCATGTGCACCTTCCCGAAGTAGTCGAGCACGAGATGGGCATTCTTCAGTTCGCCGAGCGCGTGAAGTTTCGCCACCTCGACGCTCGCCGTGCACATCGCCGCGACCGCACCGTTGCCCAGCGCGGCGCCGACCGTCGTCCCGACGCCGAGCGGGGTGAAGCCGATCGAATCGGCCGGAATTCCGGCTTGCGCCAGCGCGACGCGGGTCGAAATTTCGAAGGTGTCGCCGCGCGTCTGGATGCCGACGGTCTTGCCTTTCAAGTCCGCCAGCGAGTGGATCGTGTCGTTGGCCCAGAGTTGGTACGGCGGGCTGGTCCCGAAGACGAGCAAGATCCGCAAGTCGGCCCCGCGGAGGATCGCGCTCAACGCCGAGGCCGGTGACGCGCTGGCCTGGGTGCTCCCCGAGAGCAGCGCCGGCGTCGCGACGCCGCCGCCGGCGATCGTGATGCTCGGGTCGAGCCCCTCGGCCGCGAAATAGCCTTTTTGTACGGCGATGAACACCGCGCACTGGTCGACGTCCGTCGCCGGGACGGAAATCGCGAGTTTCCCGGCCGCCGAAACGGGGCGTGCGAGCGGCGCGGCGGCGAGGACGCCGAGCGCGGCGATCGCGCCGCGACGAGAGAGGACGGACATGGCACGCTCCTTTGGCGGTGCGCTGAGATTCGCGCGGACGGGGAGAACTTTTCCTGCCCTTGAAGCCCCCTGCGACGTTACACCGAGTGAGGATGAGATGGACGAGATTCGTGAGTTCATGACCGGCTGGCCGCCGGCGGGTGGTATGTCGGCGTGGTCGATCCGGCACAAGGCCGGACTCCGCGGTACGGCGAGCGGGAAGCGCAAGCCGCCGAAGCTGCGCCCGTTCGACTTGGTGAGCAAGCCTCACGTCCCCGTTCCGTTGCTGGAGAATCCCGATATGCGCGTCAGCGTCGACAGCGCTGCGGGACCGGCGCCGTGGTTTCGGCGCAACATCAACTTCGACGAAGTGATCGTCGAGTTCGCCGGTGAGTCCCGGGTCGAGACCGAGATGGGTGTCTTCACGCTGGCCCCGGGCGAAGTGCTCTTGATCCCGCGCGGGATCGCGCACCGCAGCATCGGCGACCGCGACGCGCTGCGGATGATCGTGTACATGCGCGAGCCGGTGACGAGCTGCATGACCGAGGAGCAGTGCACCAGCCGGACCGCGTACACCATGCGGCGCATCGGCGGCCCGGATTACAGCGCGGCGGCCGCCGTCCCCGCACCGAGCGGGCGCGTGACCGAGAAGATGTTCCTCTGGGACGAGAACCCGGCCGACGCGGTCGAAGTGGAGCGCGACACGGCCGACTTGATCGACGTCGGCAGCACCAAACGCGACGAGAAGATCAGCGCCGTGAAGAAGATGCGCCCCTTCGATCTGTTCGCCGACATCACGGGGCGCCACGGACCCGGGCCCAAGTGGCTCTCGTCACCGGTTTCGATGATGGAAGTGTACAACACGATCGGCGAGCAGTTCGCCTTCCATCGCGCGCTCGAAAGCGAAGAGTTCGGGCTGCAGTTCCTGGGCGAGAACACGAACATGTCGGAGTTCGAGGACGAGATGCCGATGAGTCCCGGCGACTGGTTCCTCATTCCGCTGGGCATCGCGCACTCGGTGAAGGACTGCAAGGGCGACTTCCGGCGGATGGTGATCTACTCGCACTATCCGTTCCGCGTGCTGGCGAACGACGGGATGCACGTGCACCAGAGCCGTTTCGAGGTCGAGGAGAACGTCATCGAGCCGGCGCCGTGGCACGCCGAGGCCAAGGTTGCCGTCTGACGTGAACCGCCGGTGAGCGCGGCGGGGTCGCGGCTCGCCGGCAAGACCGCGATCGTCACCGGCGCGACCGCCCAATTCGGTCACGGGATCGCGCGCGCGTACCTCCAGGAGGGCGCCGACGTGTTCCTCCACGACTGGCCCGAGAACCGCGACAAGCTCGCGCGGCTCCAGCAGGAGCTGCGCGAGCTCGGACGGCGGGTCGAGATCGGGACGTATGCGGTCGACACGACCGCCGGGGCGGAACAACTCGCCGCGGACGCCGTGGCGGCGCTCGGGAAGATCGACGTTCTCGTCAACAACACCAGCGGCGGCGGGCACGGGCGGTTTTTCGAGTTGACGGAGACCGCGTTTCGCCGGACGCTCGACCGCGGTCTGCTGGCGTACTTTCTCTGCTGCCAGCAGGTCGGCAAGGCGATGGCGCGCCGCGGGTACGGGAAGATCATCAACATCTCGTCGATCGTCGGCGTGCTCGGTTCCGGCGGCGCGGTCGGCTGGGGCGCGGACCGCGGCGGGATCGATTCGATGACGGCCGCGGTCGCGCAGGCGCTGGGGCCGTACGGGATCAACGTCGTCGCGCTCGCCCGCGGCGCAACGGATTCGACGCCCTACACACCCGAGGCGGCGGCGGAGCGGAAGCTGCGCTTGCCGTTCGGACGGCTCGGGCGCGAGGACGACGTCATCGGACCGGCGATCTTCCTCGCCACCGACGAAGCGGCGTGGATCACGGGAACGGTCGTGTATTGCGACGGCGGCTATACGACCGCCGCCGTCACCGATGCACCCGACCGGGTGACGGAGACTCCGTATCGCGGTGCCTGAACTGCTCGAGGTGTGGGGCGTCGAGACCGCCGCGAACGTGCAGAAGGTGATCTGGTGCCTGCGTGAATTGGGCCGCCCCTACGTCGCACGCGGTGTAGGCTTTGACGGTGGGACGCCGCGCGACGCCGTCTATCTTCGCGTGCGCGGCGACGCCGCCTCGCCGGTGCTGCGCGACGGCGCCTTCGTGCTGTGGGAAGGGAACGCGATCGTTCGCTATCTCGTCGAGCGTTACGGCGATGGGAGCCTGTATCCGCGCGATCTCGCGGCGCGCGCCGATATCGACCGCTGGATGGATTATCAGCTGAGCACGATCCGGCCGCCGCTGCACGCCCTGCTGCGCGCGTCGCTCGGTGCGCCGGACGTCGCGCGTCAAGCGCGCAATCTCGCCGCGGCGATGGAACCGCTCGAAGCAACGCTCGCGACGCAGCCCTATCTGGCCGGCGCGACGTTCACGATCGCCGATATCCCGACCGGCATCAACGCTTGGCGCTGGCAGATTCTCGACGTCGAGCGGCCGCCGGCGCCGGCGATCGACGCCTGGATTGAGCGACTGCAAGCGCGGCCCGCGTTTGCCGCGATCCGGCCCCCGGCCGATACGAGCGTGGCGCTGCGCGAACGCTAGCGTACGGGCGGACCTCGTCGTGCCGTAACGAAATCTGCGCGTGATGCAGTCGACGACGTTGGAGCGGACGCTTGCCCAACTCCCCGACGCGCCCGGCGTCTACATGATGATCGGGGACGACGGGCAGATTCTGTATATCGGCAAGGCCGTGTCGCTGCGCAACCGCGTGCGCTCGTACTTCCAGGACAGCGCCGCGCACGCGTACCGCACGGTCAAGATGGTCGAGCGGGTCGTCGACGTGCGCACGATCGTGGTTTCCAACGAGATCGAGTCGCTGATCCTCGAAGCGAACCTGATCAAACGCCATCAGCCGCCGTTCAACGTGCGGCTGCGCGACGACAAGCGCTTTCCCTACCTCAAGGTCACGAACGAACCGTTCCCGCGCGTCGTCTTCACGCGCGTCGTGCGCGACGACGGCGCGCGCTACTTCGGCCCGTACACGAACGCCTCGGGCCTGCGCGAGCTGATCGACCTGGTGCGCATCGTCTTCCCGCTGCGGACCTGCCGCGAGCCGATCGACGGCAAACGTAAGCGCCCCTGTCTGCAGTACCACATCAAGCGCTGCCTCGCGCCGTGCGTCGGCTACCAGTCGGAAGACGACTACGAGAAGCTCGTCGACGAGGTCGTGCTGTTCCTCGAAGGCCATCACGAGGCGCTGATCGCGCGGCTGCAGCACGAGATGACCGACTCGGCCGAGCATTACAACTTCGAGGCCGCGGCGCGGCTGCGCGACCGCATCATCGCCGTGCGCCGCACGATCGAGGCGCAGAAGGTCGTGTGGCGCTCGCGCGTCGACATGGACCTGATCGCGGTCGCTCGCGACCGCGGCCAAGCCTGCATGCAAGTCTTCATGGTCCGCAACGGCAAACTGCTGGGCCAAGAGCACTTCATCCTCGACGGCACGGTCGACGCCACCGACGCCGAGCTGTTCTCCGAATTCCTCAAGCAGTTCTACACCGCGCGCAGCGGTCAGCTCGGGCTCGATACGTCGGGCGACGTCGCGGGCAGTCCGCTGGCGTTACGCGCCGCGCGCGATCAGCAGTCGCCGGTGGCGGAGAAGGAGCGCTCGCGCCGGCGCCCGAGCGGCGCGGCTGCGATTCCGAAAGAGATCCTCGTGCAAGCCGCGCCCGACGACGGCACGGTGATCGAGATGTGGCTGACCGACGTGAAGGGCCAGCGCGTGCGCATCCTGCGGCCGGAGCGCGGCGAGCGTGCCGAATACCTGCGCCTGGTGCAGAAGAACGCCGAGCAGAACCTCAAGTCGTTCCTCGCGCACCAGGAAGCGCAAGAGACCGCGTCGGCCACCGCGCTGAGCGAGCTGGCCGCGGCGCTCGATCTCCCCGGACCGCCGCATCGCATCGAGTGCTACGACATCTCGAACATCCAAGGCACGAACGCGGTCAGCTCGATGGTCGTGTTCGTCGAGGGCCGGGCGAAGAAGAGCGACTACCGCCACTTCAAGATCCAATACGACAAGGGCCCGAACGACTTCGCGATGATGCAGGAGACGCTGCGCCGCCGGCTACGCTACCTGCGCGCCGACGCCGATCGGCCGCCGGTCGCCGATGGCGACGTCGCCGGTGCCGCGATGGAAGCGCAGGCGCGCAAGCGCGACCGCTTCCACGAGAAGCCGGATCTGCTGCTGATCGACGGCGGCAAAGGTCAGCTGAGCGCGGTCGTCGAGGTGATCCGGGAGATGGACATGATCGGCATCCCCGTCGCCGGGCTCGCCAAGGAAAACGAGTGGCTCTACGTGCCGGGCAATCCCGACCCGATCGCGCTACCGCCCAACTCGCCCGGCTTGCATCTCGTGATGCGCATTCGCGACGAGGCGCATCGCTTCGCGATCACTTACCACCGCAACCGGCGCGACAAGGCGATGACGAAGTCCGCGCTCGACACGCTGGCCGGCGTCGGACCGGTGCGCCGCAAGCGGCTGCTGACGGTCTTCGGCTCGGTCAACGCGATCAAGCGCGCGAGCGTCGATGAGATCGCGGCGGTGAAGGGCATGAGCCCGGCGCTGGCATCGTCGGTGAAGGCGGCGTTGAGTGCCTGATCCGTTTCCGTTCGCCAGACCGCTGCTGCACCTGCTCGATCCCGAGCGCGCGCACGAAGTCACGCTGCGCGCGCTCGAGCTGAACGCCGTGCCGCCGCAGCCGCACGTCGACGAGCCGAGCATCGCGATCGATCTGTTCGGCCGCCGGCTCGACAACCCGGTCGGCTTGGCGGCGGGCTTCGACAAGAACGCGCGCGTGTTCCGGCGCATGTACGCGCAAGGATTCGGCTTCGTCGAGATCGGCGGCGTTACGCCGCGCCCGCAACGCGGCAACCCGCGTCCGCGCGTCTTCCGGTTGCCGAAAGACGGCGCCGCGATCAACAACATGGGCTTCCCCAACGACGGCGCCGATGCGGTCGTGCGGCGGCTGGGTGGTGAACGCCCGCCCGGCATGCTCGGCGTGAACCTCGCGAGCAACGGCGACAGCCTCGATCCCGTCGAAGACTTCGCGCTGCTCGTGCAGCGCTTCTCGTCGTATGCCGACTACCTCACGCTCGACGTGTCGTGCCCGAACAGCGTCAACGGCAAAGTTTTCCTCGACCCGGCGCGCTTGCGCGACCTGATGGCGCGCCTGGCCGGCGTCGACCGCGGCCCGGTTCCGCCGAAGCTGGTGGCCAAGCTCTCACCCGACGTCGACGACGCGCTGCTCGAGCAGCTTGTCGGCGTGCTGCTCGACGCCAAGATCGACGGCATCATCGTCTCCAATACCACGGTCGAACGGCCGCCCACACTGCGCAGCCCGGCCACGATGAAGGGCGGCCTCTCGGGCCAGCCGCTGTTCGCGCGTTCGACCGCGATGCTGGCGCAGGTGGCGGAGATCACCGGCGGCGCGGTGCCGCTGATCGGCGTCGGCGGCATCGCGAACGGCCCCCAGGCCTACGCGAAGATTCGTGCCGGCGCCACTGCGGTACAACTCTACACGGGCCTCATCTACGGCGGGACGGCCCTCGTTACGCGCATCAAGCGGGAGCTCGCGGTCTTGCTCATGCGCGACGGATATGCCACCCTAAGCGAGGCCGTCGGGACGGCCCGCACCGTGCGGAAAGTGAGCCCTTGATGCAATTCTTGATTCGTCTGATCGTCAACGCTGTGGCCCTGCTCATCGTCGCGTACCTCTTTCAGGGCCACGGCGTCTACGTGACGAGCCCGCTGGGCGCGCTGGTCGCGGCGTTCGTGCTCGGGATCGTCAACGCGATCCTGCGCCCGATCCTGATTATTCTGACGCTGCCGATCGAGCTCGTCACGCTCGGCCTGTTCACGTTCATCATCAACGGCGTTCTGTTCTGGTGGGTCGGCCACTGGGGTCTGGGCCTGGTCGTGCACGGCTTCTGGACCGCGGTCTTCGCGGCGATCGTGCTCGGCATCGTGTCGTTCGTGCTGTCGGCCCTGTTGGGCGGCGTCGACCGCAAAGCCCGCTAGCGCATGCCCCGCATCCTCGTCGTGAACGATGACGGCATCGCGGCCGAGGGGATCGGGGTCTTGGCGCGGGCGCTGCAAGTGCTGGGCGACGTAACGGTCGTCGCGCCCGACGGCGACCGCAGCGGCACGAGCCATTCGATCTCGGTGCAGCAAGCCGTCCGGGCGCAAGCGATGCCCGACGGCGACCTGCGCCGATTCGCGTGTTCGGGCACGCCGGCCGACTGCGTGCTGCTCGGCGTAAACGAACTCTGCGGCGGCCGTCCCGACATCGTCGTCAGCGGCATCAACCGCGGCGCCAACCTCGCCGACGACGTGAACTATTCGGGCACCGTCGCGGCCGCCGTCGAAGCCACGATCACCGGCATTCCGGCGATCGCATCGTCGCTCGTCTCGTCGTGGCCGAAATTCGAACCGGTCTATCACTGGGACAACGCCGCCGCCGTAACGCGCGATCTCGTCGCCGAAGTGCTTCGCGAACCGCTCCCGCCCGGAACATATTGGAACGTGAACGTCCCCAACCTCGCCGAATTGCGCGGCATCCGGTTCACGCGTCTCGGCCGCAAACAATACGTCGACCGCCTCGCGCGCGTCGACGATAGTGAGAACGGCACCGGCATCGGAACGGGCCAAGGCGCGGCCTACTACTGGGTCTGGGACATGTCGCACCTCGGCGGCGGCGACGACACCGACACCGTTGCCGTAGAAGCCGGCTACGCCAGCATCACCCCCCTGCAAATCGATCGTACGGACGAAGCAACCTTGCGCCATTATCAGCAACAGAATGAGCAACAGACATCGCGTGCCCCCCATGTCACCCTGAGCTCCGTCGAAGGGCAGCGATAACCATGCGCGCAGCCACCTTCACCCACACCGGCCCCGCCGCCGACGTCATCACCATCCGCGACGTCCCAACGCCGGAACCGGCGGCGGGCGAAGTGCGCGTCAAACTCGCGACATCCGGCGTGAACCCAAGCGACGTAAAACGCCGCGGCGCAGCACCCGCCGGCAAGCCGGCCGAATATCCGTTAGTGATCCCGCATAGCGACGGCGCCGGCACGATCGACGCCGTCGGCCCCGGCGTGCCGGAATCGCGCATCGGCGAACGCGTGTGGACCATCAACGCGCAATACCGCCGCGCGTTCGGTACTGCCGCCGAATACTGCGTCGTCCCGAACACGTTCGCGCCGCGTCTGCCGGACAACACCGACTTCGCGGTCGGCGCATGCCTCGGCGTCCCGGCCCTCACCGCCTATCACGCCATCAACCTCGACGGCCCGATGCGCGGCCAAATGCTGCTCGTGCAAGGCGGCGCCGGGGCGGTCGCCTTCTACGCGATCCAATTCGCCAAGCTCGCCGGCGCGACGGTCATCACCACCGTCAGCTCCGACGTCAAAGCCGAACGCGCCCGCAGCGCCGGCGCCGATCACGTCGTGAACTACCGCACCGAAGACCGCAAGGCGCGCATCGCCGAGATCACCGGCGGTAAAGGCGTCGACCGTATCATCGAGGTCGACCTCAAGGCTAACGTGATGACCTACCAAGATCTGCTGGTCGACCACGGCAAAGCCGTGATCTACGGCTCGGGCAGCGGCCCGATTCCGATTCCGTCGTTCATCCCCAACAGCACGACGCTGCAGTTCATCCTGGTCTACACGCTCACCGACGCGCAGCGCGCCACCTACTCCGCAGCCCTGAACGACCTCCTGACCGCCGGCAAGCTCCGGCACGCCGTCGGCGCGCACTTCCCGCTCGATCGAATCGCTGAGGCGCACGAGCAAGTCGAAGCCGGCAGCCTCGGGAATGTCATCGTGGATGTGGCCTAACCTTCGGCGCTACGCCGCCGGCGCTCTCGTTGCGAGTACGCTCGCGCTGGGCGGTTGTGCGGCGAGTGCGAATACGAACCGCGACCCCAATACGCTCGTTGAGTTGGCGCGGACCGACGGCGCAACGTTAAACCCGATGTACGGCGAAACGGTCGAGGATGCGTCGATCTACGACCAGCTCGTTTTCGACGGGCTCTCATACGTCGGGACCGATTACTTGCCGCATCCGCGCCTAGCCACATCGTGGACGCACTCCCCCGACGGGCGACACTGGACGGTCGACCTGCGCCACGACGTGCGCTGGTCCGACGGTGTTCCGTTCACCTCAAAGGACGTCGTTTTCAGCTACCGGCTCTTCCTCAACCCGCAAACCGGCTTCCTCGACATCGGCAGCATCAAGTACATCACGCGCGTCAGGGCCGACGGTCCGTATCGCGTCCATTTCGATCTGCAGTACCCCAGCGCGGTGTTTACGCTCAATGCCCTCGGCGAGAATATCGTGCCCGAGCACGTTCTCGGGAAGATCCCGCCCGATCGGCAACGCTTTTCCCCGTTCGGGGAGCATCCCGTCGGCACGGGCCCCTACATGCTCAAGAGCTGGCAGCATGACAGCGAGGTCGTGTTCGAGCGCAACCCCTACGCCTGGCGGAGGCCGAAAATCGCCCGTATCGACGTCCGCATTATCTTCAACGATCAATCCGAGATGGAGGCCCTGATCAACGGCTCGGCCGACCTGATCGACGACCTCTCCTCCAACCAGTACCGGCAGATCCAGCGCCTCGCACCGAATATCAAGATGATGACCTTTCCCTCGCTCTACATCGACGTCGTCGAGCTCAACACCGAACGTCCCGGTCTGAATGACGTCGCGGTACGGCAAGCGATGATGTACGGCTACGATCGTGTGGATATCGTACACGGCATCTACGCCGACAAGGTAGCGGTAGCGGACGATTTGATTCCCCCGGCGCTGAAGCACTGGTACGATCCTCACATCAAAAAGTATCCGTACGATCCGGCCAAAGCGCGCGCGGTCCTCGATGCGGCCGGCTGGAAGGTTGGACCTGACGGCATCCGCCGTAAAGGGACCACGAGGCTATCCTTCGAGTTGCTGCTCAATCAGGGCTCGGCACTGCTAACCGACGAAATGTTGAGCTTCTGCGAGGACATGCACGATATCGGCATCGACGTTCAACTGCGCTTGCTGGACTTTGCGTCGATGATTTCGCGCGAGTACGGCGGCAAATACGATATCACGGCTATCGGTTTTGGCGGTGCCGTCGATCCCGACATGACGAGCGTTCTTTCATCGACGCAGATTCCGCCGACGGGCGCAAATACGTCACGGTACCACGACGCGATCGTCGACCGCGACTTGCGCTTGGGACTCACAACGCTCGACGACGCGAAGCGCCGGATGTACTACGACCAGATGCAGATCGAGTTGGGAAAGACGTTCCCGATCATACCGCAGTTCGGCCGCTTTGCGGCTACGGCGTACGCGAGCCGCCTCCACTTCGATCCCAAAACGACGCTGCAGTCGCCGCTCATGTACTATAACGTCGAGGACTGGACCCTGAGCCCATGATCAACTTCATCATCCGTCGCATCCTGGGGGCCATTCCGCTGCTGTTGTTCATCAGCGTCGTCACCTATGCCATGATGGCGCTGGCGCCGGGCGGCCCGGCGGCCGTGCTCGGCCCGCGCGGCCAAGGTCTTTCGCCCGAAGCGATCGCGCGGATCAACGCGGCCTACGGTTTGGACAAGCCCTGGTACATCCAGTATTTCTACTGGCTCAAGCAACTCTTACTCCACGGATCGCTCGGCACGTCGTACGTCGACAACCGTCCGGTGATCGAAAAGGTCTTCGAGAAGCTGCCGATCACGATCGAAATGGTAGGCCTCGCGCTCTTGCTCACGCTCATCATCGCGTTGCCGATCGGCATCTATGCCGGCGCGCACCGCGGCTCGTTCTTCGACAACGCCTCGTCGGCCGTCGGGTTCGTGTTTTACGGCATGCCGGTGTTCTGGCTCGCAATCGTGCTGATCGACGTTTTCGCCGTGCAATTACAGTGGTTTCCCTCGTCGGGTCTCTCGTCGCTCGGGCAGGAAAACAATCCGCTCGATCGATTGTGGCATTTGACGCTACCGGTCGTCGCGATCGCGCTGGTGAGTTTCGTGAGTTGGATGCGCTATCAGCGAAGTTCGATCATCGAGGCAATGAGCTCGGCCTATATCCGAACGGCGCGCAGCAAGGGGCTCTCGGAGCGCGATGTGCTCGTGCGCCACGCGTTCCGCAACGCTCTCTTGCCGATCGTCACATTGCTCGGCCTGAGCCTGCCGGCACTGGTCGGCGGCGCGTATTTCGTCGAGTACGTGTTCTCGATCCCCGGTGTCGGCTACCTGACGTTCTCGTCGATCTTCGCGCGCGACTACCCGACCTTGATGGCGATCACGATGCTGACTGCCGTCCTGATCGTCGTGGGCAACCTGCTCGCCGACGTGGCCTACGCGATGGTCGACCCGCGGATCCGGTACTCGTAGATGCGCACGGTTCGACGCTTCCTGCGCGAACGTTCGGCCGTGGCCGGCGCGTCGTTCGTCATCGTGCTCGTTCTCGCTGCGGTTATCGGCCCGTTCCTGGACGCAATACCACCCAACGTCATCGACCACGCCCTGATCGGCTTCCCGCAGCCCCCATCTGCCGCGCATTGGCTTGGCACCGACCTGATCGGACGCGACGAATTCATCCGCGCGCTCTACGGCGCCCGCGTATCGCTGCTCGTCGGCGCATCGGCCATGCTTGTCTCGTTCGCGATCGGTATCTTTTACGGCGCGATAGCGGGCGCAGCCAGCGGGGCTGTCGACAACCTGATGATGCGCTTCGTCGATGCGATGCTCTCGTTCCCGACGTTCTTTCTGTTGCTGATCGTCGCCGCCCTGACCGAAAAGTTCTCGCTGTCGATCATCATCCTGATCATCGGCCTGACGTCATGGCCAGGCCTTGCCCGGCTCGTGCGCGCGGAAGTGCTCTCGCTACGCGAACGCGACTTCGTCGAAGCCGCCCGCGCGCTCGGCGCGAGCCCGCTGCGACTCGTCGTGCGTCACCTCATCCCGAACGCGCTCGCCCCGGTCGTCGTAGCCGCGGCCTTCGCAATCGGCGACAACATCCTAGCCGAATCATCGCTGTCGTTCTTCGGTCTCGGCGTACAGCCGCCGGCCCCGTCCTGGGGCAACATGCTGCAAGACGCCCTCACGCCCCAAGCGGAAGCCGCCCCTTGGATGGTCCTCGTCCCCGGCCTCGGCATCGTAGCGACGGTCCTCGCCTTCAGCGTGATCGCTGACGGCATACGCGTCGCCCTCGACACCTCAATAGGCCAAGAAACCGGCGACGCCGACGTAGAAGAAGTAGGCCCCTACAACCCCGTCCCCGCCCCCGCCTCGTAAGAAGAAACACCTCGCACCTTCGCGCTCGTTGAAGGGGTAAACACCTCGCGCCTTCGCGCTCGCTGACGGGGTAAACACCTCGCGCCTTCGCGCTCGCTATCTCAAGGTAACGCTTCTCCGTTTGTCATCCCGAGCGTCGTCGAGGGACGCGCCGTCATCGTAGTACCGCAGGTCCGGGCAACGCCACCACGCGAGCGTGCAGCGATTACCGCAGGGCAGTCGTCGGCATCAGAACGTAATCAAATCGCTCCGCGTGAGGGTCGTCTTGTCGGTGACAACCGCCGGCCCGCCCTTGTACAAATGCCAAATCGCATACTGCTCATGATATGCGTCAATCGAAGACAAGCAATCTTGCGGAACGATCACGTTATATCCACGCTGCGCCGCCGCACTCCCAGTCCCAATCCCCACGCCCTGCGCCGACGTCCCGGTCACAATAACCGTCTGAATCCCCCGCGCCTTGAGCCGCGCATCGAGCTCAGACCCAAGGAACTTATCCGGCCCGCTCTGCGTGATCCACTCACCATCCCGCGGAGCAAGCGACGGATCCGCAACGTCGGCCGCCGTGCCCTTCCCAGGGAACGTATAGAAGACCATCGCGCCCGCCGCCCGGGCCTTGTCCAGAAGGCTCTTGATCCGGGGAATCGTCGCCGCGCAGCGCGGCAAATGCTCCGCCGTACAATTCGGTTTCTGAATATCGAGAATCAAAAGCGCCGTCGTCTTCCCGTCAAGCTTCACCGGCTTCAGTACCGGCACCGGCGGCGGCTGCGCGCTACTCCAATCCGTGATGACATCGGCCCGCGCCGAGCCTGCCCCCACCAGGCCCGCAACCAAGAGAATCGCCAGAGCAAAAGCAGTACGCATAGAGTCCTCCGGTTACGGGAGCCGCATTCGCAAGCGCTGGATGTAGACCGTCGCGGCCACGACGACGATGCCGATCGCAAAGCTGAGTGGCAGCTGACAGTACGCCGGCAGCGACTGCCAGTAGATCACCGCGACGAACGAAAGCGCGATGAGGGCCATCTGCAGCCAGGCAATCTGCGTCGCCGCCATCCGCTCGCCGAAGCGCTCGAGGTGTTCCCCCACGTAGCTGCCGGCCAGCCCGCCCAAAAGCACCCCAAGGGCGTTGGTCCAGCGGCTGTCGACGGCTCCGCCTTTGATGGAGGCGGCTACCGCCACGACCGCCGCTAGGACGATCGCAGCGACGATCCCCCGGCGCAAGGGAGCGAGCGAGGACGGATGGTCCGCGTGCCGCATGCGAGCACCTTTCGCGGCCTCGACGGACGACACCCGGATATGGTATAATGGCATGCTACCGGTGAGAGCGGTGGTACAGTACGGAAACGATCGCGGGGCTGAGTAGGCTCGACGGGAAGATCCGTGGTTGTCGTAAGCAGGCGGAGTTGCGAGCACTCCTAAAACGATCGCAAGCGTTTTACACGCGAACAACGAATACGCACTGGCTGCTTAGTTTAACTAAGTAACCACCGTTGGCGGGGAGTTGCCGAAGCCACCCTGCCCGCGGTCATAAAGTTCGGCTAGGACGCTGACACCGTTGCGAGAAGCGCCCGAAATCAACCGCAGCTGCTGCGCACGAAATTCCGGTTTCGAGAAGCTCGTGCGCCTAAGACAAATTCGAAGCTGAGCCTGGAGAAAGCGGCAGTCCGGCTTTTCGGACCCGGGGGGCGGCTCCCCGGCAGCTCCACCAAATTTTTGCTGCGACACAAGAATTCGTTTTTGCCGGAATTATTGTGTTAAGCATCGAGCCGGCCTCTGCAGGCCGGCTCGCCCTTTTTTGACCCGCGAAAGCGATGTCCGGCGCCGCGACCCGAAGTTTCGTGGTCTACGACCCAGCGGAGGCTATACCCCGGGGATAGAGAGCGTCGCAGGGGAGGGTTGACGAGACCTGCCCTTTCGATCAATGATCCGATCCGGCCAGCGAACTTCCGCTGTGGATGATCAGCTAGCCGACGGAGCAGTTGCATTGCGGCTTGGGAAGTCTGAAGCTCGAAGTACGGATGCCGAGGCATTCGCCGCAGGGCTCGTTGCGCTGCGCGCTGCTGGCTTGGAACCATCCGATTACGCGAAGGAACTGGCGGCGAGAGTCATTGCCGGGGAAATCTCGGTTGATGACATGGAGGCTGCGCTTTTGGAGCATCATGGGCTTTCGGAGTTACGATGAGCCTGGCCGAAGATCTCCGCCGCGACTTCCCACTGCTTTATCCCGCCACATTGAATGAGTGGATGCTCGAAGCGCCAGAGGGTTGGCGCGACCTGCTCTACGAGCTGAGTCGTCGCATCAACGGCAAGCCCGGTCAAGTTCAACAAGTCAAATCGAAGTTTGGCGGCTTGCGATACTATTACCGTGAAAGGGATAACGAGGTCACAGCAGCGATTCGCGATGCCGTGGCGGCTGCATGGATGACTTGCGAGGTCTGCGGCGCCGCCGGCGCTTTACGCCGCGAAGGATCTTGGTGGCTCATGGTCCGCTGCGAGGAGCACGCGGACGGCGCTGAGGTGATCGAGCGTTACCGCGATCGCGAGACTGCACTTGCAAGCATTAGGGCACATGACGGCACAGTGTCCCAAGCCGGCATTACCGCCGTCGTCGAACTTGAGAAGGCGGGCTATCATATCGGACCCGAAATCGACGGCGGTTGCGTTAGTGTACGGCGGATAGGCAATAATGACGACGTCGCTTGGGTCGATGTTGGGAACACCGTCCGAGTCGGAGGCAACGGGCCACTGTTTTTCGACATAATCGAGGCGCTCGAAGGTCGAGCCAAGCGTGACCGCGTTGAGCAGCGCCTACTCGACTAGAGCGGTTAGTCTAAAGCTCCGGTGTGGACCTATCGTGCGCATTCCAGCTAGCGACGTTCGACCTCCGCCTGGCTCGATACAGCCGCATCAGGCACACGCAAGTTATTCATGCTGCCGCTGACCTTCTATCCGCGTGAAGTTTCCTCCCGAGTCGGCCGCCAAGTTCCGGTCCGGCGATTGCCTCGGCGCTGATTAGCCCCAATAGTGCCATGGTGAGGGCTTCAGGCGAGCGAAACTTCCTGTTGATATCCGAACGAGTCAGGCCCGGAAACGTCTTAAATTGCTCGGAGTGCGCAACGTGAGCGATAGCCATGCGGCGATACGCCTCACGGACTACTCTTGCTATTGTTTCACCGTCGGCTTCCGCATATTGCGCCGATAGCTCGTCGATATGCTTTAGCAGCACCGGGTGTCCTTGATTCAACTCGATAAGGCCGGCAGGGTTCGCTGCGCTCCGATCGACATAGTTCGCTAGCATCCACTGCTCCTCAAAATCGGATGTTGGGAAATACTTGCATTCCGGAAGCCCAGCGCCGAGGGTCCTTTGCTTTGCAGGCAGTGCGCCGGTTGTTTCGGAGCCATATTTGTGCGTTTCACCAACGAACTCGGTCCGAACGCGTGTGCCAGAACCGCCTCCTTCGTGGCCTTGCCCTTCGATCAGGTTGTCGATCACACGGGTGTGCTCGATTCCATCCGTTTGGATAAGGTACGCTGGGATCCGCCAGCGTGCCCCAAAGCGATCCTTTAGTCGCCGAAGGTCCTCATCGTCGAGTTTATCATCTGCCGGTCGCGCAGCGTTTATGGCGTCGATAATCGCGCGCGGCATCCGACTCCGAAACTCATCGGACCACTCGTCAATCGGAGCTTCCTTTCCGCTTGCCGATCCACCGCGGAGCAGTTGCGTTCGGCTATTGTTCGGGTAGAAGCCGCCGCGCTGAGGATCGTGCCGGTCGTACTCGCGCGGTTCGATTATCAGGAACAGATTTTTCGCGATGGCGCCGCCGATTCCGAAGCGCCGCATGGTAGATGAATGCGGAGAATAGTTCCAAAGCTCGTTGCGGTAGAGTAGAGCCACAAATCCGGTATTTTGCTCTGAGACGTTTGTGCTGAGAGGTTCGCCGTTGCGTAAATACCAATGCAGGTTCGCCTGTTCGGCTGATGATAGCTCGATAACGTCGCTGGCTAGGAGCGAGCTTTGCTTGAGAGCGCGCTTCATGTAATGCAGCGCGCCCTTGACGGTTCGATATTGCCATGCCTTATGAACGTCACCGTCGCCCCGCGTCTGTCGAGGATCGAGGGGCCATTGACTTTTCTTGTCGGTTTGGAACTCGGCGACGTTTACTTCGATGTTCTGCAAGTCGAAGTATCTCGTATTTAAGTACTTGGTAAGACTGCGTTGGTTTTCATCGCGATCTGGGGCACCGAGAATCGAGTCGTCTTGAGGTGTGTTGCCGAGCAGCACCAAGGCAGTCCCGTGGCCCGTCGCGTGGACCCAATCCGGCAAGACCTTACTCCAGTCGACACCGTATTGTTCGTCTATGAAGGGCGGAACAATGGTTTCATTCGAGTCGGCTATGCGAAAGTAGCGACTGCCATATCGACCATTCCGCGGGTCGCGGTCAAGCCACATCATGTGCTGTTTGCCGGCCTTAAGGGAGATGACAACCACACCTTCATGGTTCCACGGCAACACCGAGCTCTTGAATCCGATCCCGAAGTTCTCATGCTCGCCCCCGGTCGGTTTACCGCTTCCGCCATAGGCGTTGAACAACGGCATTTCATCGTATGAAAGCCCAAAGCCATCGTCGATGATCGTGCGGCGGTATACGCGCCGGTCCCTAACGCCTTGCCACTCGATATCAAACGCCACACGTTTAGCCCCGGCTTCAATCGCGTTCTGCAGAGCTTCGCGAGCCCACTGAAACGGGTGACTATCGCGATAATTGCGTTCGATCTGCGCATCGGGGTCCCGAAAGTCCATGTATTCGCGTGCTGACATAGCTTCGCTCCGCTTCTTACGAGTTGGTCTTTAGAGAACTGGCATTGAGAGCTCGGGCCAGTAGGCTGGCATCGGTTCGTGCTGGTGGAGTGCCCTCAGCTTTTCGTTTTGCAATCTGCGCCAACCGTTGTTCGAGTTGTGCCTGTTCTTGAAGGACGTGCTTTTCCTCACGCTCACGTTTCGTGCGCTCCCGCTGCTCATTGTCCGCAGCGACGACGTCTTCGTCGAGCATATCAGCTGCGCTGAGGTAAGCCCTTACCCACGGAAACCTCGAGGCATCTTTTACACAAAGTGGCCTAAGTTCGGCAAAGCCGCACGGAACGAGATCGTCGTCCGTTTCTCTTCCGATCCCGCTGAACTGAAGCAACGGCAAATGTTGTTGGCACTCATCGCAGCGAAAAGTCTGTTCCTCTCGGACCTGATAGTTGAAGCGATTCCTACAGCGCGTGGAACAGAATTTGGCCCCAGATGAACGCGATGCCGGGTTGAACCACCGGCCATCGAAGAGGCAACGCCGCAGCCGAAAATCACGCGATTGTGCCCTGCCAAGCATGGCGACACAGGGCGCAGCCCATTCCGCCGCGAGCGCGAGCTTCCAGGTATCCTCGTCGTTCGCCCAGTCGACAAACTTAAGTTCGAATACCCCGCCCGGCGCGCTTCGTGTAAGTGGGCGCATGCTATAACGGACCTCGCAATAGAGGCCATCGAGGACCCGCTCGACCGCTTCTAAGGACTTAGGGTTGAACGGTTCGCTTAGAGCAATCGAGGTCGCCAGGTCTAGTAAGAGCAGCGCTAGGGTTGTTCCAGCGTGAGGCTCCGGCTGGGCCACATCTTCAAGTGCATCATTTAGCGCCTGCTCGAAATCGGCTGTTAACTCGAACCAGACGGGCACGCGCGATGCAGCCATGGCAGGCCTCTTTTCTGGGGAATAAGCGAAGTCATCGCTGACTTCACTTACTTATTACCAAAGCTCGTAGTGACTGTCAAGACCTTTTTTGTGAGCTGCGCTCGGAATTAGGCCTTCCGGAGGGCCATTCTCTTCGCACCACGGCGCTCTGCCATTTCGGAGGCACGCATTATGCCCTAGCGGCACAGGGGACGCTCATTCGGATAGCCCCAGCCCTGGTTTCGGAGCGCGTTCGCAGCTACGGCCTTGCCGCTCTCTTAACGATCGCCGAATTGCCTACTACTTTTTCACGAATTGCACGTCTGACCGTGCGTCTTAGTTTGGCCGAACGAGCGACGCCCGCAAGTCGCAGGCAACCAACGCCCACGCCTCGGTCGAAGTGGCGCTCCCGTCGATAACCGCGCCTTCGACACTGTCGAGGTCGACGCAGAATTCGAAAGAGTCCATGGGCTCCATGGTGGCGCCAGTGTCTACTCGTCCGAGACGCGATGCGGTCAGGGTCAGCCTCGCTATTGGGGTGCACCGGCGCGACGCAAGGCGAACCAACGAGAAAGTGCAGATAAATCCAGCTCAGGTCTCGCGCACCTCGAACAGCAGTGAGATGACGCTACGCGTGGGTCGCCGAAATCTTA
>Ga0181536_10001571_pt1 | contig 26738 bp, 23 predicted proteins | sample PEATcosm2014_Bin_41_FD_121105 | JGI IMG/M metagenome (GOLD analysis project Ga0181536, IMG submission 121105) | Peatland microbial communities from MTU Mesocosm Facility, Houghton, MI, USA - PEATcosm2014_Bin17_60_metaG | ecosystem: Environmental > Terrestrial > Soil > Wetlands > Peat | place...
ACTGACGGTTTCAACATCTCCAGAGCGGAAACGACCTCGGCCACTCTCCGCCAGAGAAAATGCTAGCGCAGCTCGCGCCCATTTTCATCACCTTTGGTGGCCCGCAGGGCCATGGGGCACTCCTCTGAAGATTGCCAATCCTGGGTTCCTCGCCCATTTGTCGATCGCCCACGCCGCGCTTGGCGACAAGGCCAAAGCTCAATCGTTTGCCGACACGGCGCTCAAAATCAATCCGAACCTAGCCGAGGCGAAACAACTGAAGAGCCTGGCCGCAAGTCCGGGCACGCGGTAGCGCACGCTTCGGCGGGGGCGAGCCTGAACGATCAAAGCCCAAGTGGTTGCATCTTTTGGGGCGCGCGCTGCGCGCCGGGGCTGGGGGCTGGGGATCGGGGCTGAGGATCGGGGCTGGGGGCTGGGGTTGTGTTTCGAGGCTGGCACGAAGACAGTGATCGCGTATCAGTTGGAGTCGTTTGCCTGGTTGTCAAAGATCAGGTGGGCAGATTGCTAACGGGTGTCGGGGGTGACGGGAGCGCAGAAGACTGGATGGTCCTCCGTTCCTTGGGACATCACATAGGCTGGCTGCGGAACCTTTGGCTCGGCCGGCTTCGAAACCGGCGCCGACGCGGATTTTGCGGCTGGCGTTGTTTGGACGGGCTGCGGCTGCGACTGGGCCTGCCGCTCCTTTTGTAGCTGCTTCAACTCGTGCACGGCCGTGGTGAAGGAACGTTCCAGCCGCGTGCGTAGTACGGAGATGCGATCCAGCAGAGCAAGCCGTTCTTCGAAGTGCATTTCTACCTCGTGGACACGGCTTTCGCTGGCGGCCATGCGCGTGAGCAACCACTGGGATGTGGACATCTGCTCCAGATAGTGCCGCTCGGTATGGGTTTGCGGCTGCCAGTCGGCTTCCAGGTTGTTCCAAAGTTGCTGGTAGTCGGCGGGGTCATCGCCGGTAATCATGAGGCTGCGCGCGCGGAGGCTCCAGGTGAGAGCGTTGAAGCGCACGGCGGCCTTTCCCTCCGGAGTTTTTGGACCGGTAGAATGCTGGGCATTCTTCTGGTTGGCTGTTTGCTGCTTCTTGGAAACGATCATAGTGAAATTCTTCTCCGCTTCAAGCATAGAGGGCGATTGGTGGGGAGATGGCTTAGTAAGAGGGGTGGCGGGGCGGTAAGTGGTTTGGTTGGTGGGGGATGCAGGGGCGGGGTTTATTTTCGAAACGTGTGACCGAAAGCTGGCCAAACGAGGCGGCTCGGGCGAACTGAAGTTCGCCACTGCACGCTAAAAGCGTGCGCCACATGGAAATGAGTCCTGCCAGCCAAAACCATGCTAGAACCAGAGAGCGATGTTGGTACGCGAACTACGGCCACGGCCGCACTCCTGGTCCCAATAGAAAGAGAATTGCATGCTCATCGCGCTGCCCTTCCGCGCCTTGGAATGGAGCCTGCAGTGGTCCGCATACTATCTGAGCCGCTGGGCGCTGCTGGAAGTGCTGGAGTACCTGAGCGTTCTGTCGGTGCTGTTCGCGGTAATCTTCTATTTCGCGGAGTCCGGCGACCGGCAAAAGCAGAAACACTACCAGGCGTGGCAAGTGATCAACACGGCGCAGGGCAAGGGCGGCAGCGGCGGCCGCATCGAAGCTCTCCAGGAGCTGAACCTGGACCATGTTCCATTGGTCGGCGTGAGCGCGGCAGGCGCGTTCCTGCAAGGCATCCAACTGCGGGGCGCGAATCTGTTTCGCGCCGACCTGGAAGCGGTGGACCTGCGCGACGCCAATTTGCAAGCGGTGGATCTGGAGTACGCCAACCTGAGATCGGCCAACTTCCGGCAAGCCAATCTAAGCGGCGCGAAGCTCGCAGGCGCGGTTCTCGAGGACGCCGATCTGGTCAATGCCGATCTCGACGGCGCGGACCTGCGCGGGGCGAACCTGGAAAATGCCGACCTGCGCAACGCGAACCTGCAAGGCACGCTGTGGAAGGGCATCCGGAGCATCGAAAAGGCCGACATTTACGGGGTGCGCAATGCAGAGGAGGGTTTCGCCGCCTGGGCGATGCAGCACAGGGCCGTATCGGTCGCCGGGGAGGAATGATTCTGGTGGCTCAGGCTTGCCTGTGCCTGGCGAGCGAAGCTCTCCAGCCGGCGATTCGGTAAGAGGCTGTGCAGACGAGCCGTCCCTTCGTCGATTCGCCGTTCCAGCGCTGCGTCTGCTGCTGGCATTGCTACGGGTACCGACTACGCGTCCAAGTGGATTGGTTCCGGCAGCCGACAAACCGGGAACGGTGGATCCCGCGCCGAACGTTTGACGCCCGACCTACTAGTAGCCCTTGACCTGTGCACGGCAACCCGCAAGATCTTTCCTGGTCAGGGCACCACACACTTCGCAAAGTGAGTTAACCTGACTGGGTGTATGGGACTCCTACCTCTTGATCTTGTGCTGAGGCGTGTCGAAACCAGCCGGTCCGAATCTCAGGCCGCGCTTTTTCACGACCTCCTACATTTCGCAGAGGCTTTCCTCAAGACGTATGTGGCGGCCATCATCGCAGCCATACCAGACGAGCCTAACAGGCACCGCTACCGCCTCTGCCACAAGCTAGTCCGGGCGGCGAGCATTGGCGAGTGGGACGACGTGTTGGCCGACGTTTCGACCGGCCCGGCGTCGCAATACCTGATGCCCGGAGGCGCAGCGATCCAGCAGGAGCTTTCCGTAAGATCCGGTCGCGGCACCTGGGCCTACGAAGCTGCGGCGCTGCTTCATGGTTGCCTTAGGCAGGTGCTACCCGCGGTGGAACCGCTACCGACCAAGGTAGAAGGCCGCCGTTGGTTCAACCTTTTCGTCCAATTTCGAAATAAGACTAAGGGGCATGGGGCAATCACGAATGACACCATCGGCGGGATTGTCGGCGATCTGGAGCGCTCGATCCGCTTGTACCTCGACAACTCTGCTGTCCCAAAGTTGCAATGGGTTTTCCTCAAACGAACCCTATCCGGCAAATATCACGTGGTCGGGCTCGCCACCGGTTCGTCCGCGTTCGACAAGCTGAAAGGCGATCGAACCGTCAATCTGCCCGACGGCCTTTATGTCGACCTCGGGGGGCACTGCCGCGTTGAACTGATTGAGGCCACCGTCGACGTCACGGAGTTTTATTACCCGAATGGCCATTTTAGGGAACGCACCTGCGAATGGCTGTCGTATATTACGGGCACGCGAAAGGACATGGACGGCACTCGGTACCTTGCCCCCGCTACCGCGCTCCCCGCGAGCGGAACTGAGGGTGCGCACTCTCTAGACCTGGTTGGAAGATGCTTTGCAAATCTGCCGCCGGCCCCTTCGGAGTACGTGCCTCGTGAAGAGCTAGAGTTCGAACTCACTGGCGTTTTGGAAAACGACCGGCACCCGGTTGTCACGTTGGTCGGCCGCGGCGGGATTGGGAAGACATGCTTGGCCCTCAGGGTCCTTTACCAGCTTGCGCATTCCACAGTGGAGCGCTTCATAGGGATTGTCTGGCTGAGTGCGCGCGACATTGACTTGCTTCCTCAGGGTCCGAAGCTCGTGAAGCCTGCGGTTCTGACGATTAAGGACATCGCCCGTGAGGTCAGTGTCCTTTTTCAGCCGAAGGGCTGGGATCAGAAGAGCTTTGACGCCGAGAAGTACCTTTCGGAGTCGCTGCGGGGACCAGAAGAAGGCCCTTTGCTACTCGTCTTCGATAATTTTGAAACAGTTCAGCGTCCGATTGACGTTTTTAACTGGCTGGACACCTACATCCGACCTCCAAACAAAATCCTGATCACAACCCGGCACCGCGATTTCAGGGGAGACTATGCCGTGGAAGTCGGAGGGATGACCGAAGTCCAGTGCGACCAGCTCGTTCGCACGACCGCCGTCTCCCTAGGTCTGCGCGCACCGGTCACATCCGAATTCTGCAAGGACGTTTATCGGGAATCGGAGGGGCACCCCTATGTTGTGAAGGTGCTGGTTGGAGAGGCGGTGGATGGCAGCCGCCTACGAAAAATCGAGAGAATCGTCGCGGGGCGAGACGATCTCCTAGATGCGCTGTTCGAGCGCACTTATGCCAGGCTGTCTCCAGCCGCCAAGCGGGTTTTCTTGACACTCTGCAACTGGCGCTCGCTTGTTCCCCAGCTTGCTCTCGATGCAGCCCTACTCAGACCAACACAGGCCGAGCGAATCGATACACCGGCCACCCTTGAGGAGCTACGGAGGGTTTCGTTCGTAGATGAGCATGTTTCTCCGAAGGACGGCAGAGTGTTCGTGAGTGTTCCCCTAGTCGGGTCAGTATTCGGGAAGCGCAAGCTGTCGGTGTCCCCGGATCGAATCGAGATTGAATCGGACACGCGGTTCCTCCAGCGGTTCGGACCCATGCAGCCGTCAGACGTCCAGCGTGGTATTGAGCCACGAATTCACCGCCTTTTCGGATCGCTGTCGGAAGAGCTCGACAAAGGGAAGCTGGACCTGGCCGCCGAGAGGCCTGTCTTGGAGTTGATTGCGCGAAGCTATCCACCAGTGTGGTTGATGATCGCTGATTTATGGCGAGAATCCGGTCACACGGATGCGCTCAGCGAAGTGCAGTCGGCTTTGAGTCGCTACATTGAAACGGCTCCGCCAACTGATGAGCAGCGGGCTGCGTGGGAAAGGATCGCAGCGATCGAGAGGCAGAGGAACAATTGGTTCGAATTCGTGAATTGCCAGGTTCATATTGCTGAGCTGCCTGAGGCGAATATCGCCACAATCAGCGCGGTGGTGAATACGTTCAATTCGGTCAGCCGCAATCTAGGGCCTGATGCCGAGTTGGCGATCGCCAAGCGACTCGCAGCCGTTATGGAACCGAAGATAACGGCGGGCAATGCCACGGATTGTTCCAGACTCGCCTGGGTCCTAATCCACTCGGGGAGGACCGATCGCGCCCTTGAGATCATCGACTGTGGTCTCCGGCTCGATCCCACAAACGAATACTGCCGAAAACTCAAGGGGAAGGTCTGGGAGAGGATTGCTGAAAGGAAGAGGCTGCAAGGCGACTTGTTTGGGTTCCTCGATGCTGCCGTTAACATGGTCGAGGTGCCCGGTACTGATATTGCCGCGATTAGCTCCGTTGCAAATAACTTTAACCAACTCGTTCGTCAGCTTGATGCTGACCCTCAAACTCAACGCGATCTTGCGCGTCGCCTGTCAGCCGTGATGCGACCCCATATTTCGGATGGCGATGCTATCGACTGCTCTCGTCTGGCTTGGATACTGATCCACGCGGGCAAAATGGAGGACGTGCCTGATGTGGTGGATCGCGGTCTCCGAATTGACCCACAAAACGAGTACTGCTTGAATCTCAAGGCAAAGTTCGGACCAATGGCCGATGTGCACTGAGCGGTCCCGACGGCCGGAGGTCCGTTACGCCGACGAAGCGTTGAGAAATGGCGCTCCGTTGGGCCAAGCCACTCTGGCTGCAGACGCTGTGCACGCCGTGCTCGCTATCGAAAGCGGATGCGAGCGGGTAACGGCCGACACGGACTTTCCCGAGTTCGCTCCGCCCCTGCGTTGAATGCATCTCTGAGTTATCGCGCGAGCCGCCGGCCCAACCGCAGCGAATTCCCAATCACAGACAGGCTGGACAACACCATCGCCCCCGCGGCCACAATCGGGTTCAGCACGCCCGCCACCGCCAGACTGATGCCCGCGGTGTTATAGAAGAAAGCCCAGAACAGATTCTGCCGGATGGCGCGGATGGTCTGGCGCGCGAGATCCAGCGTCGCCAGCACCGCGTCCAGATCCGGCCCCATCAGGATGATGGGCGCCGCCTGCATGGCGATGTCGGCGCCGGTGCCCAGCGCGATGCCCGCGTCGGCTTGCGCCAGGCTGGGCGCATCGTTCACGCCGTCGCCGATCATGGCCACCACGGAACCCTTCTGTTGCAGCTCGCGGATGGTCGAGATCTTCTGTTCGGGCAGCGCGCCGGCGATGAAGCCGTCCGCGCCGATGCGCGCGGCGACCCAGGCGGTGGTGGCCGGCGCATCGCCTGAAAGCAGCAGCGTGCGGATGCCGCGCTGCTTCAGCCCGGCGATCAGATCGGCCGCGCCCGCTTTGATGCGGTCGCCGAACGCCAGCGCGCCGATGGCCTCGCCGTCGCAGCCATAGAACGCTACCGTGTGGCCCTGCTGCTCCCAGGCGCGCGCCTGTTGCTCCAGGGCCTCGGGGACGGCGGCGGCCAACTGCCGGCTGCCCACCCACACCGTGTGCCCGGCCACCGAGCCGCGAATCCCCATACCTTTGAGGACTTCCACATTGCGCGGCGCATCAAGCGGCCACCGCTCCTCGACCGCCCAGCGGACCATAGCTCGGGCCAGCGGATGCTCGGAGCGCGTCTCCAGCGCCGCAGCCAGCGCCAGCCGCGAGCTATCGCCAATCGCTTCCAACAGGCGGAAGTCCCCTTCGGTCACGGTGCCGGTCTTATCCATGACCACGACGTTCACTTTGGGCAGGATCTCGAGCACGCGGCTGCTGCCGATCAGGATGCCCCGGCGGGAGGCGGCCCCGATGGCCGTGGTAATGGCCAGCGGCGTGGCCATGCCCAGCGCGCAGGGGCAGGCGATCACCAGCACGGTGATGGCGCGCATCAGCGCAACCGCCGGGCTGCCGGTGGCGGCCAGCCAGCCCGCGAACGTCAGCATGGCGAGCGCGATCACGCATGGCACGAAGATGCGGGCGGCGCGGTCCACCGCTTGTTCCAGCGGCGAGCGATTGGCCATCGCCGTCTCGACCATCCGGATAATGCGGGCCAGCGTGCTGTCCGGGCCGGTGCGCGTGGCGCGGATCTGCAGCACGCTGTCGGTATTCAGGCTGCCGCAGACTACCGCGTCGCCGGGCGCTTTGCGGCGCGGGGCGGACTCGCCGGTGAGCACGGATTCGTCCACGTGCGACGCGCCTTCCTCCACCAGGCCATCGGCGGGGATGCGCTCGCCGGCCTTGACCACGAAGGCGGCGCCGGCTTCGAGCGCCTCGATGGCCACGAAACGTTCACGCCCGTCCACCAGCAGGCGGGCTTTGTTGGGCATCATGCGGTAGAGCACGGTAATCGCGCGGGCGGTCTTCTCCTTGGCGCTGCGCTCGGCCAGTTTGCCCGCCAGCACCAGGGCGACGATGGCGCAGGCGGTATCGAAGTAGAAGTGCTTGCCGTGCGCGAAGGCTGCGACGGCGCTGTAACCGTAAGCGGCCAGGATGCCCAGCGCGAGCAGGCTTTCCATGCGCACGGTGCGGTTGCGCACGGCGAACCAGGCGACGCGCAGAATGGGCTGCGCGGCGTAGAAGACGGAGCCGGTGGCCAGCGCCATGAGGACGAAAGGCAGCAGGCGCGAAATGCTGTCGGAGATGCGCTCGAAGTAGCCGGCGTAGAGCACCAGGCTGAGCGACATCACGTTCATCCAGAGGAAGGCGGCGACGCCGATGCGGAGGAGCAGGTCGCGGGTTTCGGCGCCCTCGCGCTCGTCGCGGCCGGTGTATTCGGCGGCGCGGTAGCCGAGGCTGGTAATTGTGGCGGGAATGCGCTCGCGGGGGAGCAGGCGCGGGCAGTAGCGGACTTTCGCGAGATCGGAGGCGAAGAAGACGTCCGCCGAGACTACGCCGCGCTGTTTGTGGAGGGCGTGCTCGATCAGCCAGGCGCAGGAGGAACACCACATGCCGGAGATTTGGAAGAGGGCTTCCCGGATTTCGGCGTCCGCGGGCGGGGGTTCGATGGTGGATGGGGCCTCTTCCTGGCGATTCGAGATTAGGCCTAGTTTTTGGCTCTGGCGGTAGACTTCAGTTTCGCGAAAATCCTGGCCGGCGGCTATCACTCCGCTTTCGAGGAGTATGACGTAGACGTTCAGGCATCCGGCGCAGCAGAAGGCGCGGTCATCGGCGTTGAAGCGGCGGGTGAGGGGGTGACGGCCGCAGTCCAGGCTGCAGAGATCGCACTTCAGTTGGACCGCGGCGGTCATGCAAACCAGGGCGAGCTGCGCTCGCCTGCGCTGGCAAGAGTGCCAGCGCGGCAGGCAGAAGTGCCTGCGCCACGGGCCTGCGGGTGGCCTTTGTCGTCCAGCATCACCGGATTGGTCTGCTTCGTTACGATATAGACGAAGATCAGAATGCCGATGAATATGGCGCTCACGAACGCCAGGAAAAAGATCAGAAACGGACTCTTGGTCATTGCGGTCTCCTTTGTTCGGGACTGAGGAATGTCATGGGGAACGATTCGGCCGGTCCGCCCCCGACCGGGCTGGCGGCGATGCGGAAGTGTTCGACTTCCTCGGTGCCCGCAGCCAGCGGCCGCGAGATTTCGAACTCACCCTGCACGGTTTGGCCGGCCGCGACCGCCACCGGGTTTTGCGATATCGCCAGCGTGGCGGCCGGTAATTGTTCCAGCGAGAAAATCACGGCCGACCGCGTGCGTCCGCGATTGGCAATGATGAAACGGAACTTGTTGTACACCCGCGAGCCTTCGAGGCGATAGAGGCTGGCGCGCTCCGGGCTGATCTGAACCAGCACCGCGCGGCGCATGCTCAGCGCCACGAAGAGGCCGCAGCCGTAGCACAGCAGAAGGAGCAGCACGATGACGCGCTTGGCATCGCGGAGGCCGAGGCGGCGGAGCCAGGGTTCGCGTCCGCCGGCCTCGCCGCCGTGCTCGCCCCAGGTGTAGTGGATCAGCCCTTTTTTGCCCATGCGGCCGAGCACATCGTCGCAGGCGTCGATGCATTCGCCGCAATGCACGCATTCGATCTGGAAGGGGGAATCGCGGATGTCGATGCCCATGTGGCAGACGCGCACGCATTTCTTGCACTCGATGCAATCGTGGCCTTCGTCGCGATAGTGGACCAGCAGGGTGTGGTTGTCGCCCAGGATGCCTTGCAGATAGCCGTAGGGGCAGACGGTGGTGCAGAAGCGCTGGCGCACCAGGGTGAAATCGAGGAAGGTGACGATGGTGACGGCCGCGCCCGCGATGCCTCCCGCGGTATGCAGGTCGAGGGCCAGCAAGCGGTGGAGCAGGTCGCGCGGCGCGACAAAGTAGGAGATGAAGACGAATGCCAGGAAGACCGAGACCGGCGCTAGCGCGGCCAGGAAGAGTGCGCGGACCGCCAGGTTGCGCCGGGCGGCGGGCCAATCGAAGAAGCGCTTGTTCATCCAGCGGCGCAGGCGGTTTTCGAAGGTTATTGAGGCTTCGGAGAAGATCATCTGCGGGCACATATAGCCGCAGTAGACGCGCCCGTAAGCGATCGACGAGCCGATGATCAGGAACATCAGGAACATCATCGCGAAGAAGATGATGGCGAATTCGTTGATCCACAGTTCGTAGCCCGCGAAGTAGAAGCGCTGGCGCGGGATGTCGAAGCGCATCAGATCGAAGAAGGGCAGCGCCAGGAAACCGAGGAAGCAGGCGAAGTGGATGGACTTCCGCAGCCGGTGGTAAGTCAGCCGGGGCGGCGGCAGCGCGGGCGCGCGTTTTTTGGCGGCTTCAGAAATTGGCATGATGATGCATGTGTGCGCCGGGGGCGACACCCATCCAGATGAGCAGTGCTCCTGCAAACATGATACTCGCCCCGGCCAGCGCGTTGCTCCAGCGTCCCAGACGCCAGCCGAAGGCGGTGGATGCCAGGCCGGTTGCGCCCAGCGCCAGGCTGGTGCCTAAGCCGAAGGCCAGCATGGTCAGAGCGCCTCCCAAGGCGCTGCCCGCATCCACGGCCTTCAGCAGCGCCGCGTAGACCAGACCGCACGGCAGAAAACCAAGCACCAGGCCCAGGCGGAACTTGCTCGTGGGACGCACGGAGAGCATGAAGCGCTTGCCGTGGCGGGCTAGGCGGGTGGCGATGCCGGGGGTATCGATGCGGATCAGCTCCGAGGCAGGCGGCCTGGGAGGCCGCCGGGCCCAGAGGGCACCCCTACGAGCCTGCCCCACAAGCAGTGCGTAGGCGCCGGCGGCGATCATAGCTACACCCGCGGCGATGCGGGCGCCGTGCGCGATTCCGGCGAGATGGGCAGCTAGTCCGATGACTCCGCCTGCCGCTCCCGCCAGCGCTCCCAGGGTGGCGTAGGTTGTCACGCGGCCCAGGTTGTACCAGAGATGCGCGAGGGCGAGTTCGCGGCGACCGCTCCCTGACGGTCGCGGCTCGGTAAGTCGCGGTGCGGTGAGCGGCGGTGCGGCTAGCGGCAGGCTGTAGGACAGCACGATCGGGCCGCACATCTGCACGCAGTGAATGCTGCTCACCAGGCCCAAAACGAACATCAACCAAAATCCCGCGAGGCTCATCGGGGTGCAGCCTGGTAGTGTATCTTCGGGTTCGGCGTGGGCACCGAGACGCACTCCGTGTAGTGGATGAACTCCTTCATGGCGATGGCGTGCGTGGGGCAGCGCGAAGCGCACAGCGCGCACCGGATGCAGGTGGTTTCGTCCTTGAGCATCACCGCGCCGAGCCGATCCATCTCGTCGGGCGTCAGGCTCTGGAACTCCTGCTCGGTCATGCCAAACTCGGCCGCCGCGGGCGCCATCCAGTGGTCAGTGTGCAGAAGCTGGCTGATCCCCATCAGGCGAATCAGGTTTTCCGGGCAGATGTCCACGCAGCCGTTGCAGGCCACACAGATGGAAGTATCGAAAATCGTGTTGACATTGCAGCGCAGGCAGCGCGAAGCCTGGCGGCGCGCCTCGGCCTCGGGAAAGCGCTCCTCGATGGTGTCGAGCGAGGCCGCCCGGCGGTCGCTTTCGAGCACCGGCGGATTCTGGCGCTCGATCACATTCCATTCCTCGGCCATCGTGTACGCGGCCGGCGCCCAGGCGCGGCGCACGGCCACTTCGGTGCGCGTCCGGCGCAAGTAATCGTGCATGGAACGCGCCGCGATTTGCGCCGAAGCGATGGCGTCGATGAACAGGCGCGGGCCGTGCGCGATATCTCCGCAGGCAAAAACATCCGGCGCGCTGGTCTGGTAGGTTTCGCGATCGACCTTAATCAGGCCGCGCTCCGTCGCAATGCCGTCTTCCGGGCGCAGGAAGGAAAGATCGGAGGTCTGGCCGATGGCGAAGATAATGCTATCGGCCGGGATGTCCTCGACGAGCGATTCGTCGAAGGAAGGATTGAAACGGCCGGTCGAATCGAACACGGCGGTACACTTCACCGTGCGCAAGGCGAGCTGGCCGTCCTCCATCACGATCGCCTTGGGACCGCGCCGGTTGTGCAGCCGGATGCCTTCTTCGGAACCCTCGACGATTTCCGTCTCGTCGGCGGGCATCTCCTCGCGGCTCTCCAGGCAGACCACGTGGACTTCCTTGTCGCCCGAGATGCGCAACGCCGAGCGTGCCACATCGTAGGCCACCTGCTCGCCGCGCTCCATTTCGGCCACGGCTTCGCGCCGGGTTTGCGACTCGCCGGGGCGTACGGCAGAGCGGGCGACGTCATACGCCACGTTGCCGCCGCCGATCACCACGATGCGGCGACCGAGCGAGAGCGGCTGCGCGGCGTTGAAGGCGCGCAGAAAATCCATGCCGTCCAGCACGTTGGGGCTGTCCGCGCCGGGCAGCGGCAGCTTGCGGCCCTTGGGCAGGCCGATGCCGATGAAGATGGCCTTATAGCCGACGTGACGCAGATCGGAAAGGGTGAAGTCGCGGCCCAGCCGCATGTTGCATTTCAGCTCGACGCCGAGGGAAAGGATGGCGTCGATCTCGTGGCGCACCAGCTCGCGGGGCAGGCGGAACACCGGCACGCCCGCGGTGAGCATGCCGCCGGGCTCCGCATCGGATTCGAACACGGTCACTTTGTAGCCGGTCTGGGCGAGATCGTGCGCCACGGTCAGCCCGGAAACGCCCGCGCCCACCACCGCGATGCGTTCGTAATCGCCCGGATTGGGCGGCAGCATGGCACGGTTGCAGGCTTCGCGATAGAGCGTGTAGTCCGCCGTCTCGGGACCGTAGGTGTCTGTGACGAAGCGCTTCAACGCGCGGATGGCGACGGGGGCGTCCAGCGAGCCGCGGCGGCAGTTGGCTTCGCAGGGCGCGCCGCAAACCCGCCCGCAGATGGAGGCGAACGGATTGGTGGCGCGCGCGATGCGGTAAGCGTTTTCGTAGCGCCCTTCGGCGATAGCCGTCACGTAGCCGCACGCGTCGGTGTGCACCGGGCAGGCGTGGCGGCATTTCACCATTTGCATCCAGTATTCGGATGCATCGGGGACTTGCACCTGGAACAAGGCGTTATCCATGTTAGTCAAATCGCGACGGCGGGTCCGCCCTACTGATTTCTCGCAAAGACGCCAAGGGACCGCAAAGGGCGCGAAGAGAGGTCATTTGGATCTCCGGAAGGAGAAGACCACTACGATCACGCCAAACACAATGATCATCGCGGCGACGATATACATCAGCGTGGCGGAGGCTTCCGTCGCGGCGTTCAATGCCTTCACCAGCACGCCCCGGTCCGAATTGTTCACCTCGCCATACATATATATGAAGAAGTAGGCAAGCGCGCCTCCCGCGATCGCGATGAAGGCGAATTTCAGGAAGGTGGGCACTTCGGTGCCGGTGCGCTCGGTGATCCAGCCGTCTGCGTATCCGTGGATGGCCTCTTTGGCCGGTTCGTTTCCGCTCTTGCCCGGTGTCATTGATTTACTCCTGGGATCTGCTCCTGGTCGTCCGCGTCGTCCTTCAGCATGCGGTATTTGACCTCTTCACCGTCGCGTCCCCAATAGCCGTCCTTGATCGAGCGCACGCAGAAGAAGACCGCGCCGCCCAGCAGGATAAAGAACAGAAAATACGAAAAAAAGATGCTTGGGTAGACGTAATCGTGCATGGTTTCACCTCTCGTAATCGTTGTCGGGCCGCCAGTTCTTGGCGCGTCCCAGCGTTTGCAGATACGCCACCAGCGACTTGAACTCGGTCTCGTCGTTCACAATCCACGGGAACGGCGGCATCACCGAACCGGGCACCAGGTCGCGCGGATTGCGCAAGTGCGTGCGATGCCATTGCGTGTCGTACTTGCCGCCCACGCGCGAGAGGTCCGGGCCGGTGCGCTTGGTGCCGAACATGTGCGGCGTGTCGTAAACGAATTCGTCGGGAGTGGAAATCGGCGAATCCACGCCCTTCCAGCCGCTGCGCTTGGTGTCGGCCAGCAGCGTGCGGGTCTGCTGCGTATGGCAATACCAGCAGCCCTCGCGCACGTAGATGGCGCGGCCATGCAGTTGCTGTTCGTTCAGGGGCATCAGCTTTCCGGTAGGGCCTTTGGCGGGATCGCTGTTCTCGAAGGGCCGCGCCCAGCTTTTGTCGACCAGCGGTGGAACCACCGTGGTGAGAATGCCGCCAATGAAAAACAGGACCAGGGCGGCGACGACCGCGAATGTTGCGCTGTTATCGGCTTTACTTAGCATAAGTCACCTCCAGGTGCGGGACTGAAGTCCCGCGCGGGCTAAAGCCCGCCCTCCAATGCCGCCCGATCCTTGGCGTTGACGGCCGTGGCCATGATGTTATACGCGAAAGTCACAATCCCGGCGAAGATCAGGACGCCGGAGAAGAAGCGCACGGTCCAGATGGGCTTGAGAGCCTTCACCGTGTCGATGAACGGAATCGCCGGGTTGTTCCATTGCCAGCCCTGCCAGAAGCCGCCCAGCCAGAGCGTCACGAAGAAGCCCAGCCCGCCGATCATCATAAACCAGAAATTCCAGTTCGCCAGCGCGTCGGAATGGAGCTTCGTCCGGAATATGCGCGGCACAATGTAGTAAGTGCCGGCGATGGCGAAGAACGAGAAGCAGCCCAGCAGCGCCATGTGAGCGTGGCCCGGAATCCAGTCGGTTTTGGAAACGATCGCGTTCACCGAGCGCAGGCTATGCATGGGTCCCTGGAAGCAGGTGAGCAGATAGAATACGACGCCCGACATCAGGAACTTCAGCGGCACGTTCTCGCGTAACTGCTGCCACTGGCCTTTCATGGTGGCGAAGAAGTTATAGACCACCGCCCACACCGGAATGAGCAGCATCAGCGAAAACGTAATGGCGATGGTCTGCAACCACTGCGAAATCGGCCCGTGGAGCATATGGTGCGCGCCGGTCCAGACATACACGAAGGCCAGCGACCAGAAGCCGATCATCGACAGCTTGTGACTGTATAGCGGCGTGTTGGAGGCTTTCGGAATGAAGTAATAAGCCGCGGCCAGACCGATCGGCGTGAAGATCAACCCCACCGCATTGTGAATGTACATCCAGTTCAGGTTGGCTTGGTTGACGCCGGTAGTGAATTCCACGGCGAAGTTGCCGGTCATGTAAACGAAAGCCGTCCACAGGATGCTGCCCATGACATACCAGAGCGAGACGTACATCTGCTGGTACTTACGCATGCCGATGGTGGCAAAAATGTTGATGCCGAACATCACCCACGCGATCACCACCATTACGCCGACCCAAACGGGCAATTCGGCGTACTCCCAGCCCTTGTTCCAGCCCGCGAGCAGCGAGACTACCGCGCTGAGGATGATGATATTCCACAGAATCGCGGTTGCCAAGCCCAGCTTCTCGCTATATAGCTTGACGCCACACAGCCGCGGCACAAGGTAGTAAGTGAGACCCATGTCACACGCCAGCAACCACCCGAACAGCATGCCGTTCACATGCAGGGGGCGGAGGCGGCCGTAAGTAAGGTAGGAGACCGTGCCCAGTAACTCGGGCCATACGAACTTGGCCGCGATGGTCAGGGCGATGATCCCCACAATGAAGAAGTAGGCGATGGAACTGACCACGAACCACTTGGCGGTCGCATCGCTATGCACCACCGCGGTTCTCAGCGGAGTGGCCCCGACAGATTGCAATGATTTATCTTCTGGCATATTGGTTCCTATGGTATTTGGAGGGCGGGCAATTTTGCCCGCAGCCGGCTTTTAGCCGGCTCTGGCCGCCTTAAAGGCGGCTGCGGCCAAGATTGGCCGCCCTCCAAATTGTGCAGAGTGGCTATTTGGCTGGTTTTGTTTATTGGGTTCAGACTGCGAATGAAATTGACGATATTCCCTACATCGTTCTGCGAGAGGCCGTAATCGATCCAGGCGGGCATGGCTGTGCCCTGCACGCCATAGAGAATCGAATCGAACAGGCGCTGGTCGGCGACGCTGTTCACAAAAAAGGAATTGCGCAGGTTGCGCGGCCGCGGCGTGATATCCAGCGAATTCGGCCCCTTGCCATCGGCCTTGCGGCCATGGCAACCCGCGCAGCGCAACACGAAGGTCTGCTCGCCCAGCGTAATGGACTCCGGCGTCATCACCATGGGATTCGTCTCCGGAACCTTGTGCGGCTTGATGGGCTTGGCCGGCTCCTTCACGAAGGCCGTCCAGACATAATCCAGCACGCCGGCAATTTGTTCGTTCGTCAATGCAGGCCGCAACGCATGGCCCCAGGCCGGCATCGACGTTCCCGGCACGCCTTCGCCAATCGAATGCAGGAAGCGCGCGCGCGGTTTGGAGTTCATGAAGCCAACCTTGGTCAGGTCGCGCGGCGCCGGGTCCAGATACCAGGCCACCTTGCCGTTGCCGTCGCCCTTCTCGCCGTGGCAGCGCGCGCAAAGCGCCTTGAACGTTTCCGCGGGCGGCATCGCCGGCGGCGGCGTCTTCAACCCAGCCAGATAAGCGGCCAGGGCTTCGAAGTCTTCCTCCGGGAAGCGGAACGCCGGCATGATCGAGTCGGGCACTCGCGATCGCGGATTGGCGAAATGGTCCACCAGCCAGGTTTCGTCCTTGATCAATCCTTCGTAGCTGAGATCCGGGGCGATCCCGCCGTCAACCGTGCCCAGTTTGTGACAGGCCGTGCAGGCGCGGTCCTCAATTAGCTGCTTGCCGCGGCTGGCCGGCGTGGCGCCCTTCACTTCCGGCTTGCCCTCCGGCGTAATATTCAACTTCACTACGTTCAACCGCAGGCGGTATTGTTCCAGCGATGTCTCGGCGAAGTTCATGCCGTGGCGGCTCTTCAGGAAAATCACCAGCGACCTGACATCCGCTTCGCCCAGGTTGAACTTCGGCATGAACGAAGTCGCCGAAATCACGCGCGGATCGATGATGTGCTGCCAGAGGTAATCGACGCGGTATTTCTTTCCGGCTTCCGAGAGGTCCGGCCCCAGCGTGCCTTCCGACATTCCCTCGATGCGATGGCAACCGTAGCAATTCATGGCGTAGAACAACTTGCGGCCGCGATTCACATGGGGCGTGCCGGCGAAATTGTCTTCCGTGTGGCACTGGGCGCAATTGGCCTCCATGTATTCCTTGCCCAGCAGCTTGGGCGCTAACTCCTTGCGCCAGGTGGACTGGGTCACGTAGCCCAACATCGGCTGGGGCCAGTAGGGATCCTCGCCATGACTGTAGAACGTTTTCAACCCGCGGCCCTGCCCGTCGTGACAGACCGTGCAGCCGAAGTCCGCGAATTTGTGGCGGCGCTCCCAGCGGCCGTTGCGCTCGAAATCGCCCAGCGCCGTGGAGTAACTGTGGGTGCGGAGCGGCTGCGCGTACTTCTCAAACCGCGGATCGTCGGCCGCGATGTGACACGTGCCACAGCGGTCCACTTGCGTATCGCCGAATTGCGTGACGATGTATTGCTCGATGCGGGGCCGGCGCTCGTCCAGGGCCGCCCGCTCCCGCTCGTCCTTCGAAAGCGTACGCGCCTGATCGAAGTAGGCGGTCTGGTACCGCTCCCAGCGGTGAAAGAATTGATCGCGAAAAACGATGCCGTGTACGATCAGGACTACGAAACTTGCTATCGCCAGTGACAGTCGCATTGCCGGTTACCAGGGTAAAACCATTGACCAGTTCGGCCCGCGGAAGAACGTGCCGACAATAATGAACATGACGTTGACTAACACCAGCGTCAGAAATATCGTGTTTGCCAGCAACCTTTCGCGGGCGAACCACCTGCCTACCCCGCCCGCTCCGCGATCGATATACGGAACCAGCAGCAGCAGCAAAACGAAGATGGTAGGAACGCCCACGCCGCCCCAAAACGCCGAATAGCTCACCATCTCCTGCAAGCCCAGGAAGTACCAGGGCGCCTTGGCGGGATTCGGCGGATGCATGACATTCACCGGCTCTTCCAGCGGCGCGTTGAACATCAGCGACAGAACCAGAATCACAGCCACGACCAGCACGAAGACGAACAGCTCGGCGATCAGCAGATTGGGCCAACTGAAGACCGAGTTATCGGGCACGTTTCCGGCCCTGATGAACGGCCCGCGCACGAAGCCTTGCAGGCCATAGGTTTTTTGACCGCTCCCTGACGGTCGCGGCTCGGTAGGTCGCAGGTCGGAGGGTCGCAGGTCGGAGGGTCGCAGGTCGGAAGGTCGCGGGGAGGAGGGTCGCGGGGAGGAGGGCTGTGGGGAGGAGGGTTGCGGGGCGGAGAATCGCGGATCAGTTCCGGGGGTCGCCACGGCGGTGACAGTAAGCGTCACAGCCTGCGCACGCGCAGGCTCCTCCGGCCGCGACAAGCCCCCGTCCTTGCGGATGCGCCAGAAGTGTATAGCGATCAGCAACGTCAGCACCAGCGGGAGGACCGCCACGTGCAGCACGTAGAATCGCAGCAAGGCTTCCTGCCCGACCGTGGTATCGCCCAGCAGCAGAAACTGGATCTGCTTGCCCACCAGCGGCGCATACCCGGCAATGGATGTCCCCACGGTGATGGCCCAAAATGCCAGTTGGTCCCAGGGAAGCAGATAGCCGGTGAAGCTCAGGAACAACGTCACCAGCAGCAACCCCACTCCCAGCACCCAGTTGAATTCCCGCGGCTTCTTGTAAGCGCCGGTGAAGAACACGCGGCACATGTGCAGGAACACGATCGCCACCATGCCGTGCGCCGACCAGCGGTGCATATTGCGCAGGAAGATGCCGAACGCCACCGAGCCGCGCAGGTCCAGCATGCGGTCGTAAGCCTGCGTGGTGGAAGGCACGTAGTAGAACATCAGCAGCACGCCGGTGACCACCAGAATCAGAAACAGGAAGAACGACATCAGCCCCAGCCCCAGCGTGTAGAGGGGCCGCAGCGTGTTGCGATTGACCTTCACCGGGTGCACGTGCAGGAAGAAGTTGGTGAAGCTCGTGGAAGCCCGCTCCAGGTCGTTGGATGGCAGCGGATTGCGAAAAATGGAACTCCAGACATTCGCGGGAAACTCCCGCACGGCGGTCAGGAGTCCGGTTTCTTTGGTGGTGTCGCTCATACGTCTAAGTAAGTGCCGGGGACGATCTCGGCGCCCTTGTCGACTTCCAGTTCCCCATTGGGCGCCAGGCTGATCTGGAACCAGGGCAGCGGCTTGGGCGCCGGGCCGCCGGTCACGTTGCCGTCCTGGTCGAAGCGCGAGCCGTGACAGGGACAGGCGAATCCCGTCTCGGCTACGCCCACGATGCAGCCCAGGTGCGTGCAGGTCGTCGAAATGGCCGCCAGCCGGTTGCCATCGCGCACGATGCAAACCCGGCGGACGTCCATCGAGATGCGCGTGCCAGGCGGGAAATCCTCCGGCCGCCCGATGCCGAAGCGCGTGGGCTGCCCGTAGGTGGCCCGCGGCTTGATGAATACAAGGTTCGAAAATGCGCTCAGCACCGCCGAGCCGAATAAGCCGAAACCGGTGAACCAGGCCAGCATGCGCCGCCGGTTCATGGTCTCCGCCAGGGGCAGGCTGCCGGCCTGCCCGGATTCTCTATGGCTTCCTGGAGCCACTGCCATCGGGGTTCTCCTTTGGTGAATGCAGGGGTGAATCCACCAACTCTTCCAAATCGGACCAGAAGACCTGGTATTTAGTGTCTTCCAGATCGCGAAAGTAATCTTTCTTCACGGCAAAAATAAAGACGGCCGCGGCGCCCAGGCCCATCATCAAGCTGGCGGCAATGGCTAGCCATGTCAGTTCCATGGGTAGACCACCTTGTCCTGCCGCGGAAGGTCCCGCAGCGCAACTGCCGCCTCGCCGGCCAGCCTGGCGATCGAGGCGTTCTTCAGCACCTCGGTGAGCGCGGCCTGCGCCTCCAGCCATACGAAATGCGCCGGGCACCAGCCTTGACGGCTGCAACCCGACCCATTGGTCGCGCAAACATTGAGCGCGATGGGGCCTTCGACCGCCTCCACCACCCTCAGAACCGAAACCTGTTCGGCCGGAACTGCCAAGGCGAATCCCCCGCTGGTGCCGCGATGCGCCACGATCAGCCTGGACCGGACCAATACCTGTAAGACCTTGGAAAGAAAGTGCGTGGGGACCTCAGACGCGGCCGCCAGGCTGTCCCGGTTGACGCGCGTGCCGGGAGCGAGCGTAGCCAGGTGGATCATGACGCGGACGGCGTAATCGGCGGCGCGAGTCAACTGCATGATGGGGCAAAAAGATAAAATAGACTCCTTTTATCCGGTTTGTCCAGAACGCAATTTTGATACCATATTTGCCTCGCCCCTGATCGCACAGCACGGCGGGGCTGAAGGCCCACGCGGGCTAAAGCCCGCCCCCCATGTTTGGAGTTCGCTAAGATAATGGACATGGCTGTCGCAGAGAAGCAGTACACCACCATCAGCGGGGTGCCCATCGAGCCGCTTTACGGGCCGGAACAATTGGGCGGTTTCGATCCGCAGCGGGAGCTGGCGCCGCCGGGGGAATTTCCTTACACGCGCGGCATCCACGAGACGATGTACCGCGGGCGGTTGTGGACCATGCGGCAGTTCTCCGGATTCGCCACGCCGGAAGAGACCAATCGCCGCTATCACTATCTTCTGCAGCAGGGCCAGACGGGCCTTTCGGTGGCTTTCGACCTGCCGACGCTGATGGGTTACGACGCCGACCACGGCCTCGCGGAAGGCGAAGTGGGGAAGTGCGGCGCGGCGATCTCGTCGCTCGAAGACATGGAGATTCTGTTTCGCGGCATCCCGCTGGGGGACGTGACGGTTTCGATGACCATCAACTCGCCGGCCGCGGTGCTGTGGGCCATGTACCTGGCGGTGGCCGAGCAGCAGGGCGTGGACTGGAAGGCGGTCTCCGGCACGCTGCAGAACGACATTCTGAAAGAGTATATCGCGCAGAAGGAGTACATCTTTCCGCCGCGGCCGTCCATGCGGCTGGTCACCGACACCATCGAATTCGGGGCGCGGCACACGCCGCGGTTCAATCCGATTTCGATCAGCGGATACCACATTCGCGAGGCCGGTTCGACCGCGGTGCAGGAACTGGCGTTCACGCTGCGGGATGGCATGGAATACGTGGAATGGGCGCTCGAGCGCGGCATGCAGGTGGACGAATTCGCGCCGCGCCTGAGTTTCTTCTTCAACGCGCACAGCGACTTTTTCGAGGAGATCGCGAAATACCGCGCGGCGCGCAAGCTGTGGGCCTACGCCATGCGCGACCGCTTTGGCGCGAAAGAGGAGCGCAGTCTGAAGCTGCGGTTTCATTCGCAGACGGCGGGATGCTCGCTCACCTGGCAGCAGCCGTACAACAACGTGGTGCGCACGGCCATTCAGGCGCTGGCGGCGGTGCTGGGGGGGACGCAGTCGCTGCACACGAATTCGCTCGATGAAGCTTACGCGCTGCCGAGCGAGCAGGCGGTGACGATCGCGCTGCGCACGCAGCAGATTCTGGGCTACGAGAGCGGCGTCGCGAACACGCCCGATCCGCTGGGCGGCAGCTATTTCGTGGAGCGGCTGACGCTGGATATGGAGCAGGGCGCCGCGGATTATTTCCGGCGCATCGACGAGATGGGCGGAATGATTGCGGCCATCGAGAAAGGCTTTCCACAGAGCGAGATCGCCAACGCCAGCTACCAGTATCAGCGCGCGGTGGAGGCGAAGGAGAAGCTGGTGGTGGGGGTGAACGCGTTCCAGTCGGAAGATCAGCCGATCGAATTGCTGCAGATCGACCAGGCGGCGGAGGAGCACCAGGTGAAGAAGCTGGCGGCGTTGCGCGCGCGGCGCGATAATGGGCGTGTGCGGAAGACGCTGGACGCGCTGCGGCGGGCCGCCGAGGGCACGGAGAACACGATGCCGTTCATTTTGGATGCCGTGCGCGCGTATGCGACCTTGGGCGAGATCTGCGACGCATTCCGCGGGGTGTTCGGTTCGTACCAGGAGACCGCGCACGTCTAAGACGCGCACGTCTAAGATAAGATGGACAGGCCAGGAGGCCTGTCCTACATGAACCCGATTCGAGTACTGGTGGCCAAGCCGGGGCTGGACGGCCACGATCGCGGCGCCAAGGTGATCGCGCGGGCGCTGCGGGACGCCGGCATGGAGGTGATTTATACCGGCCTGCGGCAGACTCCGGAGATGATCGTGAACGCGGCGCTGCAGGAAGACGTGCAGGTGATCGGGCTATCGATTCTTTCCGGCGCGCATAATGCGATCGTGCCGCGGGTGATGGATCTGCTGCGTGAGAAGGGCATGGCGGACGTGAAGGTGATCGTGGGCGGCATCGTGCCGGACGAAGACGCGGAAGCCCTCAAGCGGCAGGGAGTGGCGGCGGTCTTTCAGCCGGGCGCGTCGCTGGAGGCGATTGTGGAATTCATCCGGCAGCGCGCATAGCTCGACGTTAGCCGTGGGCTTCAGCCCACGATGCTGGTGGCCGTCCGCAGATGGCGAGCTGAACCTCGCCGAAGAGCGGGGCTAAAGCCCCGCGCGGGCTGAAGCCCGCCCTCCATTGCTCTGCTCACCGAATGTAGAAACTCGAATGGCGAGCCGAAGCTCGCCACAGCACGCGGAACCGTGCGCCACGGTCTGTCATGGCAGCAGCGACGGAAGCTCGGTCAGCGGTACGGCGCCCTGCCTGAGGGCCGCATCGTGAAAATCCGGCAGCCGGAACGCGGAGCCTTTCACCTGTCGGTATTTGTCGCGTACCGCAAGCCAGCCGCGCCATCCGACGAAGTAAGCCGGCAACTGCGCCGAGGTGAGCTTGGCGCGCCGCAGTTTTGCGGCGGCCTCCTCGGCCTCCTGAAAGGTCTCGCTCTGCATGAGATCGAGCGCCTCGCGATCCGTCATATTCAACATTTGCATGCGGATGTCCAGGATGGCGTTGGCAATCACGCGCAGTTCTTCTTTTTGAAAGGTGAGCCGCAGTTCCGGCGAGTTATCGAGGAAGCCCTCGTCCAACATGGTTTGGGTGGCGTATTGCGCCCAGCCTTCGATGTAGGGCGAGTTGCCGTAGAGCGCGCGCAGGAGGCGCCGCGCGACGGGCTGGATTCCGTTGGCGTACTCGAATTGCACGTAGTGGCCGGGAATAGCCTCATGCAAAGTCAGCAGTTTCAGCTTGTAGAAGTTGTACTCGCGCAGCTTGGATTCGATGCGCGGCTGTTCCCATTCGGCCGGTATGGGCGTAACCCAATAGAAGGCGCCAAGTTGCGGCTCGAGTGCGGGCGCCGGGTTGAATCCGCCGACCGCATAGGCGCCGCGCATGAATACGGGCGTGGGGATCACCTGCAGGTTGGCTTGCGGCGGAAGCGCGACCAAGTGCTTCTGCGCGACAAACTGGCGGGCTTCGTCCAGATCGCGGTTGGCGTCGTCGAGAAAAGCCGTGCGCGTGGAGTGGCGGTCCGCGATGCGATCCAGCACCTCGGAGATCACCTGGTTCTCGCGCGCGGGGCCGGCCAGGTCCGCATGGTCCCGGTGGTTCGGGAAGTATCGGGCGTGCAGCGGAAGAGCCAGAGCCAGCATGCGGACGCGCACGTCTTGCAGGCTGTGCGCGGCCACGTCCAGAATATCGGAGGGGTCGGCGCCGGAAGCCAGCGCATAGCGGAACTTGCGCGTGTACAGGTCGCGCCCCAAACGCCAATCATAGTTGTCGCGCAGGGCGAGGCTACCCTGCAGGTAATGCTGAAAAGAGCCCAGCGCATCGAGGGCGGGGCGGGCCGCGCGGTCGAATTCCGCGCGCTGGTCCGCGGGCACGGCGGCGCGAATGGTCTTATCGACCAGCGCAATATTGCCCTCGTTTTCCTCGAGCGCCACCTGGGTCCAGATGGCCGGGGACGAAAGCAGATTGGTGCGCGCCTGGTCGAGCAGCAAAGGCAGTATCTTGAGCCGCGCGACGATGTGCCGGATGCGCACGGGCAGCGGCGCGTACTCGAGCGTCAGAGGGGTGAACAGCGCGTTGCCCGTCATTTCCACGTACATGGTGGGGTTGTGCAGACAGGTCTGGATTTCTTCGAGATCGAGCAAGCGAAGCGCAAGCTGGTCCAGAATGATGTGAAGATCGGCGCGGGATTCGGCGGACAGCGCATCGGGTTTCACCTGGTTTTGCAGGCGCTCGCGAAACCGCCGGTAGTATTCGCGCTGGTGGTCGAGGGTGGCCGGACTCATATCGTCGAGCTGCTCATCCAGGTTCCTCCCCTGGTATCGATGCAAGCCGGCGGCGGTGGCCGCGACGGGCGAAAAGGATAGCGTGGAGTATACGAATTCGTCGGCGAGTTTGGAAAAGTTGTGCTCGGGCGAGCCGCATCCGGCCGCGATCAGGGTGGACATGAGGAGAGCAAGGTTCGCCGTGAAATGGCGCATGGTTTGATCTTACAAGAGTTGCGGCGGGGTGACGCGGGGCTGGATCAGCCGGGGTGCTTAACCGTTTTGGGGAAACCGCTCCCTGACGGTCGCGGCTCGGTAACAGTCGCGTTGATTTCGCAAGGATTTCTGAGCCACGACCGTCAGGGAGCGGTTTTCATCAGTCAGCAATCCCCAAAACGGTTAAGCACCCGATCAGCCCACTTCGATGTTCCGCCGGCGATGGGGTGGGCGCGCGGGGGCGGCGGCCGGCTGCCGCCGGTTCTTCAACTGCAGCTCGCGCATGGCGCGCATCACTTGTGCGGCGCCGGCATTGGCGCGCCCGAGGATGACGCGCTGGCAGATGACGCAGGTCCAAAGGAGAGCCACCAGGATCGCGATGGACGTCAGGCCCTGTCCCGTAATTTTCGCGACCGATACTCGGGGGCCGCTCCCTGGAACCTGCATGGCGGCGGAACGAGCAAGCGGGCTTCCAGAAGCCAGCAGCCTTGTTATCAGCGATTTCGCAGGGAAGCAGTGTGACGGGTGGGCACACTTGGGCGCGCTTGGCGCGCCGGTGGCGCACGCTTTAGCGCGAACGACCCTGCGGGCCGTCACCAATGTCAGAGAACTTGACTCCGGTACGTGCCGCACGCTAAAGCGTTGCGCCACGTCGCGGCCAAATACGCCATCCTGAGATGTAGAAACTCGAGTGGCGAGCTTCGCTCGCCGAAGAGCGGGGCTAAAGCCCCGCGCGGGCTCAAGCCCGCCCTCCATTGCTCTGCTCACCGAATGTAGAAACTCGAGGGGGCGAACTTCAGTTCGGCCTGCGGGACTGGTCCCGCTAGATCGGTGACTTGCGCAGTGGTGCTCTGGAGAGAGCGCGCAGCGGCGAACTTCAGTTCGCCGAGTCCGCGCCAGCAGGCTAAAGCTTGCGCCACGAAGCAGCTATACTGAATCCGGTGGCGCAACCTCTCACCCTGGAAGAAGCCTTGGCTCTGGCGCGTGACTTGGTGCGGTCGGGTGACCTGACCAACGCCGCCGGAATCTGCGCCAAGGTCCTGGAAGCGGTGCCGGACCAGCCCCAGGCGCTGCACCTGCTGGGGATAGCCGCCTTTCAGAAAGGCTATCCGGGCGAGGCGGCGGAGTTGCTCCGCCGGGCGGTCCGGTCCGATCCTCACTTCGCGCTGGCATCGAACGACCTCGGCAATCTGCTGGCGCAACAGGGTATGCTCACCGAAGCAGCCGCCAGTTACCGCCGGGCGATAGCGGACGCACCGGACTTTGCAGGGGCGCACAACAACCTGGGCAATGTACTGGAGACGGCCGGCTTGATCGAGGAAGCGGTGGCCTGCTATCGCACCGCGATTGGCTTGCAGCCGGGCTACGCCGAGGCGTTCCGCAACCTGGGCAGCGCATTGCGCCGGCTCGGCCGGCCGGACGAGGCGGTGACAGCGCTCCGTGCGGCACTGGCGATCAATCCGGGATTCGCCACGGCCACCGCCCAATTGGCGTACCAGTTGAAAGAGCTCTGCGATTGGAGCCAGTTGGACGATCTGACAGGGGAATTGATCGAGCTTGTCGAGGCGGGATCGCGGGCGGTGAATCCGTTCGTGTTTCTGACCCTTGACACGACACCACTACAGCAGTTGCTGTGCGCGAGGCGTTGGGCGGCGGAACAACTGGGTGCGGCTGGGCAGCGGGCTGCGGCGTCCAAGGGCGGAGACCGCATTACGATCGGCTACCTGTCGGCGGACTTTCACGAACACGCCACGGCGCACCTGATCGCGGAACTGTTCCGGCTGCACGATCGCGGGCGGTTTCGGGTGATCGGGTATTCCTACGGGCGGGACGATGGGAGCGCGGCGCGCCGGCAGTTGAGGGAGTCGTTCGACCAGTTCGAGGACCTGCGCGACTGTTCGCACGCCGAGTCTGCCGCCAGGATCGGGGCCAACGGGGTGGACATCCTGGTGGACCTGAAGGGCTACACGACCGATGCGCGGCCGGAAATACTCGCTCTCCGGCCGGCGCCGGTGCAGGTGAACTATCTCGGCTATCCCGGCACGATGGGGAGCGACGCGCTGGACTACATATTGGTGGATCCGGTGGTCGTTCCGGCGGACGAGCAGCCGTACTTCACCGAACAGCTCGTGTACCTTCCGGATTGCTACCAGGTGAACGACCGCCGGCGGCCGGTCGCACCGCGCGTCCCGGCGCGGCCGGAGTGTGGACTGCCGGAAGCGGCGTTCGTGTTCTGCTGCTTCAACTCTGCACATAAGATCACGGCGCCGATGTTCGATATCTGGATGCGGTTGCTGGCAGGTACGCCAGGAAGCGTATTGTGGTTGCTCGAGCCGAACGGGACGGCCATGGCCAATCTGCGGCGCGAGGCAGAATCCAGACTCGCCGGAGGAGCCGCGCGGTTGGTGTGGGCGCCGTCTCTGCCGAATCCGGAACACCTGGCCCGCTTCGCGGTTGCCGACCTGTTTCTCGACACCCTTCCATACAACGCACATACGCTCACCAGCGACGCGCTTTGGGGCGGATGTCCGGTGATCACGTGCGCGGGCCGGGCATTCGCGGGACGCGTGGCAGCGAGCCTGCTGCGGGCGGTCGGGCTGCCGGAGCTGGTGACCCAAACACTGGCGGACTACGAGGCCCTGGCGCTGGAGCTTGCGCACGATCCGGACGGCTTACGGGCGATCCGCGGGAAGCTGGCAACGAACCGGCTTACGACGGCGCTGTTCGACAGCCGCCGGTTCACGCGTCACCTGGAATCCGCGTTCGAGACCATGTGGCGGATGCACCTGGCCGGGGAGCCGCCGCGGCCCTTCGCCGTGAGTGGCGCACGTTTCAGCGTGCCGCCGTGGGCTTCAGACCACGGTCCGGCGGCCATCTGAAGATGGCGAGCTGAAGCTCGCCACAGCACGCTCCGTTGAAAATCACTCCCCCGGTTCCGATGCTGGTGCGTGGTTGGTCGCGTTGAAGATCACGTGTTGGCCTCCGCCACCAGTGGGGAGTTGATTTCGGTGAGAGTGACGCTATACCCCACTTTCCGTAGCGCCCGCGTCAGCTTCCGGGCGCGGTGCTTCCGGGCGCGAGGGTCGGTGTCCTGTCCCTGCTCGACGTAGCTGACGTCGTCGTGGAGGATCTTCCAGACTAGCCGGGCCAAGCGGTGCGCGACCACCCAGATGGCCCCGTTGTATCCCAGCTTGGGCAGGAATCGGCGGAATACGTTTTGAAAGTGGCCGCCCTTCTTCTTGACCGCCGCGTGCGCCGCTTCGGATAAGATCCG
>Ga0181536_10001575_pt1 | contig 26703 bp, 27 predicted proteins | sample PEATcosm2014_Bin_41_FD_121105 | JGI IMG/M metagenome (GOLD analysis project Ga0181536, IMG submission 121105) | Peatland microbial communities from MTU Mesocosm Facility, Houghton, MI, USA - PEATcosm2014_Bin17_60_metaG | ecosystem: Environmental > Terrestrial > Soil > Wetlands > Peat | place...
CCCAACTTGCGCTCCAGCCCGTCGCCAGCGAACGCGGCGTCGCCAACCTGCCCATCACCACGTGCTCACGCTCGATGGCGGTGGGGGGCCTACTGATGCTCAACGAGCGAGGCGCTCAACACCGGGTCAGTCCGCTCTGCCCCATAACGCTCAACTCAACTGCCGCGCCTACGTCGCCCCGACCGCCGGTGGTGGGCGACTCCATGGTGGTACTCAATGCAGCTGGGTGGTGATGCCGGGCAGATCGACAAACGCGCCCTGATCGGCCGTCACAACCAGACGGTCGGTCGCCAATGCGGTGGCGGCAATGATCAGGTCGTGCGCTCCCCTCGGCCTACCTTGGGTCCGCACTGCGACCAGCAATTCGGCGTGGGCCTCGGCAACCTCCAGGTCGTAGTTGACGATCGGAATACCGTGGATGACATCGTCCACGTAGGCAAGTCTCGCCTCGCGACGCTTGCCTGAGGCGAGGAGAGCACCGACGCGAAGTTCCGCGATGGTGACCGCGGCGATCGCCACGTCGTCCTCGTCGTCGATCGTCTCGTCGAGGCCATCGCCTGACCGCTCGGCGTCGATGAGATAAGTGGTGTCCAATAGGATGCGGCTCACTGCCGGACATCCGCCTCGAGCAGGCTCCGCACCTCCTCGACGTCACGTGACCACGCAGAGTCTGGGCGGTGCCGGCGCAAAACCGCTTTGGCGTCCGCACCCCGGCCGCGGTTCAATGGCTCGAGCTGTGCGACGGCACGCCCTCGGCGGACGATCGTGTAGTGCTCACCTCGATGTTCGATCGCGTCGAGGAGACCGGCAAAGTTGCGAGCGGCATCGGTGGCCGTGATGTCAGGCATAACATCAGATTATCAGATGTATGTGGCAGTGCCCCCTACCACTCGGCGACTGCTCCCGAGTAGAACCATCGAAACGCCGGTTCAGTGGGGCACGTTCTGACCCACGCAGTGCGTAGTGCTTGCCGGCGCGAGCACTGGACCCCACTGATCTCCAAAGACCCGGGTTCGCTGTGGCGCCCGGTGGCCGGGGGGGCTCAGGTCCTGAGGTCGGCCACGGGCCAGCGCGGGTCCCCGCCGAGGATCTCGGGGTCGCCGGTGAGCAGGGTCGCCCGGTGGGCGATCGCGGTGGCCACTGCGAACGCGTCGGCGTAGGCGAGGGCAAAGCGCGCCTTGATGTGGGCGGCCTCGAGGACCCGGGCCTCGGAGGGGAGGTCCAATGCCAGCCTGCGCCGAAGGTCCGAGACGACCCGTCGGGACTGGATCGCACCGGCCAGCCGTTCCACGATGTACGCCACCTCTCCGAGGTTCATCCAGCTCATCACCGGTCGAGACGTGAAACTGGCCTCGACTCTGCTCGCCGCCGGTTCGGTCCCTTCGAGCCAGCGCAGGACCGCCCAGGAGTCCAGACAGTCGGTCAACGCCGAATTTCCCGGCGGTGGTCGGCCTCCAGTGCCTCGGTGAGCCCGAGCCCGGCCAGCGATCCCCGCAGGCTCGGCTGGGCCCCCGCCGGCTCCACCCGCACGGCGCCGTCCTCCAGCGTGAAGTCGACCTCGTCTCCCGGCGCGATCCCCAGTTGGTCCCGCATCGGCTTTGGGATCACGACCTGGCCTTTGGGCCCCACGCGGTGAGTCATACCATTGAGTATAACCCATTGGGCCGACGTGCGCCGGTAGTGGTCTCAGGGCGAGAACGACGGCGTCCGGTGGCGGGCGGCCGACGGCACTCAGGCGCCCGTTCCCAGGTACGCCGAGGCCAGCGCGCCGGTGTCGACCTCGCTCCTCGGCCCCGACCACACCACCCGGCCCAGGGTCATGAAGGCCACGGCGTCGGCCAGGTCGAGGACCTCGGCTGCCTTCTCCTCGACCAGGAGCACCGTCACCCCGGTGTCGCGCAGCCTGGCGAGCGTCCGGCAGACCGCTTCGGCGGCCAGGGGGGCGAGCCCCAGCGTCGGCTCGTCGGCGATGAAGACCTCGGGCGGCCGGACCAGGGCCGGGACGAGCGAGAGCATCTGCTGCTCGCCGCCCGAGAGCAGCCCGGCCAGCTGCCGGCGCCGGGTGCCCAGGATCGGGAAGTGCTCATAGGCGCGGTCGCGCTCGGCCGCCGTCACCAGCCAGATCTCGAGGTTCTCCTCGACGGTCAGCCCCGGGAAGACCCCCCGCCCCTCGGGGGTGCTCATGATGCCGATGGCCGAGCGCCGGTGGGCGGGGAGGTCGGTCACGTCGCGGCCCGAGAGCAGGACCCGGCCGGCGGTCGGGACCAGGAGGCCGGTGGCCACCCGGCAGAGCGTGGTCTTCCCCGCCCCGTTCGCCCCGAAGAGGGCGGTGACCGTCCCCCGGGCCACCTCCAGGTCGGTGCGGTGGAGGACCTCGACGGCGCCGTACCCGGCGACGATCCCGGTGAAGGTGAGCACCGCCTCGCCGCCTGCGGCCGGTGCCTCCGGGACGCCCGGCACGCCCGGCACGCCCGGCACGGCCGGCACGGCCGTCACCGTCGCCTGGGCGGTCGGACCGGTTTCGGCCGGCCCGGAGGCCCGACGGGCCCGTCGCCCCGCCAGCCGCTCGGCGTTGCGCCGAGCCCCCCTGGCCAGGATGCCGTCGGGGTCGCGGGCGAGGCCGATGGCACCGAGGCCGAAGAGGATCGGGAGGAAGTAGGGCGACTGGGTGGCGGCGTGCACCGCTGTGCTCCAGGTGGTGATCCGGGCGAAGACCTCGCTGCCCAGCGAGAAGGCGAGGCCGGCCAGGAGCGCCCCGGCCGGCCGGCGTACCCCGAAGGTGACCACCACCGCCAGCCAGACGAGGCCGACCTCGGTGGGGGCGGTGGTGTTGCCGAAGGGGCTCGAGGTGACGGCGAAGAAGGCTCCGCCCACCCCGGCGACGGCGGCCGAGAAGCCGAAGATGAGCACCCTGATCCGGTCGGGGCTGAGCCCGGCCGTCTGGGCCCCGATCTCGGTCGAGCGCGCCGCCAGGATGGTGCGGCCCGAGGCGGCGCGGGAGAGGTTGTAGATGAGCAGGGCGATGACCCCGAAGACGCCGAGCAGGAGCATGGTGAGGGCGCGGGGCGAGGAGAAGTCGAGGGCCGAGCCGATCGACGGGGGGTTGACCGAGTAGCCGGCCGATCCGCCCGAGAGGGCGTCGATGTTGAAGAAGATCAGCTCGCAGGTGAAGCCGAGGGCCAGGGTGGCCAGGGCCATCAGCAGCGGCCCCAGCCGGCGCACGACGAAGGCGATGGCCATCCCCACCACCGCCGTGCCGGCGGCGGCGGCCATGGTGGCCAGGGCGAAGTTGAGGTGGCCGCCGCTCATGATGACCGGCACCGAGTGGCCGAACCGGTGGGTGACCAGGTACCCGGCGATGAAGCCGCCGGCGGTGACGAAGGTGGCCTGGGCCAGGCTCACCATCCCCCCGAGCCCGGTGACCACGACGAAGGAGAGGAAGATGATGGCGTAGACCATCCCCTGGGCGACCAGGCCGGCCCAGTAGGCGTCGGCGAGGACGAGCGTGTAGACCACCAGCGCCACGGTGACCACCACCCACGGCAGCCGGCGCCGGAGGGGGGAGAGGCCGGCCCGGTGGTCGGGGCGCGGCTCCTCGGCGGCGGGGTTGCGGGTCCGGCGGCGGTTGCGCGCGCCCAGCACGATGAGCCCCACCACGGCCAGGACGAAGGGGACCGAGCTGAGCAGCCCCGAGAGCTGGGCCACCGACGGTGGTAGGAAGCTGTTGGCGTAGCCGGCCACCATGTCCTGGACCACCCCGAGGGCCAGTCCGCCCAAGAAGACCAGCGGCAGCGAGCGCAGGCCGCCGGCCACCACGGCGGCGATCGATCCCAGCACCACCAGGGTGAAGGTGTTGGGGTCGAGGCCGAAGAGGGGGACGATGAGCACCCCCACCAGCCCCGACAGGGTGGCGATGAGCACCCAGGCGATGCTCGACACCTTGGCCGGGGAGATGGCGCGGAGCTGGGCCAGCTCCCGGCGGTCGACGTCGGCCCGCATGGTGAGCCCGAGGCGGGTGTGGTGCAAGAGGAGCCACAGCCCGGCGGCCGAGACGATCGAGGCGGCCAGGATGGCCAGCTGGTCGGTGGAGATGGCCACCCCCGCCAGGGGATGGAAGTAGTCCGGCGGGGTGGGGCCGAGCCCGGGGGCGGAGATGACCGACTGGTTGGTGGGCAGGGTGCCCCCCGAGCTGTCGATCACCGACACCACCCACAGCGCCAGGTTGGGCAGGGCCACGATCAGCCCGATGGTGCCGACGATGCGGGCGTAGACCGGGGCCTCGGAGAGCCGGCGCAGCATCACGCGGTCGAGGGCGAACCCCATCAGCGGGGCGAAGACCAGGATCGAGAGTGCGGCGGACCAGACGATGGGCAGCCCCTGGCCGGTGTTGAGCTGGTAGTAGAGGTAGGCGGTGGCGAAGGCGATGGCGCCGTAGCCGAGGTTGAAGATCCCCGCCGTCTGGTAGCCGAGGACGAGCCCGGTGCCGACGATGGCGTAGAGGGCGCCCGACACGGCGCCGGGTATCAGCAGGGAGAGGAACTTGGTCACCTGCGGCCCACGCCCCGCCCCTGTGCCGTGATGGACGCGATGGTCACCTTCCCCCCCTGCCGTAGAGCAGTCCGGAGGCTACGGCCGCCGCCGGTGGCGGTCAACAACCTCCGTCCTCGACCTCATGGCGACCGGGGAGGGCGCGAGCGGGCGGCCGCCGGGGTGAGCGGTGATGGCCCCGGTGACCGGCGGTCAGGCGACCGGGAGCGACCGGCCGCCGACCCAACGGCGCAGGAGGATGAACCCGCCCTTCAGGGCGCCGCGGTCCATGACCCCGAACCCCATGGTGGTGCCGGGGAGCCCGAGGGTGGCCGGGAGGCGCTTCACCCGCTCGAGGGCGTCGCGCACCCCGGCCGGGGTGAGGAGCTCGGCCCCGGCCAGCGCCTCGACCACCAGGCGGCCGAGGTCGTCCCCGGCGGCCGCCAGCGCGGGCATGGCGGCACCCTCGGCCCCCCGGGCGCCGAGGAGCTCGGCGAGCCGGGGGTTCTCCTCGCTCCAGGCGTCCACGTAGGTCCAGCCCTCCCACAGGGCGGTCCAGTCGGGGAAGGCGTAGCCGAACATGAGGGCGGAGTTGGCGACGACCGGGGGCCGCCACCCCGCCGCGGCCAGTGCCCGGCCCAGGGCGGCAGCCGACAGGCCGAGGCCGAGGTAGACGACGGCGTCGGCCCCGACCGGGCGCAGGCGCGCCACCACCTCGCCCAGGTCGTCGGCGACCGGGGAGACGAGCACCCGGCCGGCGGTCTCGAGCCCGAGCCGGCCGGCGGCCTGCTCGAAGAACGACTCGTAGCGCCGCCCGATCGGCGAGCGGTCGACGACGACCGCCACCCGGCGGTGGCCGGCCGCCTCGAGGTGGGCGGCCAGGAGGTGCGGCTCCTCCTCCAGCGACCCGATCTGGTAGTGGAACATCCACTCGCTCCGGGTGTCCTCGCTGCCGGTCCAATTGCAGCACGGGATGCGGGCGGCGTCGGCGAGCTCTCTTGCCACCAGGCCGTTGTCGGTGATGGTGGGGCCGAGGATCAAGAGGGGACGGCGCGCCGCCAGTCGCTCGAACCCCGCCGACACCTCGGCCGCCGTCCCCTGCGGCAGGCCGTTGGCCGTCTCGGTCACCAGCTCGACCTGACGATCGAGCCGGCCCGAGGCGACGGCCGCCTCGAGGACCCGGCGCACCTCGGCCACGAGCGCCCCCTCGGGCCCGGGCCGGTCGGCCAGGACCCCGACCAGGATGGGCGCCGCGCTCACGGCGCGCCCGCCGATGCCACGGCCGCCCACTCGCCGCCCAGGGCCGCCGAGCGCCGCACCGCCTCGATGGCCCGCATGGTGGCCAGCCCGTCGGCGAAGGCGGCCGGGCGCGGCCCGGGGGCCGGGGGCTGGCCGGCGATGGCCCGGGCGAACGCCTCGGCCAGGCGGATGTAGGGCGGGAGCTCCCGCTCGGTCATGGCGGCCAGGGGGCCGACCGCCTCCTCGGTGACGTCGGGGAGGGCGAGCCAGGCGGGCGCAGCGAGCGGCCGGCCCCCGGGGCACGTGGCGTCGGCCAGGTAGACGGCGTCGCCCTCGGCCCAGAGCGTCCCGGCGGAGCCCACCACCCGGGTCACCGACGACGGCGGGCCGAAGGCGGCGGCGCTCTGGACCAAGCAGACCGCCGCCCCGCCGGCGGTGGCGTGGATGTCGAAGGTGTCGTCGACCCCGAGGCCGGGGTCGGCCACCGCGGGCAGCCGGGCGCTCACGGCGTCGACCCCACCGAGCCACTGGCGGACGGCGTCGAGCCGGTGGGAGCCCGAGGCCCCGAGCCACCCCCCGCCCTGGGCCGGGTCGGACCACCACTCCGGCATGGGGAACGAGCGCAGGAGGTCGGTGAAGGAGGCGGAGAGGACGAGCCGGGGGGAGCCGACCATCCCCTCGCCGATCGCCCAGGCGATGGCGGCCTGCGCCTTTGACCAGCGGAACTCGTGGCCGACCAGCCCCACCACCCCCGTCCCCTCGGCCGCCACGACCAGCCGCTCGGCCTCGGCCACGTCGAGGGTGAACGGCTTCTCGCACAGGACGTGGCAGCCGGCGGCGACCGCCTCGGCGACGAGCGGGGCGTGGGTGGCCGGCGGCCCGGCGACCGTGACGGCGTCGACGCCGGCCTCGAGCGCCTGGGCGAGCGAGGTGCAGGGGCGCTCGACACCGAGGCGGGCGGCCCGGCGTGCCGTGCGCTCAGGGTCCCGGCCGACCAGGGCCGCCACGAAGAAGCCGGCCCGGCGCAGCGCCGGGACGTGGATGCGCGCCCCGAAGGAGGTGCCCACGACGGCCGCCCGCAGCGTCACCGGCCCGTCCTCACGCACCGTCGCCCGGCGGCCAGCCCTCGACCAGGCGGTGCTCGGCGCAGAACGGCTGGCTCTCCACCAGCGAGCCGTTGGGCGGCGGGTCGGCCGGGTCGTCGGCCAGCCAGGCCACCACGGCGCCGCAGACCTCGGGGGGCGCGGCCTTGGAGAGGTCCAACCCCTCCTGCTCGGCGGCGTGGAGGGCCATCCGCTCGGTGGCGACGAAGCCGGGGTGGACGTTGTAGGCCCGCACCCCGCGCTCCCCGAGCTCGACGGCCAGGACGGGCGCGGCCTTGAAGAGGGCGGCCTTCCCGACGGCGTAGCCGATGCCGTAGCTGCCCATGACCGCCGGGTCGACGTAGGCGACGGCCGAGGTGACGTTCACCACGGTGCCCCCGCCTCGCTCGACCATCGCGGGGACGAGGAGCGAGATGAGGGCGAGCGGGCCGACCACGTCAACCTCGATCTCCTCGCGCAGGTCACCGAAGGCGAGGTCGACCACCGCCGCCTGGGCGCCCCGGCCGGTGTAGATGGCGTTGTTGACGAGCACGTCGACGTGGCCCCAGCGCTCGAGGACCCGGCCGGCGGCCAGGCCGACCGAGAGCGGGTCGGCCAGGTCCAGCGCCACCTCGAGGGCCTGGCGCCCCTCGGACCGGACCGCCGCCGCCGTCGACTCGAGGCTCCCGGGGAGGGCCCGCACGGTGCCGTCGTGGGCCACGTCGGACCCGCTGCCCTCGGCCACGGTGCGCGCCGCCACCGCCACGTCGAACCCGGCCCGGGCCAGGCGGACCGAGATCGCCCGCCCCACGCCCCGGCTGGCCCCGGTGACGAGGGCCACCCTGCGGTCACTGGTCATGGTCCCCCCTGGGTCACGGCGGCGCCGTCGGCCGTGGTGGACCACGCTATCGGGCGGACGCCCCCGCCGGCCCGGGGGTGGTCACGCCCGGGGGCGGCCCGCGGCCGGCCCGCTACAGTTGCCGGCTGACCGGGGCGGCCCCGGGTGACCGAGGATGAGGGGCACGACATGGAGATCGAGGGTGCGTCCGCGCTGGTGACCGGCGGGGCCGGCGGGCTGGGCGAGGCCACCGTCCGCCGACTGGTGGCCGCCGGGGCCAAGGTGGTCATCGCCGACCTGGCCAAGGAGAAGGGCGAGGCGCTGGCCGCCGACCTCGGTCCGGCCGCCGAGTTCGTCGAGACCGACGTCACCAGCGAGGAGAGCGTCGGCCAGGCCCTGGAGCGGGCGGGGTCCCTCGGCCCGGTCCGCCTGGCCGTGGCCGTCCACGGCGGCTTCGGCGGGGGAGGGCGGACGCTCAAGGCCGACGGCACCCCCCACTCCCTCGACGACTTCCGCCGGGTGGTCGAGCACTACCTGGTCGGCACGTTCAACGTGCTGCGGCTCTCCGCCGCGGCCATCTCGGCCTCCGAGCCCCTGGCCGACGGCGAGCGCGGGGTGATCGTCAACACCGCGTCGATCGCCGCCTACGAGGCCACCATCGGCCAGGTCGCCTACGCCAGCGCCAAGGGCGGGGTGGTCGGGATGACCCTGGCCGCCGCCCGGGACCTCGCCGTGGTCGGCATCCGGGTGATGACCATCGCCCCGGGGACCTTCATCACCCCCGCCTACGGCGCCGACCCCGAGCAGGTGGAGGCCTACTGGGGCCCGGCCGTCCCCTTCCCCAAGCGCATGGGCCAGCCGGCCGAGTACGCCAAGCTGGTGCTGTCGATCGTCGACAACTCCTACCTGAACGGCGAGGTGGTCCGGATCGACGGGGCCATCCGCTTCGCCCCCAAGTCCCCGAAGTGACCGTCGGCCGCGTCTAGCGGCCCTTCCAGAGCGCCGGCCGCTTCTCCAAGAAGGCGGCCGCCCCCTCCTTGGCGTCCTCGCTGCCGAAGACGGCCGAGAGCTCCGCGGGGGTGCCCCAGCCGCGCTTGGGGTCGTCGAGCACGGCCCGGCGGACCAGCTGCTTGGTGGTGCGCAGGGCCAGCGGCCCGTTGGCGGCGATGGTGCCGGCCAGGACCAGGGTGGCCTCCAAGAGCTCGCCGGCCGGGACCACCCGGTTGACCAGCCCGTAGCGCTCGGCCCGGGCGGCGTCGATCAGCTCGCCGGAGAGGGCGACCTCGAGGGCGAGCGGGAGCGGCAGGCGGGTGCCCAGCAGGGTGCCGCCACCGGCGGCCAGCAGGCCGCGCTTCACCTCGGGGAGGCCGAAGCGGGCGTGCTCGGCCGCCACCACCAGGTCGCAGGCGAGCACCAGCTCGAACCCCCCGCCCACCGCCGCCCCGTTGACCGCGGCGATCACCGGCTTGGGGCACAGGTCGGCGAAGAGGCCCGAGCCCGCGGCGCGCCGGCGCCGGGCGGCCGTCGCCTCGTCGTCGTCGGAGTGCTCCGTGGGCCCTCCGCCGCCCTGGCTGAAGGCCCGCAGGTCCATCCCGGCGCAGAAGATCCGGTCGCCGGCCCCGGTGACCACGGCCACCTGGGTGGCGTCGTCCTCGGCGATCTCGTCGAACGCCGTGGCCAGGTCGAAGAGGAGGTCGGGGTCGAGCGAGTTGGCCGCCTCGGGGCGGTTCAAGGTCAGCACCTGCACCAGGCCGTGCTGCTGGCGTTCGAGGGTCATGGTCGCTCCCGGCGTGTGACGTCGGCCGATACGGTACCTGCTGGTGGGGGAGGCCGACCCGGGCCGACCGGGACGGGAGGGAACGATGGGTACTCGCAGCAGCGAGGCGCGCCGTGGCGCGACGGTGGTGACCGGGGCGGCCCGGGGGATGGGCCGGGCCTGCGCCGAGCGGCTGGCCGGGGACAGGGCGCTGCTCCTGTGCGACATCGACGAGTCGGTGGCCGCCGCGGCCGCCGCGCTCACCGGGCGCGGCCATCGGGCCGAGGCGCTCGTCTGCGACGTGGCCGACCCGGCGGCCGTGGGGGCGTTGGCCGTCCGGGTGCGCGAGCTCGGCGGGCTGGCCGCCCTCGTCCACGCGGCCGGCGTCTCGCCCACCATGGGCGACTGGCGCCGGATGGTCGAGGTCGACCTGGTGGGGACGGCGCGGGTGGTCGAGGCGCTGCGGCCGCTGGCCCTTTCGGGCGCGGCCGCCGTCTGCTTCGCCTCGATCGCCGGCCACCTGGTCCCCTCCCCGGTCGACCCCCGCCTCGACGCCCTCTTGGACGACCCCCTGTCCGGCGGGCTGATGGCGTCGCTGGCCGCCCTCGGCGCCGAGGTGCCGCTCGAGGGGGCCGCCTACGGCTTCGCCAAGCGGGCGGTGATCCGCCTGGTGGGCCGGGAGGCGGCGGCGTGGGGGCGGGCCGGGGCGCGCATCTGCTCGGTCTCCCCCGGGACGATCGACACCCCGATGGGCCGCCAGGAGGCGGCCGAGCAGCCCTTCATGGCCGTCATGGCCGAGCACACCCCGCTCGGGCGGGAGGGCCGGCCCGAGGAGGTGGCCGAGGTGGTGGCCTTCTTGGTGTCGCCGGCCGCCTCGTATGTGACCGGCTGCGACCTGGTGGTCGACGGCGGGGTGGTGCCGACGCTGGCCGCCGCCTTCGGGCTGGGGTAGCGGCCGTCCGCCGAGCGCGGCCACAAGGGAATTGGGCACTATTCTGCCCATTTGGGCACTATAATGCCCAAGAGGAGACGCATCGTGGACCTGAGCAACCCATCAGAGGCAGTGCTGCCGTCTGTCCGCGGTGCGGTGCTGCACGTCCTTGCAGACACCGACGGGCCGATGAGCGGACGAGCGGTGGCGGCCACGGCCGGCCACCGAGTCGGTTATCGGCGTGTCAGCCAGGTGCTCGGTGAGCTCGTCAATGCCGGCATCGTCCTTCGAGAGTCCCATCCGCCCGCCTACCTCTACCGCCTGAACCGCGATCATGTCGCCGCGGAGCCGGTGGTGATGCTCGCCGACCTGCGTGGGCGTCTTCTCCGCCGCGTCGCTGAAACGGCGGGGCGCTGGGAGATCGCTGCGGACGCGCTCTGGCTCTTCGGCTCGGCAGCACGGGGCGACGGCACCGCAAGCAGCGACATCGACCTATTCGTCGTCCGTCCACGGGCCACGGGGAGCGAGGATCCAACCTGGCGACGCCAGCTGGACGAGCTCGCCGAGCGCGTGACTGCGTGGTCCGGGAATGACTGCCAGGTCCTCGAGTACTCGAGCGCCGAGCTCGAAGCACTCGTGGATGGCACCGACGCGCTGGTCGAGGAGCTGCGACGCGAGGCGATCGCACTTGCCGGACGACGTCCGCACGACGCGCTGAGGCCCACGAGGACGCGGCGATGAGCTACGTGGCGGATGCGAAGGCCCATCTGGACAAGGCAAGGGAGTTCCTCGAGTCTGCCCGCGACGAGCACGACTTCGAGCGGTACAACGCCGCGGTCTCTGCGCCAGTCGTCTCGGGCATCGACACCAAGGACGCCATCTGCTTGAAGACGACGAGAAAGACGAACAAGACCGAGAACCACAGCGAGGCCATCCGCGAGCTCAAGTCGTCTGGGCCAGCCGGGGCATCGCTTCAGTCGACCTTCCGCCGGCTGCTCGCCCTGAAGCCGAAGTCGCAGTATCAGACGATGTCGGTCTCGGCGGCCAGCGCCCGCGAGGCGGTCAATTGGGCACAGAGGATGTACGACGTCGCCACCGAGGTTGTCACGCGGCCCTCTTGAGGGGCCGAACGCTCGTTGCCCTCGCAGAACAAGGTGGACACTCCGCGGTCCCGGGGGACGGAGGACTCCGATGCCCGGCCTCCCCGGGCAGTCAGGAGATGCGTGACCGGTTCCACCGGTCACGCGGCACACCTGTTTGCCGTAGCTACGCGCGGCGGACCGGGACGTTCTTGAACCCGGCCACGTTGGACATCTGGACCCGGGTGCACCCGGCCTCGTCGACGCCGTAGGCGGGCCAGCGGGCCAGGAGCTCCTCGATGGCGATCCGGCTCTCCATGCGGGCCAGCGCCGCCCCGAGGCAGCTGTGGATGCCGTAGCCGAGGCCGAGGGCGACGGTGGGGGTGCGGTCGACGTCGAAGGTGCCGGGGCGGTCGTAGAAGCGCTCGTCCCGGGTGGCCGACCCGGTGACCAAGATGGTGGGGAAGCCGGCCGGGACCGTGACCCCGTCGAAGGTCGCCGGCCGCACCGAGTACCGCCCCTGGTACTGCGAGGGCGGCAGGTACCGCAGGATCTCCTCGACCGCCGAGGGCACCTTGGACGGGTCGGCCTTCAGCTTGTCGTACTCGCCGGGGAACTTGTGGAAGAGGAAGACGGCGTTGCCGACCAGCTTGGTCACCGTCTCGGCCCCCGCCCCGCCGAGCAGGCTGGCGAACCCGGCGATCTCCTCGTCGTCGAGGCGGGTCGTCTCCCCGTCGCCGCGGTCCACCTCGACCTGGGTGAGCCGGGTGATCATGTCGTCGCCCGGGTGCCGGCGCTTCTCCCTGGCCAGCTCCAGCCAGTACAGGCCGCTCTCGATCGAGGCCTGGACCCCCTCGGGGGTGGGGTCCATCCGCCCGGGCTCGCGGTGCAGGGAGATGTCGATCCAGTGGCGGATCTGCTGGCGCTCCCCCTCGGGGACGCCCAGCATGCGGCAGATGATCTCCACCGGGAAGAGCGCGGCGAAGTCGGCCACGGCGTCGAAGGCGTCGGCCCCGTCGAACGGGGAGAGGAACGAGGTGACGACCTCGCGCACCATCGGCTCGAGGGCGCCCACCGCCCGCGGGGTGAACACCCGGCTCACCAGGGCCCGCAGCCGGTCGTGGTCGGGGGGGTCCATCATGATGATGGAGCGGTACATCTTGATGATCGCCTCGTCGGTGTTGAGGGTCGACAGGTCGACGCCGTGGGCCGAGGAGAACGTCTGCCAGTCCCGGTGGGCCTCCAGCACGTCGTGGTAGCGGAAGAGGGCCCAGAAGCCGTAGCGCTCGTTGAAGTACACCGGCGCCCCGTCGCGCATCGTGCGGTAGAGGTCGTAGGGGTCGTTGAAGTACTCGTCGCTGAACGGGTCGAACTCGAGCGCCGCCCGGCCCGCCGTGGTGTCGGTCATCAGCCCCTCCATCCCAAAGGCCCGCACCGCCCGGGCGATCCTACCCACCGGCCCCGCCGCCGGGTCACTCCCCGAAGGCCTCGCCCCTGGCCTCGGCGGCGCGCCCGGTGTCCGCCCCGAGGTCGGGCATGACGAGGATCTCGTCGATCCGGGCCCGGCTCGAGAGCACGGCCAGCACCTGGTCGGCCATGGCCTCGGCGGTCATGGCCGCCCCGGCGGGGTAGCCCTCGGCCATCCAGCGGCCGAACATCTCGCCGGCCAGCTCGGGCTCCCAGCTGTCGGCGAACCCGGTGATGGTGGGGCCGACGATGAAGGTCGTCACCCGCAGCGAGGGGTGCTCGTTGCGCCACCCCCGGGCCAGCTCGTGGAGGGCGGCCTTGGTGGTGGTGTAGGCGACCAGCCCGGGGTAGGGGCGGCCGACCGACGACGAGCCCAACAGCACCAGGCGGCCCCCCGACCCCTCGAGGTGGGGGAGGGCGGCGCGGGCGATCAGGGCCGCCCCGACGACGTTGGTCTCGAGGAGCCGTCGCCACAGCTCGCCGTCGGCCTCGGCCACCCGGTGCAGCGGGGAGGTCCCCGCCGCGTAGACGACGGCGTCGAGCCCCCCGAACCGCCCGACCGCCTGGCGGACCACCTCCTCGCACTGGCGGTCGTCGCGGACGTCGCAGCGCAGGGCCACGGCCCCCTCCCCGGCCTCGGCCACCACCTCGTCGAGGATCTCGGCCCGCCGGGCGGCCAGGGCCACCATGGCCCCGGCGCGCGCCGCCCGCAGCCCCACCTGGCGCCCGATCCCCGATGAGGCCCCCACCACCAGGATGCGCTGGCCGGCCAGTGTCGTCACCGTCCCCCCTCCTTCCCCCGGCGATGCTCGCAGTCCGCCCAGCGTAGTGGGGCGGCCCCCCGGCGCCGTGGGGCCGGGGGTTCAGCGGGACGTGGTGAGGAGCATGCACCCGCAGGTGGTCCCCCCGCCCGCCGCCACCAGGGCCACTTGGGGCGCCGGGGTGACCTGGCGCTCCCCGCCCTCCCCTCGCAGCTGCACGCAGGCCTCGTGGAGGAAGCCGTAGCCGTGGAGGCGGCCGGCGGAGAGCTGGCCGCCGTGGGTGTTGAGCGGGAGGGGGCCCTCGAGGGCGATGCGCGCCCCGCCGTCGACGTAGGCCCCGCTCTCCCCGGGCCCGCACAGCCCCAACGCCTCCAGCCAGAGCATGGTGAGGTAGCTGAAGCCGTCGTAGACCTCGGCCACGTCGACGTCGGCCGGGGTGAGGTCGGTCCGGCCCCACAGCTGGGCCGCCGCGTCCGCCCCCATGATCCGGGTGAGGTCCTTGCACTGGTCCCAGCTGGGACGGTCGTGCATGGCGGTGCCCATGGCCTCGACCAGGACCGGCGGCCGGGCCAGGTCCGAGGCGAGCTCGCGGCGCGAGACCACCACCGCGGTGGCCCCGTCGCAGGGGACGTCGCAGTCGAAGAGGCGCAGCGGCGTGGTGATCATCCGTGAGGCGAAGTAGTCGTCGAGGGTCATCGGCTGACGGTAGATGGCCTTGGGGTTGCGGGCGGCGTTGCGCCGACCGTTCAGGGCGATCTGGGCCAGCTGCTCGGGGGTGACGCCGTAGCGGTGCATGTGGGCCTGGGCGTAGAGGGCGATCCAGATGGGCGCCCCGGCCGAGCCGAAGGGCAGCGTCCACTGCTGGAAGTCCGAGGCGTAGAGGCGTCCCCCGCCGCCGCCCCCCGGCCCCAGGCTGGCCCGTCCGCCGGCGCCCTGGGCGCTGCCCTCCCACACCGAGCGGAAGCAGAGCACGTGGTCGGCCAGGCCGGCCCCCACGGCCAGGCAGGCCTTCATGACCGAGCCGAGCTGGCCGGCGGTCTCGACCCCGCTGTCGTACCAGTTCACGTCGAGCCGCATGGCGTCGATGGCCGCCGTGGCCGACGCCCCGCTGAACCCCCGCGGCTGGGCCATGGGGCCGGGGTAGGTGGAGAGGCCGTCGATGTCCGACGGCCGAAGCCCGGCGTCGTCGACGGCGGCGTAGCAGGCGTCGAGGGTCAGCTCCAGCGGGTCGCGCCCGAGACGCCGCCCGACCTCGGACTGGCCGATGCCGGTGATGGCGCACCGCCGCTCGGCCAGGTTGTCACCGGCCGCCATCGTGCGCTCCGTCGATCGGCTCGAACAGGGGGAGCCACACGTCGCCGCCGGGGTCCTCGATGCGGCGGAAGACCACCTCGACCTCCTGGCCGATCCCGACGGCCTCGGGCGGGCAGTGGACGATGTTGGTGGTGAGCCGCAGCCCGGGCTGCTCGGCCAGCTCGACCAGGGCCACCACGTAGGGGGGGTCGAACCCGGGCAGCCAGGGGTGGTGGTTCACCGTGTAGCTGGCCACCCTGCCCCGCCCGCTCACCGCCTCGGGGGCGAGGTTCTTCGAGCGGTCGATGGGGCAGACCGGGACGGGCGGGTGCAGGTAGTAGCCGCAGTCGCCGCAGCGCAGGAGGACGAGCCGCCCCTCGCGCCCTCCCTCCCAGAAGTGGCGGTTGGTGTCGGTCACCTCGGGCACCACCACGAAGGACGCGGGGTCGCTCACCGCCCCCGGCCCGCCCCGGCGCTCGGCTTGGCCCGCGCCGGCTCGACCTGCGCCACCGCCGCCGCCTACTTCGCCCAGACGAGGGGAAGGCTGTCGACCTGGCGCAGGCCGAACATGAAGTTGAGCTCGGTGCCCTCGGCGATCTCGTAGTCGGGGATCCGCCGGTGCCACTCCCGCAGCGTGGTGCGCAGCTCGAGCCGGGCGAGGTGCGAGCCCAGGCAGCGGTGGACCCCGCCCCCGAAGGCCAGGTGCTTGGCGTTGCGGGTGAGGTCGACCGTGTAGGCGTCGGGGAGCTCCTCCTCGTCGGTGTTGGCCGACCCGATCCCGATGCTCACCGACGTGCCCTTCTTGATCGGGCACCCGCCGACCTCGGTGTCGCGCGCCGCCACCCGGGCGACCGTGGTCACCGGGGTCTCCCAGCGCAGGAGCTCCTCGACGGCGCTCGGGATGATGGACGGGTCCTCGACGATCTGGCGGCGCTGGTCGGGGTGCTGGGCCAGGTAGGCGAAGAAGCACTCGAGCGAGTCGGTCACCGTGTCGAGCCCGGCGATGAGGAAGAGGAAGCAGATGCCGAGGATCTCGTCGTCGGTCAGTCGGTCCCCGCCCACCTCGGCGGTGGCGAACATGGAGAGCAGGTCGTCGTTGGGGCTCTTGCGCCGGGCGGCCAGCTCCTCGGCGAAGAACCGCTCGACGACCGCCGCCGTCTCGCGCTGGGCGGCCTTCACCTCGTCGAGGTCGGCGCCCTGGGGGCGCAGGATCCCGTTCTTCATCTCCAAGAAGGTGGGCAGCTCGGAGACGGGCAGCCCGATGAGTTTCAGGAACACCGACGACGGCAACGGCTCGGCCAGGGCGGTGGTGAACTCGCACGACCCGTCGTCGATGAAGCCGTCGATGAGGTGGTTGACCAGCTCGGTGATCTGCGGCTCGAGCGGGTTCATCCGCTTGGGGGCGAAGATCGGGTCGAGCAGCTTGCGGTACTTGGAGTGCTCGGGCGGGTCGACCTGGAGGGGGATGAGGGGGACGGTCTGGCCGAGGTCGACCGCCTCCATGGCCGACGAGAACACCGCGGGGTGGCGGAGGGCGGCCTCGATGTCGGCGCGCCGCACGAGCTCGACCCCGCCGAAGAGGGTCGGCAGGACGGGGCCGGCGGCCCGGGCCCGCCGGTAGTACGCCTGGGGGTTCCGACCGGTCTCGGGATCCATGATCTCGTTGGGGTCGAAGGCGGTCTGCTCGGTCACTGGGTGCTCCTTGCTGGTCACTTGGTCCCGGTCAGGGTTCCGAGGTCCGCCGCCAGGTTGGCGTGCGGTGCGGCCGGCCCCTTGCGGGTCGAGCGGATCGACACGTCGCGTCCGGGCACCCGGGCCCGCAGGGCCCCGGCCGTGGCCTCCTCCTTGGGGATGACCGAGAACGGGTCGTAGCTGAAGTGCTCCATGGCGTTCTCGTGGGTGATGCGGTCGATGTCGTGGGCCGGCAGGTCGCCGACGTACTGCCACAGCTGTTCGGGCGCGGTGGGCCAGGTCGTGTCGGAGTGGGGGTAGTCGCACTCCCAGGTGACGTTGTCCATGTTCAGGTAGTCGCGGCTGGCCACCCCGAAGGCGTCGTCGATGAAGCAGGTGACGATGTGCTCGTTGAAGACCTGGCTCGGGAGCCTGTCGCCGAAGTCCTGGCCGGTCCAGTAGTGGTGCTTCTTGTAGTTGTAGTCGATGCGCTCCAAGAAGTACGGGATCCAGCCGATGCCCCCCTCGGAGAGGGCGATCTTCAAGGTGGGGAACTTGCGCAGCACGGGCGACCAGACGAGGTCGGCCGCCGCCTTCACGATGTTCATCGGCGTCAGGCTGATGAGCACGTCGATCGGGGCGTCGGGCGAGGTGACGACCAGCTCCGAGGAGGAGCCGATGTGCATGCAGACCGTCACCTTCTCGTCGCAGCACGCCGTCCAGAAGGGGTCCCAGTGGTCCGAGTGGATGCTCGGCCATCCCAGCTTGGAGGGGTTCTCCGAGAAGGTGACGGCGTGGGCCCCCTTGGCCGCGGTGAGTCGCACCTCGGCCGCCAGGACCTCGGGGTCCCATATGGCCGGCAGGGAGCAGGGGATGAAGCGGCCCGGGTGCGAGCCGCACCACTCGTCGATGTGCCAGTCGTTGTAGGCCTGCACCATGGCCAGGGCGACGTCCTTGTCCTGCGTGCGGGCGAAGAGCTGGCCGCAGAACTGGGGGAACGAGGGGAAGCACAAGGACCCGAGCACCCCGTTGGCGTCCATGTCGGCCACCCGCTCGTCGATGTCCCAGCAGCCGGGGCGGATCTCGTCGAAGGAGGTGGGCTCCATGCCGTACTCGTCGGGCGGGCGACCGGCCACCGAGTTGAGGGCGATGTTGCCCAGCTCGGCTCCCTCGTAGAGCCAGGCGCTGGTGCCGTCGGCCCGGGTGACGAACTTCGGGGCGAGGTCGACGTACTTGGCCGGGAGCCTGCCCTCGAAGACGGTGGGCGGTTCGACCACGTGGTCGTCGACGCTGACCAGGATCAGGTCCTCAGCGTCCATCCGCCCCTCCCTCCCGATCGGTCACCATGCGGCGCTCGCGTCCCGCAGGGTCGGTGGGAGCGGCCGCAGCCGAAAATAGCACGTCCGTTTTCCGGGCCGGCAGCGAGCGTGGCGCACTCGGCGACCCCGGGGTCCACCGCCCGCCCCGGGGCTACGCTGCGCCCGGACGGCCGGGCGGGGGCCCGGAGCGAGGGAGGGTCGATGGGGGGAGAGGGGCGTTCGGGGCCGCCCGAGGGCGACTGGTGCGGCACCGCGCACCTGCGCTTCGAGCGCCACCCGCCCTTCGCCCACCTGGTGGTCGACCGGCCCCGCTGCAAGAACACCCTCACCCCGGCGATGTACTTCGGCATCCGCCACGCCGTCGAGCACGTGAACGAGAGCCCCGAGCTGGCCGGCCTGCTCCTGCGGGCGGCCGGGGAGACGTTCATCACCGGCGGTGACCTCGGTAACGCCGTCGACGACGGCTGGCCCGGGCTGGAGGGCCTCGGGATGGACCTTCTGCCCTTCGACGCCGTCCGGCGGTCGGACAAGCCGGTGGTGGCTGCGGTGAACGGCCTCTGCCAGGGCGGGGGGCTCATGATCGCCCTCCTCTGCGACGTGGCGGTGGCCGGCGAGCGGGCCAGCTTCCGGGCGCCCGAGCTGCTCCGGGGCATCGCCGACACGTACTTCGCCCAGGTCCTGCCCCGCCAGGTCGGGCCGGCCCGCGCCCGCGACATGCTGCTCACCGGGCGCCGGGTCGGCGCCGCCGAGGCGCTCGACTGGGGGCTGGTGGCCCGCATGGCCCCCCAGGACCGGCTGGTCGAGGTGGCCACCGAGGTGCTCACCCAGTGCTGCTACACGGCGCCGGAGGCCCGTGCCGCCGTCAAGCGGTCGATCGACGCCTTCTACGGCGACTTCGACCGCGCCGCCATGGAGCGCAGCCTGGCCGGCCCCGAGCGGGCCGAGGGGTGGGCGGCGTTCAAGGAGCGGCGCGCCCCCTTGTGGATCCCCGCCGCCATCCGGCCCGAGGGCCGGCTCTGAGGGCGGGGGATGGCGCCTACTTGAGCAGCGGGTTCGGCCCCACCGGCGGGCAGTAGAGCGGCAGCGTCACTGTGTAGGTGGTCCCGTTCGACTTCACCACCGAGTCGCAGCCCCCTCCTTCGGTGTGGGCTGTGGGGTAGGTGACCGGGCCGGTGCCGCCGGGGACCGAGAACGTCCACCCCTCGTTCAGCACCTTGATGATGTTGGCGCCGGTGATGGGCAGCCCCTTCTTGGCCACCTGCTTGATGGCGGCGATGAACTCCATGGCCGACCAGTAGCCGGCCTCGGTGGGCTGTCCGTGGATGGCCGAGGTGCTGGTGGCGTCGACCTCCTTGGTCATGGTGGCGACGGCCGGGCTCTTCTGCTCCCAGGGGGCGAAGCTGACCAGGGTGTAGCTGCCCTTGGCCACCCCGGCCGCCCGGGGGTCGTAGAGGGAGAAGTTGAAGTCGGCGCCGGTGTAGCTGGCCTGGCCGAGGCCGCTGATGATCCCGATGTCGTCGACCGGCGGGAGGACCTGCATCACGATGTCCGGAGGCCTGCCGTTGGACGAGGACATCAGCTGGTCGATGTAGGGGGTGAAGTCGCTCACCACCGCCGGGGGCTCGGGGATCGAGGTCAGCTCGGTCACCACCTTGGCCCCGAGCGCCTTCCACTCGGCGGCGAAGAGGTCGAGCGAGTTGAGGGCCGACGCGTTGTTGATCGAGACCAGGGCCACCGTCTTGCCCTTGCAGCTCCCGCCCAGGGCCTTGCAGAAGACGGCGGCGGTGCTCCCCACCTTCTTCTCGTCCTTGGGTGCCGGCGGCACGGACCCGACGAAGCTGAATGCGTTGGAGAAGCCCCACCACCCGGTCGAGATGCCCCAGCCGAAGACGGGGACGTCCGCCTTCTGGGTGACGCTGCCGGCCACCCACGCCTCGGTGAGTACCGGGACGACGGCGGTGACCCCTTGCGCCACCAGGGCCTTGGCCGCATTGAGGTCGCCGGTCGGACTCTGTGTGTCGTTCTGCATGCCGACGAACTTGATCTTGCGCCCGTCGATCCCGCCGGCGGCGTTGAAGGCGTTGAAGGCCGCCTCGGCCCCCACGTCGCCCCCGGCGTATGTGGAGGCCGACCAGACCCCGCCGACGACGATCGGTCCCTTGGCGGCGGCGGAGGCCACGCCGGCGTCGGCCGCCAGGCCGATCAGCCCCAGCGCCGCCGCCCCGACGACCCCGAGCACCCGAAGTGAACGCTGCATCGGACCCCCCTTGTTCGCACCCGCCGGGCACCGGCGCGGCCGGTTCGGATGGTACTCGACGACCCCGGCGTCCCGACGGACGCAGCCGGCCGTGCCGCTACTCGTCGGCGGGGACCGGGGCGTCGCGCTGGGGGAAGATCACCTCGGCGGTGACCGGGCGGGCGATGTCGGCCAGGTCGTTGGCCACGTCGACCAATAGGTCGTCGACGGTGATCATCCCCACGAACCGCTCGGCGCGCACCACGGCGAGGCGCCGGACGCCGTTGCTGCGGAAGAGGGCGAAGGCTTGGTGGAGGTCGGCGTCGGCGTCGATCGTCACCACCGGGGACGTCATCACGAGGTCGACCCGGGAGTCCGGGGGAAGGGACTGGGCCAGGGCACGCCGCACCAGGTCCCGGTCGGTGACGATGCCCACCAGCCGCTCGCCGTCGAGCACGGCCAGGGCACCGACGCCCGACCGCTCCATGACGGTTGCCGCCTGCGCCACGGTCCGGTCGCTGGAGATGCCGACCCCTGACCGTCGAATGCCCTCGATCACCCGCATGCCCGCTCCTTTCCGGCGCCGACGCTCACCCCTTCGCCTTCTTCGTCTTCTTCTCGAAGTGCTCGACGATGGCGTCGGGCCCGGGGAAGAAGAGCGTCTCGTGGTCGCTGTCCTCCCAACGGACGAGGTAGGGCGGCTCGCCGTCGGGGTGCTCCACCCCGACCACCTTGCAGTCTCGATCGTGCTCGCCCACCCGGTGGCCTCGGATGACGATGCGGTCCCCGACGCTCGCTCGCATGGGGCCTCCCTTCCTCTCGCCGACTCTCTCCCCCCATGGTCGGGCCGCCAGCCCCGTGCGACTAGGGCCGAAGGTCCCCGTCGGCGGGGTGCCGCTACCCGGCGTCGGCCTCCCCGCTCAGCTCGGCCACGGCGGCCCGCACGGCGTCACGCAGCGCCACCTGGGCCAAGAAGCCCGATCCCTGCGGTGCGATCGGCGCGCCGATGCGGACCGACACGTCGGCCCGGCGGGGGAGGTAGGTCCCCGGCCGAACCACCTGGCGGGTGCCGCGTATCCCGACCGGGACGACCGGGCACCCCGCCGCGGCCGCGGTGGCGAAGGCACCGAGGTGGAAGGGGCGCAGCCCCGGGGTCGGGCTGATCGACCCCTCGGGAAAGACGGCCAGCCGATCGCCCCGCTCGGCCAGGCTTGCCAGCCCGGCCACCGCCCCGGCGCTCCCCTCGGGCTGGCCGCGCTCGACGAAGGCACACCCGAGCCGCCGCAGGAAGCCGCCGACCATGCGGTGGCGAGCCATGTCGGTGCTGGTCACAAAGGCGAGGGGGGACGGCGAGGCCAGGACGAGCACCAGGCCGTCGACGAAGCTCGGGTGGTTGGCCACCACCACCGCCCTCCCGGCCGGGGGCAGGGCCCCCTCGACGGTGACGGCGATCCCGGCCATCGCACAGTAGGCGCGCCCGGCCGCCCGGGACAGGGCCCAGCGGGCCCGCACCGGCCAGGCCAGGAGGAAGACCGCCCACAGGGGGAGGGCGACCACGGCGACCAGCCCCCACAGGTAGGCGCCGACGCCCCAGGCGGCGACGGCGCGCCCGGCCCGGCGGGCGGTCGACCCAAGTCCGGAGAAGCCGAACCGGGCCAGCTGCACGGCGACGGGGGCCGGACGGCGGCCGAGCACGCCGAACTCGAACGCGTCCCGGGTGGCCCCGCGGCGCAGCTTCCCGCTGGCCGTGCGCACCAGGGCGCCCGGCCGGGTGAGCACGACCTCGTCGGGGGGCGCCCCGACGACCTCGACCGCCTCCTTGGTGATCCGGGCCTCGAGGGCGGCCCGGTCGTCGGGGGCCTCGAGGTCGGTCTCGGCCACCACCACCAGCCGCTCGGTGCCCCGGCGGGGGTCGGCGGAGGCGAAGACGGCGACGCCGTCGCGGCGGACCCCGGCCAGCTCCCCCAGGGCCTGCTCGAGCGCTTCGGGGTGCAGGTTGCGCCCGCCCCGGATGACCAGGTCCTTGGCCCGGCCGGTGAGGAAGAGCTCGCCGTCGGCCAGGTACCCGAGGTCGCCGGTGACCAGCCAGCCCCCCCGCCACAGCGACCGGTTGGCGACCTCGTTGGCGAAGTAGCCGTCGGTGGCCGAGGGGCCCCGGCACTCGACCGACCCCTCCCGGCGTTCGGGGAACACCTCGCCGTCGCCCCCCACCACCTGGATCTCGTAGCCCGGGAGGGGGCGGCCGCACCCCACCACGGCCGTCGTCCCCCGGTCGCCGGGGTCGGCGGTGACCGCCCGGCCGGACCGCTCCAGGGGGGACCGGGCGATGGTGTCGACCCTCGGTCCGCGCCCGAGCGGGCTGAAGGCGGCGCCCACCCCCACCTCGGCCAGGCCGTAGGCGGGGCACATGGCCCGGGGGGAGAAGCCGCAGGGTCCGAAGCGCGCCACGAACCGGTCGACGGCGACCGGGCTGACGGTCTCCGAGCCGTTGAAGGCCAGCCGCCAGGAGGAGAGGTCGAGGGAGGCGAGGTCGGCCTCGGCCACGCGCTCGGCGCAGCTCAAGAAGGCGAAGTTGGGGGCCGCCGACAGCGTTCCCATGTACGCCGTGATCGCCTCCAGCCAGCTGGCCGGGCGGGCCAGGAAGGTGAGCGGCGACATGACCACCAGCCGCATCCCGAAGAACAGCGGCGCCAGCCAGGCGCCGATCAGCCCCATGTCGTGGTAGAGGGGGAGCCACGAGACGAAGACGTCGGCGGTGCTCACCTCGGCCGCCCGGCCCATGGCGGCGATATTGGCCAGCAGCTGGGCGTGGGTGAGGACGACGCCCTTGGGGTCGCCGGTGCTGCCCGACGTGTACTGGATGAGCGCCACGTCCCCGGTCCGGGGGAGCGGGAGCGGGGAGCCGCCGCGCCCGCCGGCGGCCAGGGCGGCGGGGGTGCGCACGCCGCGCAACGACGGCACGTGGGGCCGGATCAGCCGGGCGGCCAGGATGGCCTCGGGGACGGTCACCAACAGGGCCGCCCCGGCGTTGTCGAGCAGCCGGGACTGGCGGCCGAGGTGCTCCTCGACCACCGACAGCCGGGCCGGCGGGTAGATGGGGACCGGGACGCCGCCGGCCAGAAGGACGCCCAGGAAGACGCAGAAGTACTCGCGCCCGGTGGGCAGCATGATGGCCACCCGCTCGCCGCGGGCCAGCCCCTCGCCGGCCAACCCGGCGGCCACCGCCCGGGCGCCGTCGGCCAGGGCCCGGTAGGTGAGCTCCTCGGCCGGGTCCCCGGGGGAGGTCCCGAGGAGCACGACGGTGACCAGGTCGGGGTGGTTGGCGACGTGCCATTCCAGCGCGTCGACGAGGGTGGGGGCGTCGGCCGGCCAGGGCTCGCCGCCCGGCCGCGCCGCGGCGAGGTGGCGGGGGGCCGCGGGCCGCCCGGCCGGGGTCGTGGCGGTGCGCGCCGCCATGACGGCGCGCAGCCAGTCGGCCGGGGTGGCCGCGCTCGACATGACCTCGACCGGCAGCGTCACCCCGAAGGCGTGCTCCAGGCGGTCGTGGAGCTCGACGACGGCCAGGCTGTCCAACCCCAGGTCGGCCGTGAGGTCGCTGTCGAGGTGCACCGGGCGGGCGGTGCCTGCGTGGAGGTCGGCCAGGAGCCCGGCCACCTCCTCTACGAGGCGGGCCGCGGCCTGCGGGTCGACCGGGCGGTCGGGCCCGGCCGCCGTGGCAGCCCCTCCGTCGGCCCGGGGCACCGGGGCGGCCATGTGCACCTCCTTTGGACGCGGCGGTCCACCACCCATCGTCTGCCGCCACCCCGCCGCCCGCAAGGGACGAAAGCCCCACGCCCGCCGGGGCCGGGGGCCCCTTACGCGGCCGCCACCGCGTGCCGCGGCCGGGCGACGGCGCCCCAGGGCGCGCCGGGGAACCCGGCGCCCACCCGCAGCGCCCCGTCGGGCCCCGCCCAAAGGCCCCGGTAGCCGGGGGCCCGGTCGAGCACACCGAGGTCCCCGCCGGCGGCCAGGACCCCGGCGGCCAGCGCCTCGGCGAGGGCCGGGTCGGGGCCGACGACCGTGGCCCAGCCCCCGCCGGGGCCTTGGGGTGACCCGACCGTCGCCACGGCCTGGGCGTTCTCGACCACCCAGCCGGCCCGGCCGCCGGTGCCGGACGGCGCAGGGACCGCCACCGACCACCCCCGGGCGGGCCCGGGGCCGCCGAAGGCCCCCACCACGCCCCCGGCGTCGATCAAGGCGGCCCGCATTCCCGAGCGCGCCAGGATGTCGAGGGCCCCCGCCACCGCCCAGCCCCGCAGGAGGCCGGACGGGTCGACCCCCCCTTGGCCGGCCCAGGGGTCGAAGGCCCCGCCCGACCGTCGGCGGGCGTCGGCGCAGCACCACAGCACCTCGGCCACCTCCGGCGGGGCCTGGGCCAGGGTGATCTCGTCGCGTCGCAGCCGGCTCATGGGGCTGTCGGGGCGGGCCGTGCTCAAGACCTCGTCGACCCGGTGCAGGTGGGCGGCGGCCCGCCTGAGCGCCTGGTCGGCCCGGAACTGCGGGCAGTGGCCGCGTCGGATGTCGAAGGTGCAGCGGGTGCCCAGGGCGTGGTCGGCGAACCGCTGGGCTCGGGTCTGGCATCGGGTGTCCATGACGAGAGCCTGGGCCCCCGAGCTGTGGCTACCCCGAGATTCGCATAAGAAGGCGGTAGGAATCCCGGCCCCGGGGCCGGCCGCGCCCGGGGTCGTGGGCCAAGAGGGCGAGGGCCCCACGAGGCCCGCACCCCACCCCCGGCGCCGGCGGGAAGGCGGTCGTCGAGGGCCGAACGGCGCGAAGGGGTACGCGTCGTCGTACCCCGAGCGCGCCGTGGCGCGGCGGCGAGGCCCGGGATCCTCGAAGGGGTGCGGCCGGCGGCGTGGCCGGTAGCCACGCCGCGAGCAGATCGGCCGTATTTGCCGAGATCAGGCGAGCTTTCGGTAGAGGGTCTGCTGGGTGACGGCGGCGTCCTCCACGAAGCAGCCGTCGAGCGTGTCGAGGTACGACAGCCAGCCGGCGTCGGCGGCCAGCTTGTTCTGGGCCTCCTCGAACTCGCCCAGGCTGGTGTAGGCAGAGAGCCAGCCGATGACCCCGTAGGGGCCGGTCAGGCCGCGGCTGAAGAGGGTCGGCACGCCGGTGATGGCCGTCGCCTTGGCGGCGATCTCGACCCCGGCGGTCAGCGCCCGCACGGCGTTCCCCGAGGCGCAGACGGCGTTCACGACGCTCACGCACTGTGCGGCCCCGGCCCGCTCGGGGTCGAGTTCGCCGGCGACCTGCTGCCACAGGGTGTCGTCGACGGCGCCCTCGATGTGGGTGCGGCCTTCGGCGCCCAGCGACTGGTAGGTGGCGTCGGCCTGGAGCCCGGCGAAGGCGGCGTCCATGGTGGTGAGGTCGGCCCACCACGACGTCCACGTGACCGTGCCGAAGCCGGCTGAGTAGGCGGTGGCCCAGAGACTGACGTCGTTCCCGGTCACCGACCTGGCCTGCTCGAGGATCCTGACCGCCCACTCGACGCCGGCGGCCGAGTTGAGACGGGCACTGCGGGTCATGAGGTACATGGCCCCCCCTTTCTGTTGGTGCGCCACTGCGCAGGCTGCTCGGAGTGCAGGTCAGGGCGCTCCGCCAACCCTATCGGGGGGTCCGGCGCCCCGCTCGGGCGGCGCGGGGGCCCCGCTCGACGCCGCGTCGCCACCCCGGGGCGGCGTGCCCCACGGGACAAAGATGAACGGTAGGTGACAACAAGGTGAATCAGAGGTAAAATCCCCGGATGGAACGTTTTCGCATGCGCGCCGAGGGCTGGTACCGAGACCCCTACGACCGCCACGAGGCCCGATGGTTCTCCGACGGGTCGCCGACGTCGCTGGTGCGCGACGGGGGGGTGGAGGCGCACGACGCGCCGCCGGCCGACGCCTACTCCGGGCAGCTCGAGCCGACCGCCTGGTAGGCCCGGACCGCCGGCGCCGGACGGTCAACCCCCGCGCCCGACGACCAGGCGCAACGCGCCCACGAACTCGGGCTGGCTGCGCAGCGCTCCGTGGCGGGCGTCCCACGCGCCCGACCCGAGGTCCTCGGCCAGCCGGCGCACCGCCCGGGCCTCGGCCTCGGGGGTGACGAAGGTCCACGCCGACTGGGCCCGGCGGACCGCCGGGTCCAAGAACCGCTCGGGCCGGGCGTAGAACGCCTCGGTGAACCCGTCGACGCAGTCGATGGGGATCGGGACCTCCTCCACCCGGGCGCCCGGGCCGAGGTACCGGCGGACGTCGGCCACCGCCGGGTAGCGGCGCCGCTCGGCGGCCACCAGCTCGGGCGCGTACTCGGCCAGCCAGAGGCGGTCGAGGGTCTCGGGGTCGAAGGTGAGGACGACCACCGGCCCCCGCGACACCCGGCGCAGCTCGGCGAGGCCGGCCGCCGGGTCGGGCCACTGGTGGACGGTCACCGTGGCCATGGCCGCCCCGAACGCCCCGTCGGCGAAGGGCAGCGCCCCGGCGA
>Ga0181536_10001578_pt1 | contig 26689 bp, 21 predicted proteins | sample PEATcosm2014_Bin_41_FD_121105 | JGI IMG/M metagenome (GOLD analysis project Ga0181536, IMG submission 121105) | Peatland microbial communities from MTU Mesocosm Facility, Houghton, MI, USA - PEATcosm2014_Bin17_60_metaG | ecosystem: Environmental > Terrestrial > Soil > Wetlands > Peat | place...
CCATGCCGTCGGAGCGCTGTCACGTGCCACCGTTCCATATTGGCTCAGCGACCAGCGGCGGCTGGACTACCTACGGTCGCACTCCTGTTCGCTGCGAAGACCCACGGAAAAGTCAGGAGAGCCCATTTTGTGCGGCATTCAATTCGGCACGGGAGGCCATCGATGCCGTCGTCGCCGCCCAACGGTCACTGCACGCCGAACCGTGGCCCGAACACGCAATCCTCCGGGTCCGGATGGCGCTGCACACCGGGAAGTGCGAAGAGCGCGACGGCGACTACTTCGGCCCGGTGGTGAATCGGACCGCCCGGCTCGAAGCGATCGCCCACGGCGGCCAGGTGGTGATCTCACGGTCGACGGTCGACATCGTGCGGCGCCTGCTGCCGGACGGGGTCTCTCTGTGTGACCTGGGCATCCACCGGCTGAAGGACCTCGATCGTCCCGAGGAGGTGTTCCAACTCGACATCGAGGGGCTCGAGGCCGAATTTCCCCCGTTGCGGTCGCTCGACAACCCTGAGATGTTGAACAACCTCCCCAGGACGGTGTCGAGCTTCATCGGTAGGGCGAAGGAGATGGCGGAGGTCCGGCGGATCCTCGGCCAGTCGCGCTTGGTGACCCTCACCGGTCCCGGTGGTGCCGGCAAGACGCGCCTCGGGCTGCAGGTGGCGGCGGACCTCCTCGACGGGTCGGGCGACGGGGTGTGGCTGGTGGACCTGGCCCCCTTGACCGACCCCGAAGCGGTCCCCGGAGCGGTGGCGCGAGTCCTCGGCATCAAGGAGCAGGCGGGGTTCCCGATGCACGACGCCCTGGTGGAAGCTTTGGCCGACCAGGACCTGCTGCTCATTCTCGACAACTGCGAGCACCTGATCGGGGCGTGCGCCAAGCTCGCCGAGACGCTCCTGCGCGGCTGTCCGAAAGTGCATGTCATCGCGACGAGCCGCGAGCCACTCGGAATCGACGGTGAACGGATCTTCCGGGTGCCTTCACTCGGCCTGCCCACACACGACGCCGAGGATCTGGCCGGGCTTGTGGCCTCTGAGGCAGGGGAGCTGTTCCTCGAGCGCGCCCGTGCCCAGCTGCCCGAGTTCGGCCTCAACGAGGAGAACGCACCCCTGGTCGCCGCCGTCTGCCGACGCCTCGACGGGATGCCAATCGCGCTCGAGCTGGCCGCCGCCCGCTTGCGGTCGATGTCACTGGTCCACCTCCACGAGCGCCTGGACCAGCGCTTCCTCCTCCTCACCGGCGGCAACCGCACGGCGTTACCTCGCCAGCAAACGCTGCGGGCAGTGGTCGACTGGTCCTACGACCTGTTGAACGCATCCGAGCAGGCGGCGCTGCGGAGACTCTCGGTGTTCGTCGGTGGCTTCGACTTCGACACCGCCGAAGCGGTGTGCGGGTTCGGCGAGATCGACGCCTTCGACGTCGCCGACCTTCTCGGCTCCCTGGTCGACAAGAGCCTCGTGCAAGCCGAGACCACGGGCGGTGACGTCCGCTACCGACTGCTCGAGACGATCCGACAGTACGCAGCCGAGCTACTCCGTGGCGGCGACCTGTCGGAAGCTGGCGAGGCACGGGACGCCCATGCCCGCGCATTCTTGGATCTGGCGGAGTCCGTCGAACCACGCTTGAGCGGTCCCGACCAGAAGCGATGGCTCGATCGCCTCGACCAAGAGCTTGGCAATCTGCACGCCGCGTTCGAACACTTCGTTGCAACGCCGGGAGGTGCTGCATCCGCGCTGCACATGGGCGTCGCGCTGAGGGGCTTCTGGTCAGCACGAGGCCATTGTCAGGAAGGGCTCGAGCTTCTCAAATCGGCGCTCGACCTCCCGGAAGTGGCCGCGCCGACGGCCCTCCGAGCGGCCAGCCTGTGCGCAATCGGCACTCTGGCAAACCATTGGGGTGACACCGCCAACGGTCTGCGCAGCCTCGAGGAGGGACTCGCCATCGCCCGTTCGCTCCGTGACGTCGCGTTCGTTGCCGAGTACCTGTACGAGATCGCGTTCATCCACTACAAGCAGGGCGACTATGGACTGGCCAATGCGCTCTTGGACGAAGCGTACGAAGTGGCGGTGAGCACCGGCGACGAGAGACTGATCGCCAGTGCACTGCGATGGCGTGCCGGAACGAATCAGAACGATCCCGCACAGAGAAGAGCAGACCTCGTCGCAGCTCTCGGCTACTTCCGAAGGGTCGGAGACATCGGGTGGGTCATCAAGGTGCTTGAAGATCTTGCCCTGCTCGAACTCAACGACAGCAAGTTCGAAGCCGCTCGCTCGAACTACGAAGAGGCGCTCACCGCCGCGACGGAGCTCGGCGACATGTACGCCCAGCCGAATGTCTTGCAGAACCTCGGTTTGATCGCTGTGCTCCAGGGTGACGTCCCGACGGCGTCCCGCTATTTCGTCGATTCACTCAAGCTGACCCGGCGGCTCAATCTCCAGGGTGTGCTGCCCTACAATCTTCTCGGCCTCTCGCTCTGCGCCAGCGAAATGGGGGATTACGAACGTGCCGCTCGGCTCCATGGAGGGGCCGACGCTCTGCTCGAGGTGCTTCAAGAAGCCTTTGAACCGCTGGAGTATGGGATCCGTGTCCGTGACCACGATCAACTGCGCCTCATGATGGGCGGCCCCATGTTCGACGCCGCCTATGCCTCGGGGCGATTGATGGGCCACGTGGAATTGACCGAGCTCGGCCTCAGACCGCCGTTTGACGGTTCGGTCGTCGTCCCCGACGGCGGAGGGGCAGAGCAGTCGCACCTGCAACGCTGACCGAAGGCCCGACGCTCTCAGAGGAGCTCGAGCGGACAGTGGGAACCTCCGATATGGCCACGCTCGGTCGACCGGGCTGGAACGAACGGTGCTCGCCGGTTCTGACGAAGTGGGTAGGTGGTGCGAAGCCGTCGGTGGTGGCAGGCGGAGCAGTGGCCGCCATCTCCCGAGCAAGCGTCAACGGCAGGTCACACCGCCACAAGGAATGGACGCACGTCATCCCAGGGCTGCCCAGAGGTCTGCCGAGATCTGGTCGATCGTGTCGATGCCGTACTGCTCGCTCGGATTACCGGTGGTGAACACAGCCACCAGGTAATTTCTTCCAAGGCCAGACACCCATCCGATGCTGTTGACCTGCCAGTCGGTGTCCGCGTCGTTGAGCGGCAGCCAACCGTTCTTCAACGCGACCGTCACCTGAGGTGGTAGGCCGCTGCCCACCCCCCAGCGCTGCGAAGCTGTGACGTTCTCCAGCAATCCAAGGGCATACGACTGTTCGGAGGCGGTGAGAGAAGAGTTCGGTTGCACGATCGCCTTGAGCAGCGTGATCTGATCGGCGGGGGTCGTGGTGGTGAGGCCCCAGCCCGGCCAAGGAAAGTCCGGGCATGTGACGCAACTCGATGGCGTCGTCTCGGCTAGTCCGACGGTTGCGTTGAAGGCGCCGATCGCCGACCCACCACCGGCGGCGTTCCACAGGTCGGTGGCTGCGCTGTTTGTGCTGTACTCGATCATGTTCAGTGCCGCTTGCTGGTCATCCTGAGAGAGACCGGCGCCGTCGGACTGCGCAAGCAGAGTCTCGAGAATGTCGACCTTTACGACGCTGGCCTCGTCTTGTGGTGTAGATCGTCCGACGCTCCAGAATTGCTTGGTCTCGAGGTCGTAGACGGCGGCGGCGATCGTGCCTGTGCGTTCGTTCAGGTAATCGGTCAAACCTGTGAGGGGGTCCGTCAACGCGGCAGTGGGCCGGCTGGTTGGAGGCAGGGTGGTTGGCGGCACCGAACGTGGCGTCACCCGACCCGCCCGTGACCCAGAGACGACGCCAGGGCGACCGGCAGAGGAGCTTCGATCAGTGGGGCTGAGCACCCAGGCAACGGTGCCGGCTGCGCCGAGTCCCAAGAGCATCGCGGCGATCGTCAGGCGGCGGTGAATCCTGCGACGGTCCACGCCTCCGAGCACCGGCGCAGTCTAGGAACTGTCAGGAACGTGGTGGTGCCCGCGGGCCAACGGTCTGGAATGAGCTCGGTCGAGCGGCGCGCTGCAGGCATGGGTGCTGGACCGGTGAAACCCCTGGTGCACGGCTGGTTGCTGCTGACCGGGACTGCGCGCTGCGGGTGCGGAGCGCGCGTGCTTCGCTGAGGGACGATCCGATGCGGTGTGCAGCCGTGTTCCCGCCCGTGCGCGATCACCCCGGCGACCAGGGTCTCGGGCCTGGGAGAACCTGTCTGCAATGCGCCAACAATGATCCGGAGGGTGCCAGAGCCAAGTACAGCGAACCTCGAAGACGGCCGCTGACGTCGTGACTCCAGCCCCTGTTCGCCTTCCGGGCGACCCGTCAGCACACCCTCGGGGGTGGTGGCAGCAGCTGCAGAATCAGCCGAATGTTGTGGATGTGGTGGAACCCGAATTGGACGGATGGGTGGTGGTAGTTGAGGAATTGACAGACGTTGTTGTCGAGCTTGTCGTCTTGGACGATGTTGTTGTCGAGGTTGACGCCTTGGACGATGTTGTTGTCGAGCTCGACGACTTGGACGATGTCGTTGTCGAGCCCGACGACTTGGACGATGTGGTCTTTGTTGTCAGGAGGCTTGTGGCTTTCGACTTGGATGTCAGTATGCCTCCGAGCCCAGAACCATTCAGCTTCGCACCATTGGAGATTGTCGCGACGCACGACAGCCCAGCCTGTTCTCCCCAGCTATCTCCCTGTGTGCTCGTGGCCTTCTCGAGCTGGCTGAGCGGAACGTGCTGCTCGAGCCAGTTCAAGACGCAGGTGGCCCCCTTCTTTGTCACCCCTGTGCGCTGTGCTTCAGCAAGAAGGGCGGTCTGAACGCTCTTCGGATAGGCCGAGCTTGATGAACCGGTGAGCAGGATCACGGCGACGACCGCGATGACGGCGACGACGGCTACGCAACCGGCCACCAAGAGCTGCTTCTGCCTGTTCTTCTTCACCGGTGGACCGGCAGCGGGCGGACCCTCGCTCCCTTGGGGTGCCGCATGCGCCGCACCCGGGGGCTGTACGGCGCCGGACGCAGGCTGACCGGCGGCCGCCCCTTGCCCCGGCAGCGTCGACATCGCCGCCCCGCATACGGCACAGAAATCGTCACCCGGGACGGCCGGGTGGCCGTTCGGGCACGTCGGCAGGGGCATCGGCGCCCCGCATTCCGGGCAGAATCCTGCGTCACCCGAGACGGGGTGGCCGTTCGGACAGGACGTCGACGATTGCGCTTGGCTCGGCGGGTACCATTTTCCGTCCGAAGCCAACCACCAACCAGCCCCCCCGCTGACGTCGCTCATCGCCGCATCCTCCCCTCGCCTAGTCTTGCGCGGACGCTACCACAGCGTTGATTCTGGCTCTGCCTGGCCTGGATCCGGGAGGAGGGGAGGCTGGCAACATTCCCTTACCTGCGAGTACCCGCCACCAGTTGGTGTTCCTCATTGCCTCGAAGGAACTAGGGCTAGGCGGTGGCGACTCATAGGCTGAATCGCCCGGGACGAGCTCCTGCAAGCGGCTCGACGACAGGGCCGAGTTGGAGGACTTGCGTGCCCGCAGCGCCCGGACTGCGAGGGGACCTCAACCCAGGTGGCCATTCGTCCGAACAGCGCTGACTCTGAATGAGACGCCCTGCATGGATCGGCAGGCGCGGCGATTGTGCTGTAGGAGCCGATCGGCATAGCATCGGCTGATTCACCAAAGGGGGGCGCCATGACCGCAACAGTCGGAGCAGTTTGCCCCAACGGGCATCCGGTCCCGCCAGACGGTCTCACGGCGAAGTTCTGCAAGGTATGCGGGGTGGAGCTGCACAAGTCGTGCCCCGCGGGTCACCTCTCTCCCGCGTGGTCCAAATTCTGTCAAACCTGCGGCGTTGCGATTCCCACGGGGCAGGGTGCGGATGTCGTCGGCTCGGCACCTCCACCGCCCCCTCCTCCTGCCCCCGCTCACTCGACGGCTGAGGATCCGCATGGTGCCCTGCCTGAGACGCCCCTGGTGGTGGGGGGCGCCATGACCGAAACAGTCGGAGCAGTTTGCCCCAACGGGCATCCGGTCCCGCCAGACGGTCTCACGGCGAAGTTCTGCAAGGTATGCGGGGTGGAGCTGCACAAGTCGTGCCCCGCGGGTCACCTCTCTCCTTCGTGGTCCAAATTCTGTCAAACCTGCGGCGTTGCGATCCCCACGGGGCAGGGTGCGGATGTCGTCGGCTCGGCGCCTCCACCGCCCCCTCCTCCGCCCCCCGCGCCGTCGACGATTGGGACGCCCCAGCGCGGACTGCCCACATCGCCGCTCCCAGCGGCGAAGGGCGCGACGGCCAGCCCAGCGACGGCGCTCCAGAAGGGCGATGCCGTGGTCAGCGGCAGCGCGACTTCCAGCAGCTGGGAAGTGGGCGCCGCCGCCCCCCAACGGCTTGATGAGGCACGTCCACCAGCGGGTGGGACGGCAAGATCGGGCAATGGACGGCGCGTGGCTGCTGTGGTTGGGGTCGTCGTGGCGCTGGGCATCGCCGTGGGCGTGACGTACCTCTTGACGTCGAAGAAGGCGACGCCGACCGCGACCGTGCCAACGACGCAGCCGGTGCATCACTCCACTGTGGTCCATGACAAGGCCGCGAAAGCGCGTGCCACGACCACGACCACGACCACAGCGCGGGCCGAAGAGCAGATCGCCGCCCGGGCCCTGTCGGCACTGCTCACCCAGAGCGTGGTCGACAGATCGGATATCACCAACGCCAGCAACGACGTTTCTTCGTGCGGCCCGACACTCGCCAATGACGCCAAGACCTTCGAGACGGCAGCCGCTTCCCGTCAGAGCCTTCTCTCTGAGCTTTCCGGGTTGACTGACGAGTCGACCTTGCCTCCCACCATGATCCAAACACTGACCATGGCCTGGCAAGCTTCAGAGCAGGTCGACGACGACTACTCCAGCTGGGCCAGCGCGGAATACGCCCAGGGGTGTGTCCCCGACGACACTTCGAACCCGTATTTCCAGGCCGCCGGGACTCCGAACACGCAAGCAACGCAGTACAAACAGAACTTCGTGAACGCCTGGAATCCCATCGCCACGGAGTACGGCTTGGCGACCTACCAGTGGGACCAGTTGTGAGAGAGCTCGGCGAGAGCCGGGGTTGAGAATCCCTCCGGCCTGGCCCCCAACTACGGGCCCGCGGTCATGAGAGTCCCGGTCGGGGTCTGGTCTGGGGACAGGGACTCGAACTCGACCGGGGTGAGCCAGGCGAGGGGGCTGTGGGCTCTGTTCATGGTGCAGTCGATCCGCCAGTCCCACGTGACGACGTTGGCCTCGAGCAGTGCGTCGACCTGCTGGCCGCTCAAGAGCCCGTCGCGCAGGCGGCCGTCGAACCTCTCGATCCAGGCGCTCTGCCGGGGTGTCCGGGGTCGATGAGAAGGGTCCCGGTGCCGTGGAACCGGCACCGGTCGGCTACGGCGTGGGCGATGCACTCGGGGTCGTGGTCGAAGCGCACGCAGCCCGGCGCACCGCGGTCTTGGGCCAGGCGGTCGAGGCAGGCGACCACCCCGTCGGCGTCGATCGAGCGCTCGCAGTCGGTGGCCAGGGCCTCTGTGGTGCACTCGTCGACGACGTTCGAGAACTTGCGCATCCTGCCGCCACTCCTCTGGTCGCGTCCACCACTTGCAGCCGCTCCCAGACCACGTTGGGCCGGATCGGGCAAAGCCCGCCACCGGTCGGGCGCTCGGCGCGTCTATCCCGGGCTGATCCAGAGCTTGGCAGCCAAGCCGAGTCCGACCAGCGCCACCAGCCAGCGCAGGAGTCCCGCCGGGATCCGGCGGGCCAGGCGGGGGCCGAGGGTGCTGCCGACGAACATGCCGGCGGCCAGCGGGCCCACGGCCGACCAGTCGACCGGGCCGGCGGCCACCAGGACCAGCGCCGAGGCGGCGGTGGCCGAGCCGATCAGCATGTTCTTGAGCGCGTTGGCCCGGGCGAGGTGCTCGTCGACCACGAGCAGCATGAGGGCGAGCGTCATGACCCCCGCCCCGGCCCCGAAGTAGCCGTTGTACGCCGAGACCGAGAAGAGGCCGCCCGCCAGCACCGGCCTGCTGCCGCGCACGCGCCGGTCGGCCAGGGCGGAGACCCTGGGCTGGAGGAGCAGGGTGAGCGAACCGGCGGCCACCAGGTAGGGGATCACCCGGGTGAAGGCCCCGGCGGGGGTGGAGAGGAGCAGGCCGGCGCCGGCCGCCCCTCCGGCCGCCGTCACCGCCGCCCAGCGCGCCAGCCAACCCCCCCGGCCCCGGAGCTCGGGCCGCGAGGCAATCGCCGACCCCGGCCAGCAGGCGACCACGGCCACGATGTTCGCCACGTTGGCCGGGAACGCCGCCACCCCCGCGGCCAGGAGGGCGGGGTAGGAGACGAGGGTGGTGATGCCGCCGGCGGTGCCCACCACCCCGGCGAGCACCCCGGCCCCGGCGAGCAGCAGGTCGTCGGGGAGCGAGGTCACGTGCGGTCGGTTGGCGGCGGCCGGTCGGGCGTCACGTGGCTCAGCTGGCCGGGCTGACCGAGCTCATGTTGAAGTCGGGGATGCGCAGGGGCGGCGTGCGGGTGCGGTTCGCCCACTCGCCGAACTCGCGCCCCAAGGACCGGACCGCGGCGCCGGCCTCGCTGGCCCGGGAGAGCAGGTCGACCGGGCTCTCGTTGAAGCGGAAGTTGTTGGCCGCCCCGACGACCTTGCCGTCCTCCACCACGTAGACGCCGTCGCGGGTGAGCCCGGTCAACAAGAGCGTCGTCGGGTCGACCTCCCTGATGTACCACAGGCAGGTGAGCAGGAGTCCCCGCTCGGTCCGGGCCACCATCTCCTCGAGCGAGGCCCGCGCCCCGGGGAGCTCGAGGGCGAGGTTGTCGACCGGGGGGGTGACCGGCGACCCGGCCCGGGCGGCCCCGGCCCGGTGGTAGCGGAGGCGGCGGAGGTGCCCGCCCTCGATCCACCCGACCCGCCCGATGGGGAGGCCGTTGTCGAAGACCGAGACGTCCGACGACGACGCCGGGGTGAACAGGTACGGCGCGCACTCGATCCCCGGCGCTCCCGGGTCGCTCCACAGGTCGAAGGGGAGCGGGGAGAGGGCGTCACCCACCCGGGTGCCGCCGCCGGGGGCGGAGAAGACGGTCCGGCCGTCCTCGGCCTCGCGCCCGCCGGCCGCGCCGATGAGCCCCACCATGAGGTCGGCCACCGCGTCGGGGGGCAGGAGCACCTCGTAGCGGCCGGGGTCGAGGTCGACCTGCCGCCCGGCCCAGCCGAGCCCCCGCACGACCTTCTCCTCCAAGTCGCCGAGCGTCACGTCGGCGAAGCGGGCGGTGCCCGCCCCGGCCCACGCCGACCGGGAGCCGTCGGTGCTCCGCCCCACCAGGTGCAGCGCCCCGGTGGGCTGGGCGTGGCGCACGCGCAACCCGGTGGAGGTCCCAAGGTACGTGGTGGCCACCGTGTGCTCGCAGAACCCCGAGAGGACCCGGTCGGACCGGCCGGCCCGGGCGAAGGCGCCCGCCAGCTCGGAGAGGACGCCGGAGAGGACCTCCATGTCGGTCGGGTCGGGGGGGAGGGCGAAGGAGGGGTCGGCGCCGCCCACCAGGAGCGGCTGGGCGTCCTCGGCCGGCGCCGCGCCGGCGGCGTCGGCCCCGGCCGCCGCCACCAGGTCGGCCACGTCCACCTCGCCGCCCCGTCGGGCCACGCCGGCCGCCCGACCGCCCTCGACGTCGGCCAGGGCGACCACGGTCACCCGGCGGTCGAGTCGGACGCCGTTGGTGGTGGTGGTGTTGACGGCGAAGCGGACCTCGACCTCGTGGGACTCCTCGACGAGCACGACGCGCTCGGCACCGGGGAGCGAGAGCGCCGCCTCGATCACCTCCTGGGCCGGGGTGAGGCCCCTCATCGCCCGGACTCCTCCCGGGCGTTCAGCACCCGGACCCCACGAAAGAGGGCGGACGGGCAGCCGTGGCCGACCGGTGCGGCCTGCCCGGGCTGGCCCTTGCCGCAGTTCATGGCGCCGGCCAACAGGTAGGTGGACCGCCCGCCGACGGCGGCCAGCGATCCCCAGAACTCGGTGGTGGTGGCCTGGTAGGCGACGTCGCGCACCTGCCCGGCCAGCCGCCCGCCGACGATGCGGAAGAAGCGCTGGCCGGTGAATTGGAAGTTGTAGCGCTGCATGTCGATGGACCAGCTCTTGTCGCCCACGACGTAGAGCCCCCGGTCGACCCCGGCGATCAGGTCCCCGGTGGTGGGGCCCTCGCCCTCGGCCGGCTGCAACGAGACGTTGGCCATCCGCTGGATGGGGACGTGGAGGGCCGAGTCGGCGAAGGCGCACCCGTTCGAGCGCGCCGCCCCGGCGACGGCCGCCGTGGCCCGGTCGAGCTGGTAGCCGACGAGCACCCCGTCGCGCACGAGGTCGAACGACTGGGCGGCCACGCCCTCGTCGTCGAGGGCGACGGTGGCCAGCCCGTGCTCGGTGGTGCGGTCGCCGGTCACCTGCATCACCGGGGACCCGTAGCGCAGGGTGCCGAGCTGGTCGGGGGTGGCGAACGAGGTGCCGGCGTAGGCGGCCTCGTAGCCCATGGCCCGGTCGAGCTCGGTGGCGTGGCCGACCGACTCGTGGATGGTGAGCCAGAGATTGGTGGGGTCGATCACCAGGTCGTAGCGGCCGGCCTCGACGGAGGGGGCGGCCAGCTTGGCCGAGAGGTGGTCGGGCAGGGCGGCCAGCTCGCCCTCCCAGTCCCACCCCTCGCCCTCCAGGTACTCCCACCCCCGGGCGGCCGGCGGGGCCAGCGTCCGCATCTCCTCGAAGCCGCCGCCCTCTGCGAGGGCGAGGGCCGAGACCTCGGGCTGGACGCGCACCCGCCGCTGGGTGGCCGTCGTCCCGGACAGGTCGGCGTAGTGCTTCTCCTCGGCGACGCACACGAGCCAGGCCCGGACGTGGTCGACGCCGGGGGCGGCGAGGAGCCGCCGGCTCCACTCGCCGAGCAGCGCCACCTTGTCGGCGAGCGGGACGGCCGTCGGGTCGGTCCGGTGGGGGGCGACCCACTCGACACCGGGGTGGGCCGGCTCGTCGGCCAGCTCGACCCGGCGCCCGCCGGCCCGGGCGGTGGTGCGCGCCGCCGCCACCGCCGCCCCGGCCAGGGAGGCCGCCGCCTCGGGCCCGACCGCCACCGTGGCGGCGAAGCCGATCGAGCCCTGGTGGACGACCCGGATGCCCACGCCAAGGTCGGTGTCGTCGGCCGAGGTCTCGAGCCGCCCGTCGCGCAGCGCCACCACCTGGGACCGGACGCTCTCCACGCGGACCTCGGCGTGCGAGGCGCCGAGGCGGCCGGCCTCCTCCAACGCCGCCTGGCGCACCCGCGCCACCAGGTCGCGGTCCAACTCAGGCGGAGGGTCGGCGGGGCTCGAGGCCGGCTGCCCGGTAGATGTCGTCGATGAGGGCCATGTTCTTGACCGCGTCCTCGGGCGGGGTGAGGACCGGCGGGCCGCCGGCCACCGCGGCGGCGAACGCCCGGAGCTGGAAGTCGTAGGTGGGCCGGCGGGTCAGCCGCTCCACCCGGCGCCCGGCGGTCTCGGTGCGCACCGTCAGCCGGTTGTAGTGCTGGGGGGCGAACGGGTTGAGCACCCGGAGCTCCCCGGCGTCGCCCACGACCTTGGCGTGGGCGGCCAGGACCGAGGAGGAGAACATCGAGCAGCGGATGGTGGCGGTGCCCCCGCCGGGCAGGGTGAGGGAGGCCCGCAGGGCCCGGTCGACGCCGGGCGAGGAGAGCTTGGCCCGGGCCGAGACCACCGTGGGCTGTCCCTCCGCCAGGTGGCGCAGCAGGCTCACCGCGTAGCACCCCATGTCCATGAGGGCGCCGCCGGCCAGGTCGAGGCGGTAACGGATGTCGCCGCGCCGGGCGATCGGCGCCGAGTGGACGATCTCGATGTGGCGCACCGGGCCCAGCTCGCCCGAGGCGACGATCTCGGCCAGCCGAGCGGCCAGCGGGTGGTAGCGGTAGTGGAAGGCCTCGGCCACCACCAGCCCCGAGCCGGCGGCCACCCCGGCCACCGTGCGGGCCTCGGCGGCGTCGGCGGTGAACGGCTTCTCGCACAAGACGTGCTTGCCGGCGGCCAGGGCGGCCAGCGTCCAGCGGCCGTGCAGGCCGTTGGGGAGCGGGACGTAGACGGCGTCGATCCCCGGGTCGGCCACCAGGGCCTCGTAGGTGGGCACGGTGCGGGGGATCTTGTGCTCGGCCGCGAACGCAGCGGCGCGCTCGGGGTCGCGGGCGGCCAGGGCGGCGACCTCGACGCCGTCCACCCGGTGCGCCGGGCCGGTGAGCGCCTCGGGGACGATGCGGGCCGCCCCCAGCACCCCGAAGCGGATCAACACACGCCCCGGGTCTTGACGCCGGTGGCGACCGCCGGGGTGCGCGCCCGCTGGCCGGCCCGGCGCGTCGGGGCGGCAGGCTCCTCGTTGCCCGTGCCCAGGTGGGCCACGGCGGCCTGCAGGTCGGCCACCAGCTCGGCGGCCATGTCGGCGCTCAACCCCTCGCGCACGACCACCCGGAGCACGGCGATGTCGTCGGCGTCGGGGGCCATCTTGTAGGCCGGGACGATCCAGCCCCGCTGGCGCAGCCGGTCGGAGAGGTCGAAGACGGTGAAGGGGTGGTCGCCGGCCAGCCGGAAGCAGACCACCGGGAGGTCCTCGGCCCGGCCGAGCAGCTCGAAACCGCCCAGCCCCTCCACCTCGGCGGCCAGCCAGCGCGCCGTGGCGGCCAGTGCCTCCATCACGTCGCGGTAGCCCTGCTGGCCCAGCCGGATCATGTTGTAGTACTGGGCGACGATCTGGGAGGCCCCCCGAGAGAAGTTGAGGCCGAAGTTGTCGTGGGAGCCGCCCAGGTAGTCGACGGTGAAGATGAGCTCTTCTGGCAGGTCCTGGCGCTCGCGCCACAGGACCCAGCCCACCCCGGGGTAGACGAGGCCGTACTTGTGGCCCGAGACGTTGATCGAGCGCACCCGGGGGAGCCGGAAGTCCCAGGCCAGGTCGGGCTGGAGGAAGGGGGCGACGAAGCCGCCGCTGGCCGCGTCGACGTGGATCGGCGCGTCGAAGGCCGACGCCTCGAGGGCGTCGTTCAAGGCGGCCACCGGCTCGTACTCCCCGGTGTAGGTGGAGCCGAGGATGGCCACGACCCCGATCGTGTTCTCGTCCACCATGGCCATGGCCTCGTCCACCCCGATGACGAACCGGCGATCGGAGAGCGGCACGTAGCGCGGCTCGACGTCGAAGTAGCGGGCGAACTTCTCCCAGACCACCTGGACGTTGGCCCCCATGACGAGGTTGGGCCGGTCTGCGGGGACCCCGGCCGCCTGGCGCGACTGGCGCCACCGCCACTTCATGGCCAGGCCGGCCAGGTGGATGGCCTCCGAGGAGCCCACGGTGGCCGTGCCCACGCTCTCGTGGTGCTCGGCCGCGTGGTAGAGGCGGGCCAGCATGTTGACGCAGCGGTCCTGCAGCTCGACCGTCTGGGGGTACTCGTCCCAGTCGATGGCGTTCTTGTTGGCCGTCTCGGCCATGAGCCGGTCGGCCTGGTCGTCCATCCAGGTGGTGACGAAGGTGGCCAGGTTGAGCTCGGGGTTGCCGTCGAGGGCCAGCTCGTCGTGGATGATCCGGTAGGCGTCGGCCGGGTCCATCGGCCCGTCGGGCATCTCGTAGCGAGAGATGGCGCGGGTGAACCCGCGCCGGGCGTAGGTGGGCCGCAGCTCGCCCTCGTCGGCCACCTTCCGGCTCAGCATCGAGCGCCTCCTTCCGGTACCTGTTCTACTGCACCGCCGCCTCGGGCACCGAGCCGGCGGATCTGGTGGAATACCGTCCGTGCGCCAGGTCGTCGCGGCACTGCTCGTCCTTGGGATCGCGGTGGTGCTCCCCGTCGCCGGGGCGGCCGCCGCGCCGTCGACCTACCACAACCCCCTGACCGCGGACGACGCGCCCGACCCCGACGTGGTCTCCTCGGGGGGCGTCTACTACGCCTTCACCACCGGCGGCACGTTCGGCCACATCCAGGAGTTCCGCTCGGCGACACTCGTCTCGTGGCAGCCCGTCCCCTGGCCCGGGGCGCTCGCCTCGGAGCCGGCCTGGGCGGTCCCGGGCGACGAGTGGGCGCCCAGCGTGGCCGAGATCGACGGGACGTGGGTCATGTACTACGCCACCTTCGACGCCCAGGCCGACAGTGAGTGCGTGACCGAGGCCACCTCGGCGACGGCCGCCGGCCCCTACGTCAACGACTCGGCGCGGGCCCTCGCCTGCAGCGCGAACGGTGCCATCGATCCCGACGTCTTCATCGACGCCGACGGCACGGCCTCCCTCGTGTGGAAGTCCGAGCCCTCGACCGTCGTTTCCGAGCAGCTCGCCCCCGACGGCCTCTCCTTCGCCCCGGACGCCGTCCGGGCCGTCCTCACCCAGGCCGACCAGGGGTGGGAGACGACCGTCGAGAACCCCGACCTGGTCGAGGTGGACGGCCTCTACTACCTCTTCTACTCGGGCGGCACATGGACAACGCCCTCCTACGCCGTGGGCTACGCCCTGTGCGCCGGGCCCGAGGGGCCGTGCGGGCAGCCGTCGGACCGTCCGATCCTCGCCGCGGCCGGCGCGGTGGCCGGCCCGGGGGGCGAGTCGGTCTTCCAGGACGCGTCGGGGCAGTGGTGGATGGCCTACGCCGCCTGGACGGCCGGGGCGGTCGGCTACCCGCGGGGCGCCCGGTCGCTGCGGATGGACCCGTTGTGCTTCGAGAGCGGCGGGCAGCCGACCCCGGGGACCCCGGTCGTCCCCGGCCCGACGTCCACAGCCCAGCCGCTCGTCCAGTCCTGCCCGACCACCGACCCCGCCGGCTACCGGCTGGCCGCCGCCGACGGCGGCCTCTTCGCCTACGGCGGGGCCGCCTTCTTCGGGTCGGCGGCCGGCCGCCCGCTCCCCGGGCCGGTCGCCGGCACGGCCACCGACCCGGCCGGCGGCGGCTACTGGGAGGTGGGGGCCGACGGCACCGTGTACCCCTTCGACGCGCCCTTCGACGGGGAGATGGCCGGGAGGCCGCTCGCCGCCCCGGTGGTGGGGATGGCCGCCACCCCCGACGGCGGGGGCTACTGGCTGGTCTCGGCCGACGGCGGGGTCTTCGCCTTCGGCGACGCCGGGTACTTCGGGTCGGCCGCCGCGCTCCACCTCGCCGCCCCGGTGGTGGGGATGGCCGCCACCCCCGACGGCGGGGGCTACTGGCTGGTCGCCGCCGACGGCGGGGTCTTCGCCTTCGGCGACGCCGGATTCTTCGGTTCGATGGGCGGGGTCCCGCTCGACGCCCCGGTGGTCGGCGTGGCGGCCATGGCCGACGGCCTGGGCTACTGGGAGGTCGCCGCCGACGGCGGGGTCTTCGCCTTGGGCGACGCGCCCTTCCACGGCTCGATGGGCGGGGCGCACCTGAACGCGCCGGTGGTGGGGCTCGCCACCGACGGCCCCGGCGGCTACTGGGAGGTCGCCGCCGACGGCGGGGTCTTCGCCTTCGGGTCGGCCGGCTTCGCCGGGTCGGCCGGATCGCTCCAACTCGCCCGGCCCGTGGTGGGGCTGGCCCCGGCGTGACCGCCGTCCGCCTCGCCCTCGACGAGGAGGTCGACCGGCTCTGCTCAGTGCTGGCCCGCGCCTTCGCCGACGACCCGGTGAGCGCCCACCTCATCCCCGGCCCCCGGCGCCGTCCGGGTGGGCTCCGGGCGTTCTTCTCGATCCAGATGCGCCAGGAGGTCCTGCCCTTCGGCGGCGCCTTCACCACCGACGACCTGGCCGGCGCCGCGCTCTGGGTCCCGCCCGGGCGGCCGCCGACGCCGATGCGGTCGGCGGCGCTCGCCCTCCTGCCGGTCGTCCCCTACGTGGCCGGGCGCCACCTGGGCCGCACGGTCGCCGGCCTCGTCCAGATCGCCTCGCTGCGGCCCCGTGAGCCCCACTGGTACCTGGCCACCCTGGGCACCGACCCCTCCCGCCAGCGCCAGGGGGTGGGGTCGGCCCTGCTCGCCCCGGTGCTGGCCCGCTGCGACGCCGAGGGCGCGCGCGCCTACCTCGAGTCGTCGAAGGAGGCGAACCTCCCCTTCTACCGCCGCCACGGCTTCGAGGTCAGCGGGCAGGTGCGCCTGGCCGGGGGGCCGACCGTGTGGACCATGTGGCGCGAGCCGCGCCCGCCGGCCTGAGGCGCGGGTCAGCGCCCGCCGACGGCGGGGTGGAGCCCCTCGGGCAGCGGGCCGGGGCCCTGGAGGACCACGTAGAGGAGGTCGATCACGGCGCGGGTGGGGGCCGACGGCAGCCCCCGGCTGCGCAGCGCCACGCCGACGCGGCGGCGGGGGAACCCCTCCAAGGCGAGGAGGGCGAACCGGTCGCGCAGGTGGGCGGGGACGGCGGAGGCGGGGAGGATGGACGGTCCGTGGCCGTCGAAGGTGAGCGAGGCGATCATCCGCACCCCGTCGAGCTCGATCGACGGGCGGAGCGTCACCCCCGACGGCGCCACGGCGGCGTCGATCTCGTCGCGCAGCGCGGTGCCGGGCAGCGGGAGCAGCAGCTCGAGCTCGGCCAGGGCCGAGGGGGGGAGGGGCGTGGGCGTCCCCGGGTCGGTGGCGAAGGGGTGGTCGACCGGGACCACCAGCACCAGGTCCTCCTCGAACAGCGGCGAGGCCGAGAGCTCGTCGCCGGACACCGGCATGGTGACCACGGCCAGGTCGAGCTGCCCCGAGACCAGGCGCGGCTCGAGGGTGTTGGACGTGCCGTCGGCCACGGTCATCTGGATGCGCGGGTAGCGCTCCTTCAGCCGGTCGACGAGCTGGGGGACCAGCCACCGTCCGGTGGTGCCGATCATCCCCATCCGGACGGTCCCGCTCACGTCGTGGCGCATGGCGCTCACGTCGGAGACGAGCGCGTCGAGCTCGGCCATCATCCGGCGGGCCCGGGCCACCACCACCGCCCCCTCGTCGGTCAGGTGGCCCGAGGCGCGGTCGACCAGGGCCACCTCGAGCTCGCGCTCGAGCCGGGCCACGTGGGCCGAGACGTTGGACTGCACGGTCCCGATGGCCTCGGCCGCGGCCGAGAAGCTGCCGGTGTCGGCGATCCCGATCAGTGCTTGCAGGTGTTTAAGGTCCACGGGGCCCGCCCTTCCGCCACGTGCTTGCAGCCGTTCGCCTTACGATCATCTAAGGCGATAGTAAGTATCTCATAAAGCTGCTTGACAGATCACCGGCGGCCGACGAAAATGGGTCTCAGACCGCAGGGACACCGGAACCCCCCCTCCGTTCCTTGAAGGTCAGTGTGAAGGGATCGCCACCCCCCCGGCGGTCCCTTCACCGCGTCAGGGGCCGGTGCGCCCTGCCGGCGCCGGCGCCGGCGGCGGTAACCTGCCGTGGGTGGGAGCCGTCTTCGTCGATCTCGATCGCACGCTGCTGCGCCGGGCCAGCGGGAAGGTGCTGAACGCCGCCCTGGTGGCCGAGGGGGTGGTGCCCTCGGGCCGCTCCCTGCCCGGCGACCACATCCTCTACGCCCTCTACGACCGCTTCGGCGAGAACCTCGCGGCCATGGCGCTCGCCCGCGCCGCGGCGCTGGCGGCCCGGGGCTGGCGCCAGGATGCGGTGCGGCGTGCCGGGGAGCGGGCGGTGGGCGACCTGGCGGCCCTGGTCGCCCCGTTCGCCCCCGGCGTGCTGGCCGACTTCCGCCGGGACGGCCACCGCCTGGTGCTCTCCACCACCACGCCGCTCGACATGGTCGCCCCGTTCGCCGAGGCGCTCGGCTTCGACGCGGTGGTGGCCACCCGCTACGAGGTGGCAGGCGGCCGCTACACCGGCCGCCTGGAGGAGGGGTTCGTCTGGGGGCTGGGCAAGCTCCAGGCGGTGCGGCGGTGGGCCGAGGCCGAGGGGGTCGACCTCGAGGACTGCCACGCCTGCTCGGACAGCTTCTTCGACGTCCCCCTCCTGGCCAGCGTGGGGCGGCCCCACGCCGTCAACCCCGACCCCACCCTGGCGGCGGTGGCCCGCGCCCGGCGGTGGCCGGTCGAGTACTGGGACCGCCCGCCCGGGGTCCCCTCGATCGGCGGCCTCGAGCCCTACCACCTGCTCCGGCCGTTCGTCCGGCCCGAGGCCTTCCCCTACGCCCGGTTCGACATCGCCGGGCTCGGCCACGTGCCGGCCCGGGGGCCGGTCCTGTTGGCCTCGAACCACCGGAGCTACTTCGACGTGGCCGCCCTGGCCGTGGTGGCGGGGCGGCTGGGGCGGCCGGTCCGCTTCCTGGCCAAGCGCGAGCTGTTCGACGCGCCCCTCCTCGGGTGGGCGGCCCAGGCGCTGGGGGGGATCCCGGTCGACCGGGGGAGCGGCTCGGACCGGCCGCTGCGTCGCGCCGAGGCGGCGCTGCGGGCCGGGGAGGTGGTCATCGTCCTGCCCGAGGGGACGATCCCGCGCGGGGAGTCCTTCTTCGACCCGGTGCTGCACGGCCGCACCGGCACGGCCCGACTGGCGGCGGCGACCGGGGCGCCGGTGGTGCCGGTCGGGCTGTGGGGGACCGAGCGGGTCTGGCCCCGCTCCAGCCGGTTCCCCGACCTGACCGCCGTCGGCCACCCGCCGACGGTGCGCGTCCGGGTGGGCCCGCCGGTCCGCCTCGACCTGGCCGACGCGGCCCAAGACACCGAGTCGCTCATGGCGGCCATCGCCGGCCTCCTGCCCCCCGCCGCCCGGGTGGGCCGCCGGCCGAGCGCCGAGGAGCTGGACCGGACCTACCCGCCCGGCGGGGAGCGGCCGGACCGGGGCGACGCCCCGCGCCGGTGAGCCTGACGTTGCGCACCAGAGCCGCCCTCTTGGTGACCCGGGCGGTGAACGCCGTCTCCCGACGGCTCCGCCTGGGCGGCGGCACGGTGATCGGCGGCCGGGCCGGGCTCGCCGTCGACCCCCACCTCTTGGAGCATGCGGTCGCCGGCCGGCCGCTCGCCCTGGTGAGCGGGACCAACGGGAAGACGACCACCACCCGCCTGCTCGCCGAGGCCCTGGGCGCGGCGGTGGTGACCAACGCCACGGGCTCCAACATGCCGGCCGGCCACGCCGCCGCCCTCGCCGAAGGCGACCCCGCCGCCCCGGTCGTCCTCGAGGTCGACGAGGGCTACCTGCCCGCCCTCGTCGGCGCGCTCGGCCCCCGGGCGGTGGTGCTGCTCAACCTCTCGCGCGACCAGCTCGACCGGACCAACGAGGTGCGGATGCTGGCCGGGCGGTGGCGCCGGTCCCTGGCCGGGGCCGACGGCACCGTGGTGGTGGCCAACGCCGACGACCCGCTGGTCGCCTTCGGGGCCCAGGAGGCGCCACGCGTGGTGTGGGTGGCGGCCGGGCTCGGCTGGCGGCTCGACGCCGTGGGCTGCCCGGCCTGCGGCGGGCGGATCGAGTTCGACGACGGGTGGAGGTGCCGGTGCGGGTTCCGCCGGCCCGAGCCGACGGTGCGGGTCGAGGACCGACCCGATGCGACGACCGAGGCGGTGTTCTCCGACGGGCGCCGCCTCCCGGTCGACCTGGCCATCCCCGGCCGGTTCAACCGGGCCAACGCCGTCATGGCCGCGGCGGCGGCCGAGGCGATGGGGGTGCCGGCCGCCCGCGCCCTGGCCGCCATGGCCACGGTGGGGGAGGTGGCCGGCCGGTTCACCACCCGGACCCTCGACGGGGTCGAGGCCCGGCTCATGCTGGCCAAGAACCCGGCGGGATGGGGCGAGCTGCTCGGCCTGCTGTGCCCGGGGACGACGCCGGTGGTGGTCTCGATCAACGCCCGGGTGGCCGACGGCCGGGACCCCTCGTGGCTGTGGGACGTCCCCTTCGAGGCGCTGCGGGGGCGGCCGGTGGTGGCGGCGGGCGAGCGGTGCCTCGACCTCTCGGTGCGGCTGCGCTACGCCGAGGTCGACCACGAGACGGTGCGGAACCCGGTGGCGGCGCTGGCCGCGGCGGCCACCGACGGCGGCCGGGTGGAGTTCGTCGGCAACTACACCGCCTTCCACGACCTCTTGGCCCGGCGGTGAGCGCCTCGGCCCTCACCGTCGTGGTCGTCTACCCCGACCTGCTCGGCACCTACGGCGACGGTGGGAACGGGGTGGTGCTGGCCCGGCGGGCGGCCTGGAGGGGCATCGGGGCGGAGCTGGTCGAGTCGGCCTCGGACCGCCCGCTGCCCGCCGGCCACCTCTACTGCCTCGGCGGGGGGGAGGACGGCCCCCAGGTGCAGGCGGCCGAGTCGCTGGCGGCCGACGGGGCGCTGGCACGGGCGGTGGGGTCGGGGGCGGCGGTGCTGGCGGTGTGCGCCGGGTACCAGATCGCCGGGCGGCGGTTCCCCGACGCCGGCGGCCGGGCCCGCCCGGGGCTGGGGCTGCTCGACGTGGCCACCTCCAAGGCCGCCGGGCGCCGGGCGGTGGGCGAGGTGGTGGCCGAGCCGCTCGACGGCGGCCCGGCCCCCGGGCCGCTCCCCACCCTGACGGGGTTCGAGAACCACGGCGGGGTGACCATGGTCGGCCCGGGGGCCCGGCCGCTGGCCCGGGTCACCGCCGGGGTGGGGAACGGGGCGGGGGACCGGACCGAGGGCGCGTGGGCCGGCCGGGTGGTCGGCACCTACCTCCACGGCCCGGTGCTGGCCCGCAACCCGGCCCTGGCCGACCTCCTCCTCTCCTGGGCCGTCGGCTCGGCGCTGGAGCCGCTCGACGACGCCGAGGAGCGGGCGCTGCGCACCGAGCGGCTGGCGGCCGCCGGCCGCCGCGGGCTCACCCGCTTCGCCCGACGCAGGGCGCGGGCCTGATCAGCCGACGGCGCGGGTGACGACCGACGGCGCGCCCTCGGCCCCGCCCACCAGGGCGAGCGCCGTGCGGCCGAAGGCGGCCACCGCCGTGGTGACAAGGCAGGGCCCCGCCGGCGCCGGAAGGGTCGCCGACACCGCGGCGGTGCCGGTGGCGGCGTCGATGCGCAGGAGGCGGAGCGGCCCGGTGCACGAGAGCCCGGCCGGGCCCAGCGCCCAAAGCAACGGGCCGGTGCCGGTCGGCGGGGCCGCCCCCTCGGGGTCGGGCCGCTCGGCCGTCGGCCCCGAGGGGCCCAGCACGACGACGTGGACTGTGGCCGGCCCCCCGCCGGGGACATCGGTGACGACGGCGGCCCACAGCGCGCCGGCCGCCGGGGCCAGCCACAGCACGCTCCCGTCCATCGGGCCGCGGTAGACGGGCGACGGCGCGGCGGCCCCCCAGGCGAGGCGGTCGACCACCGCCGTGGCCCCCGGCCCCCCGGCCAGCCACAGCCCGCCGGCCGTGGCGACCAGGAGCGGCTGGGCGCCGCCGATGGCCGGGACCCCACGCATGGTGCGCTGCACCCGCCCGGTCGCCGGCGAGACCGCCACCAGCACACCGCCCCGCCCCGTCTCCCCCCACAGCCAGAGCGACCCGTGGCCGAAGGCGAGGGCGGTGTGGGCGACGGCCGATCCGTGGAGCGTGAGGTCGACGGGGCGAAGGACGACCGACCGCCCGGTGGCGGGGTCGAAGCGCTCGATGCGGAGCTGCGTCGAGTCGGACCCGGCCACCGGGTGCTCTGCGGCCAGGTAGAGGTCGCCGCCGGCGGCCAGCAGGTCGAGCCCGCACGAGGCGAGCCCGAACCGCCGGGTCCGCAGGGTCCGCGGCGCCACCGACTCGAGGGCGCACCGCGTGCCGGGCACCGAGCCCAGGACCCACCCCCGCCCGGCGTCGGCCACCATGGCCCGGGGCGCGAAGGGGGCGGGGATGGCGACGGTCGACGACCGCCCGCCGGCGGCCGCCGCCGACACCGTCGCGGCGCCCAGGGCGCCTGAGCACAGCGTGACCGAGCACAGGGCCGCCGAGATGCCGGCACCGCGACGCGGGCGCCGGCGGGGCGGCTCGGGGCCCGGGCTCACCGCGCCGCCGTCGGCACTCCGCCTTGGCCGCTCAGGTGGCGGGCCACCGCCGGCCCCCCGCCGGTGCGGCACCGCTGCGGCGGGTGGCCTCCCTGCCGTCGCCCTCGCGCTCGCCGAGGGACCAGGCCCGCCGCCACGCCGACACCTCGGGGCCCCGTGGCGACGGGCTGGTGCCGGCGGCCGCCCGCCGCCGCGCCGTCCACCAGTCGGTGGCCACCTCGTCGGCCAGCACCGCCACCGCCGCTTCGACCCGCGCCCCGAACCGCCGGGCGTCCTCGCCGTCGGCCGGGATGAGCGGGGTCCCGAAGAGCACGGTGACCGGCGAGCGCCGGAGGCCCCGCCGGCCCTTGGACTCGGACCCCGAGCCGCCGCTGGGCAGGCCCCCGGCGGCCGTGGCCACCTCGGCCGCCTTGGGCATGACGCGGCGGGTCCCGTGCAGGTAGACCGGCACCACCGGACGGCCGGTGCGCCGGGCGAGGTAGGCGGCGCCGCCGCGGAACGGCTGGGTCCAGCCGTCGGGCGAGCGGCCGCCCTCGGGGAAGATGACCAGGCTCCAGCCGTCCTCGAGCAGGGCGGCGGCGGTGTCGGCCGACCGGCGGTTGACCCGGCTGCGCTCGATGGGGATGGCGGCCAGGGCGAACGACCAGAGCACCGACTTCCAGGTCCGGTCGAAGAAGTAGTCCGAGGCGGCGGCGACCACGGTGCGGTGGCGGAGCTCGACCGGCAGGGTGGTCAAGAGGAGCGGGGTGTCGACGTGGCTGGCGTGGTTGGCGGCGAAGATCACCGGCGGCTCGGCCAGACCGAGGTGCTCGAGCCCGCGCACGGTGGTCGGGGCGACGAGGCGGGCCAGCGGGCGGGTCAGGTTGTCGAGCACCACCGCCCGAGCCAGCCGCACCGGGTAGCGCCGGGACCACTCGTGGTCGTAGTCGAGCCCGACGTGGCGCTCGGGGGCGGGCCGGGGGACGCCGCCGGGCCAGGTCGGGGCGGCGAGGGGGAACCGGTCCAGGGCCGAGCGGGCCGAGGCGGTGAGCCGTCGCGGGGCGCTCATCGGACGTCGGCCATGAGGATCGGGGGGGAGTGGAGGTGGGTCAAGGTGGGGGAGGGGCCGACCACGTCGCGGGCGAGCTCGAGCGCGTCGTCGAGGGTGGAGGCCGGGGCGAAGCCCATCCGGCGCACCGCCCGGGGGTCCCCGCCGACCACGATCACCTTGCCCAGGTGCTCGAGGGCGTGGGCGCACCAGTACCACATGTAGAAGGGGTGGACCCCGTGGTAGGCGTGGCCGGTGCGGTAGAGGTGCACGTACCACGGGTCGGTGGCGAAGGACTCCTCGAACTCCTCGGACATGCGCACCGGGTCGGTGGTCTCCGACAGGACCTGCTCGAAGAAGTCGATGTAGCTCGGGTGGTGGGCCGGGTGGAACTCCCACGGGGTCGGGTGGTGGAGGATGAGGACGCCGCCCTGGCGCACGAGGGGCTTGCCCCGGTAGAGGTTGAAGAAGTACCCGAGGCCGAGGCAGGCCACCAGGATCGGGTTCATGATCGAGTTGACGTTGTAGGGGCAGATGTAGGGGAGGCCCATGGTCAGGATGTCGGTCTGGCCCTCCACCTCGACCCCCTGCTGGGCCCAGACGTTGGCGGTGGTGACGGCGTGGACCGCCTCCACCTCGCCGGCCTGCACCGAGGTGAGGGCGTGGGGGGCCTTGATCGAGTGGAAGACCTGGCGGGCCAGGCGGGCCGGCGTGCGGTCCAAGGCGGCGGCCGTGGCGGCGTAGGTGGCGCGGTCGCGCAGCGACCACTCCCACTCCCGGCGCTGGAGGAAGGCGAACTGCTTGGGGAAGGTGTCGGTGTTGAGGGTGGTCTCGATCTGGAAGACCTTGACGCCGCTGGCGGCGATCAGCCGGCCCATCCGCCAGTTGGCCGAGTGCAGCTCGGAGGCGGGCGCGTCCATGAACGACCGGGAGTGGCGCATGGTGGTGGGGTTGTGGTGGTGGCGCAGGCTCTTGTAGCTGGCCAGGCCGGTGGCCACGCTCTTGTGCCCCCCGTCCATGGCCACCAGGTTGATGTTCACGTAGACCAGGAGGTCGCTGGTGGCCGCCCGCTTGTTCAGCTCCACGTCCTCGCCCTGGTCGGTCTGTCCGAGGTAGACGAGGTTGTCGGGGTCCTCGGCGTCGTGCTGGGTGAGCAGTCCGTGGGGGGCGAAGGCGTCGTAGACCCGGTCGCCCAGGGCGTGGCGGAGCTCGGCCTCGGTCATGCGGCGGTGCAGGGCCAGCGCGGCGACCAGGACGACGTCGTCCACGCCGGCCTCGGCGGCCATGTCGAGCACCTGCTCGATCACCAGCTGGCGGGCGTCGGGGGCCTCCATGGGGGGGAGGGGGAGCGAGATGTCGTCGAAGCAGACGGTGAGCCGCATCCCCGGCCGCAGCAGGGCGGGCAGCGGCGCGCTGTCGCCCGTCGGGTGGGTGAGGGCGTGGCGGATGGCCCCCACCGGGTCGGCGAGCGGGTCGGTGGGCTCGGGGGCGTAGACGACCCGGCTGCCCTCGGGCAGCCGCTCCAGGGCGAACCGCTCGCCGTGCCAGAACAGGGTGGGCGGGGTCGAGCGGTCGACCTCCAGCACGAAACCGGGCCTGGGGCTCATCGGGGGTGTCCTTTCGTCTCGGTCGGGCGCCGGTGTGTGTGGCGGAGGTCGAAGGCGACCTTGACCGCCCCCCGTCGTCCGGCGGCGCCGGCGTGGGCCACCGCCTCCTCGAACCGCTCCAGCGGGTAGGTGGCCGACACCAGCCGGCCGAGGTCGCTGCCCGCCACGACCTCCATGGCGAGGTCGAAGGTGCGCAGCGGCGCCCCCGTCGGGGCGTCCTCGGTGCCGTAGGCGTAGGCGCCGACGAGCGAGACCTCGCGGTGCCACAGGGGGGCCAGGTCGACGTGGACCGAGGCCGGCATGCCGATCAGGACCACCCGGCCGCGCGGGCGGACCATGGCCAGGGCCTGGCCGATCGACTCGGCCGAGCCCACGCAGTCCAAGACGACGTCGGCCCCGCCGGTGAGGCGCTGCCCGCCGCGCTGCGGGGGGCCCAGGCCGAGCGAGCGGCTGCGGCGCCGCACGGCCCGGGGGAGCTGGTCGGCCGGGAGGGCGTCGGTGGCCCCGAGCTCGCCGGCCAGCCGCCGCTGGTGGGGGTAGCGGGCGCCCACCAAGAGGGCGCCGGGGGCGGGCAGCCGTCCCTGGGCGACCAGGTGGGAGAGGGCGGCGGTGGCGCAGAGCCCGAGCGTCCCGGCCCCCAAGACGGCCACCGTCTCGCCGTCGCGCACCTTTGCCGACAGCACGGCGTGGACGGCGCAGGCCGCCGGCTCGACCAGGACGGCCGCCTCGTCGCCCATGGCGTCGGGCACCGCGTGGAGCTGGCTGGGGTGGGCCACCAGGCCGGCGGCCGACCAGCCGCCGCCGGTGTCGGCGCAGTAGCCGGTCTGGAGCCCCGGGCGCAGGTGGCCGAAGGCGGTGCGCTCGCAGTTGTTGGTGCGGCCCTCACGACAGGCGGGGCAGGGGGGGTCGACGGCACGCGCCGCGCAGGCGAGCACCGGCTCGAGCACCACCCGTGCGCCGTCCTCGGTGGTCCCGACCACCTCGTGGCCGGGGACGAAGGGGAAGCTGACCAGGTCCTCGAAGTAGCGCGAGCTGCGGCCGTCCACGGTGGCCAGGTCCGAGCCGCAGATCCCCGAGAGGACCGGCACCACCCGGACCCAGTCGGGCGCGGGGAGCTCGGGCGGCTCGGCGTCGACGAGGCGGAGCGGCCCCACCCCGGCCCCGCGCCCCGCGCCGAGGGCCGAGGCGACCCGGGCGGCGGCGAAGCGGGGGAGGCTCCGCTCGAACAGGAGGGTCTTCACGCCGGCCGTCCCCCGGGCCCGACGGTGTCGAGCGGGCCGAGCGGCAGCGGGCGGTGCGACCCGCCGGGGGCCTTCGACCAGTGCTCGACGTGCCAGCCGCGCCGGCGGGCGATGGCGGCCAGCCGCGACTCGGGGTTGACGGCGACGGGGAAGCCCACCGCCTCGAGCATGGCCAGGTCGCTGGCCGAGTCGGCGTAGGCGACGGACTCGGCGAGCGAGAGCCCGTGGGCCGCGGCGTAGTCGTCGAGGAGGATGGCCCGCGCCTCGCCGATGGGCGGCAGCTCCTCGAGCCGGCCGTCGTAGCGGCCGTCGCGCTGGCCGAGGCGGGCGCAGACGACGTCGTCGAAGAGCGGGCGCAACGGGGCCACCACGAAGTCGAGGGCGCCGGTGATGAGGAGGGTGCGGTGGCCGAGGCGGCGGTGCTCGCGGACCCGGGTGAGCCCCGCCGGGAAGGACCGGGTGAGCAGCTGGCGGTGGAACAGCTCCCAGGAGTCCTCGGCCAGCTCGGCCACCGGGGCGTCCTCGTAGCGGCGGTAGAAGGAGCGCAGGAAGTCCCCGCGGTCGCGCCGGTCGAGGGCGAGCAGGGCCGGCGCCTCGGCCAGGAGCCCGGCCACGAAGGCGGCGCGCTTGGCGACGGGCAGGTGCCGGCTGGCCAGCCAGGCGTAGGTGTCGACGACGTTCGAGGCGACCAGGGTGTGCTCGAGGTCGAAGACGGCCAGGTGGCGGTCGGGCGAGAGGATGGCCCGGCGGGCCCGCTCGGGGCGCTTGTCGACCACCGACCGGCCCGGGGAGGTGCGGACCCGGGCGTGCTCGACCACCGAGGGCAGGTGGACGTCGTGGACGTAGTGGTCCCAGTCGATGACCGCCGGGTCGAAAGAGAAGGCGGTGCGGTCCTCCTCGTCGAGCGTGGCGGCCAGGGCCAGCAGCCGGTCG
>Ga0181536_10001579_pt1 | contig 26687 bp, 20 predicted proteins | sample PEATcosm2014_Bin_41_FD_121105 | JGI IMG/M metagenome (GOLD analysis project Ga0181536, IMG submission 121105) | Peatland microbial communities from MTU Mesocosm Facility, Houghton, MI, USA - PEATcosm2014_Bin17_60_metaG | ecosystem: Environmental > Terrestrial > Soil > Wetlands > Peat | place...
ACCTCGAACAACGGCTCAGCACTCGGGTCGGTGGCCATGCCCAGAATTCTTGCCGATCCACCGATGGATCGCGAATCAGAGGGCTACTCCGTCATCGGCAGGTTCTGACCCACGCTCCTAGGCCCGGCCGCTACCGGCCGCCCGGCCCGACAAGGCAGAGATCCGCCGGGCCAGGTTGACGGCATGGTCACCGAAACGCTCGTAGAAGCGCGCCACCAACGCCGCTTCGATGGCGACCGGTAAGGACATCGACCCACTGGCGATCTCGGCGGTCAACATGACGTGGAGCTCGTCGACCTCGTCGTCGAGCGACTCGACGTGGTCGGCCACGTCGGGGGTGCGGTCCGCGTACGCGTCGGCCGTCGCCCGCCACATGTCGCAGGCCACTTCGCCCATCTGCTCGACCAGGCCCCGGGCCCGTGGCGAGAGCTCCATGCCGAGGCCCCTTCCGGCCCGCCGGGCGACGTGCTCGGCGAGGTCGCCGCTGCGCTCGAGCTCGGGGAGCATGCGCAACACGGCCACCAGGTAGCGAAGCTCGTCGGGCCCCGCGGCACGCAGGGCGAGCTGGCGTTGGGCCAGCTCTTCGACCTCGCGGTAGAGCGTGTCGATCATCTCGTCGCTCTCGGCCAGGACCCGGGCCGCCTCGCGGTCGCCGGCCAACAGCGAGTGGGTGGCGCCGGCGACGCCTTCGCCGACCAGCGCGAACAACTGGATGATCTCCCGGTCGATGCGCTCGAGGCCCTCGACGACCTCGTCGCCGACGAGGTCGTCGGCTTCTTCGGCCCCCCCGAAGTGCAATGTGAAGCGACCGGCCATGTTCGCCACCGTACTCGCGTCGATTCGACGCGAGTACGGGCCGGCTCCTCTGGCTCGGAGGGTGGCTCCCTAGACTGGCGTCGTGGCCTCCGGCGTGCATCCCGACGCGGTCCTGGGGCCCGGCTCGGTGTCGGCGCGTATCCTCGGCCATCCGGCCGTGCTCCTGGGCGGGCCCCGAGCCCTGCTCCTCCAGGTCGCGCACCCGTCGGTGGCGGCCGGGGTGGTCGACCACTCGGACTTCGAAGTCGACCCCTATCGGCGCCTGGCCAGGACGTTCGAGGTCATGCACGCCATCGCCTTCGGGAGCCCGTCGGCCTCGGCGGCAGCGGCCCGGGACCTCGCCGCCGTGCACCACCGGGTGCGGGGGACCACCGGCGCCGGCGTCGCCTACGCGGCCGACGACCCGGCACTGGCCCTGTGGGTGCATGCCACGTTGGTGGACACGTCCCTGGCCGTGGAGCGCCGCTACGTCGGCGAGCTCGACGAGGCCGGCCGGGCCCGCTTCTACGACGAGTCCCGCCGCCTCGGTCCACCGCTGGGGCTGCCCGCCGACCTCGTCCCGGCGGACCTCCGTGCCTTCGAGGCGTACATGGCGGACATGGAGGCATCGCTCCTGGCCGCCCCGGTGGGTACCGACGCGGCCCGCATCGCCGGGAGCGTGTTGCACCCACCGGCCACCGCCAGACTCGGCCTGCTGGCCCCGCTCGGGTCGCGCACCGCTGCTCGCCTCGTGCAGGCGGTGACCGTCGACCTCGGGCCACCCGCCTTGTGCCGGGCCTTCGGCCTGCCCGAGACGCTCGACGTGGCCACCGCCAAGACCCTGATGGGCGTGGTCTCCGGGTTGTCGCGCCTGGCCTCTCCGAGGCTGCCGGGGTCGGTGCGCGACCCCGGCCTGCTGGTGCGGCTCACGGCGCGCCTGGCCCAATGAACCCGTCTGGCTCTCGGGACCTTCAGCCCACCGCGGCCAACAGCCGCCGTTCGCCGGGAACGCCCTTCAGCTCGTGGCTGCCGCGGTCGTCGAACGTGATGCCCGAACCGGCGACCAGGTCGGCGACGGTGCTCGAGACCAGCACTTCGCCCGGTCGGGCCAACGCGGCGACCCGCGCCGCCACATGGACGGAGATCCCACCGATGTCCTCGCCGCGCACCTCGACCTCACCGGCGTGGAGGCCGGCCCGCAACTCGATGCCCAGGTGTCGGGCCCGCTCCCGGACGGCCAGCGCGCAGCGGATGGCGTTCGCCGGCCCCGCGAACGTCGTCAGCGTGCCGTCGCCCGTGTCCTTCACCAGCCGGCCGCGATGGCGCTCGAGCTCCGAGCGCACGATGTTGTGGAGGTCCTCGAGCACAGTCCGCCAGCGGCGGTCGCCGAGCTCGGTGGCCAGGGCCGTCGACCCCACGATGTCGGTGAACACGACGGTGGCGAGCACGCGCTCGGCCTCGGCCGAGGCGCGGCCTCCGGTGAGGAACTCCTCCACCTCGTCGAGCAGCACGTCGGTGTCGCCCGTGAACGGGAGGAGGTCCTCGCCGGGCACCTCCACATAGCGGGCGCCGGGGATGTGGTCGACGAGGTACCTCGCCATGGCCGTCCCGAGCATGAAGTCGCGGCGCACCAGGACCAACGTCGGCACCGCGATGTGCTCGAGCACGTCGCGGCAGTCGGCCGAGAACACCGTGGTGTTGATGGCCTGGGCGACGGTGGGGCTCGCCGAGCGCTTGGTGGCTCGTTCCCACCAGCGCCGGAAGTCGGGATCGCCGGCCAGGCTGGGCGCCAGCAGGGCGACGTCGTCGATTCCGAATGCCCCCCCGGTGGCGCCGGACTCCGACGCCATCTGGGTGATCGGACCGGTCGACGACCCCGGGACCCGTTCGTTGAAGGCCACGGCGGTGGCGGCCGTCCACCCGATCGGGTAGTCCTCGGCCCACTGGATGCGCGCCGTGCAGTTTATCAACACCAACGCGGAGACCCGTTCCGGGTGGGAGGCGGCCAGGGCCATGGCGGCGAAGCCGCCGATGGCGCCGGCGGTGACCGCAGCACGGTCGATGTCCTCGGCGTCGAGTACGGCGAGGGCATCGTCGACCCACGGGTCGAAGCTGTACGCGGTCCCGGCGGGATCCGAGTCCGAGAGCCCGAAGCCTCGAGCGTCGTAGCGCAGGAGCCGGGAGAACGAGGAGAGACGGCGCTCGTAGCGCAGCCAGTGCGGCTCGTCCACGGTGGCGTCGATCGAGAAGTTGGCCCCGTTGTTCATCTCCAGGACGTCGACGGGCCCGTCCCCCCACACCTGATAGCCGAGATAGAGGTCGCCGCTCCTGGCGTACCGGGTCTCCGGTACCTCCGTGTCGAAACCCGCGGTCATGGCTCGGTCTCGGCGTCGGCCACGATCAGTCTCGGACCCGAGGGCCAGTCGAGATAGCGCCAGAACCAGTTCACCAGCACAGTTAACCGGTTGCGGTACCCGATCAGGTACACGAGGTGCAGGCCGAGCCAGGCGAACCAGCCCGGTGTCCCGCTGATGACGGGCCCCCGGCGCAACTGCGTCACCCCGGCGCGCCGCCCGATGGTGGCCATCACCCCCTTGTCTCGATAGGTGAACGGCTCGGTCTCCGCGCCGGCCATGCGGCGGAGGATCTGGCGCCCCGCGTGGTCGCCCGACTGGATGGCCACCTGGGCCAACTGAGGGCAGGTCTCCCCGCCCGGACGGAGAGGGACGGCGGCGGCATCTCCGACGACGAACACCTCGGGGTGACCGGCGAGCGACAGGTCGTCCTCGACCAAGACCCGTCCCCCGCGCCCGTGGGGTGTGCGCAAGGTCGCGGCCAGTGTGCCGTCGACGGTCACGCCGGCCGCCCAGATCACGGCGGCGGCGGGGAGGAACTCACCGTCGGCGAAACGCACCCCGTCGGGTGTCACCTCGATCACCGAGGTCCCGAGTCGGATCTCCACGCCGCGCGACGTCAGGGTCTTGACCGCGTAGCGCCCGGCTTCGGGGCGGAAGGCGGGCAAGGCGCGGTCGCCGGTGTCGACCAAGACCACCCGGGATCGCTCCGGGTCGATGCGCAGGCCGTCGCGCCGGATGCAGATGTCAAGGAGCTCGACCAAGGCCCCTGCTGTCTCGACGCCGGTGGCACCGGCACCGACGACGACGAACACGGGCGCGCCGGCGTCGAAGGACTCGGGATGGCTGTCGGCCGATTCCAACGTGGCCAGCAGGTGGTTGCGCAGCCGCCGGGCATCTCCCAACGTGTAGAGAGGCCGGGCGTGCTCGGCCGCTCCGGTGATTCCGAAGAATTGGGCGGCCGCTCCGCTGGCGACGACGAGGTGGTCGTAGGTCAGCACGTCATCGCCGGCAAGGACGACTCGGTGCTCGTCGGTGTCGATCGACGACACTTGGCCATGGCGGAAGCGCACGTTGGGCTCTCGCCCGAAGATCGTCCGCACGGGGTAGGCCACGTCCGCCGGCTCGAGGCCGGCGGTGGCGACCTGATAGAGCAGCGGCAGGAACGTGTGGAAATTGTGCTGGTCGACCAGGGTCACCTCGATGGCGTGCCCGCCGAGGCGCCGGGTCGCGGCGAGCCCGGCGAACCCTCCGCCGATCACCACCACTCGCTTCACGGCTTGACGCTGACGCGCCGGTCAGCGCGCCGCCAACCCGAGGGCGGCGGCGACGATGTCGTCGGTCTGCGGCAGGACGGCCTGTTCCAAGGTGGGCTCGTAGGGCACGAAGGTATCGGCGGCCGCCACCCGGGTGATCGGCGCGTCGAGGGCCCAGAAGCAGTGTTCGGCGACGTGAGCCGCCACCTCGGCCCCGAAGCCTGCGGTCAGCGTGTCCTCGTGGACGACCAGGAGCCGGCCGGTGCGCTCCACCGACTCGCACACCATCGACGCGTCCCACGGCGAGATGGTTCGCAGGTCGATGACCTCGGTGTCGCACCCCTCGTCGGCGAGCCGGACGGCCGATTCGAGCGCCTTTTGCACGGTGGCGCCCCAGGTGACGATGGTGAGGTCGCGCCCGGGCCGGACGACGGCGCCGCGGCCGAAGGGCAGTGACCATCCTTCGGGCGGCATCGGGTCCGCCGCATAGTGCTGGCGGTAGAGGTGCTTGTGCTCCATGAACAGGACCGGGTCCCCCGCCGCGAAGGCACTGCGGAGCAGTCCCACTGCGTCGCGCGCCCGCGAGGGCATGGCCACCAGGAGCCCGGGGATGTGGGCGAAGATCGACTCGCCACTCTGCGAGTGCCAGATGGCACCGCCGGTCAGGTATCCCCCGACGGCCACGCGCACCACGAGCGGGCAGGAGAAGGTCCCGTTCGAGCGCCAGCGGATGGTGGCCGCCTCGCTGCGCAACTGCTGCATGGCCGGCCAGATGTAGTCGAAGAACTGGATCTCGGCGCACGGCCGCAGGCCGCGGATCGCCTGGCCGATGCCGCGCCCGATGATGTTGGACTCGGCCAGTGGCGTGTTGTAGCAGCGGGCGGAGCCGAACGTCCGCTGGAGACCCTGGGTCACACCGAACACGCCACCTTTGCCCTCGACCTCGGCCAGCACCCGGTCGTTGGCGTCGGCCACGTCCTCTCCGAAGAGCCGGATGCGCTCGTCGGCCGCGAACAGCTGGTGGAGCGTGGCCCGGATCGCCTCGGCCATGACCACGGGCGCGCCCACCCCGACCGGCTCGTCGTCGGTACGCCGCTCGGGGCCGACCCCGCCGCGATCGTCGCCGTCGGTGCGGGGCGCCACCACGTTGACGGTGATCCTTTCCGGGTCCGGTCGCGCCGCCGCAAGTGCCTCATCGGCCGCGGTGGCCACCAGGTCGCGCGCCTCGTCGCGCATCGACCGGGCTGTTTCGGCGTCGAGGACGCCGGCGTCGAGGAGGGCGCGTTCCAACGTGTCGATCGGGTCGTGGGCGGCCTCGTCGGCCAGCTCGCCCTTGTCGCGGTACTTGCTCTGGGCGTCGGCCGACGAGTGCGAATAGGGGCGGGTCACCCGGGCGTGGACGAGGCCCGGCCCCTCGCCGGCGCGCACCCGGGCGACGGCCCGTGACCCTTTGGTGCGGCACGCGGCGTAGTCCCAGCCGTCGACCTTGGTGACGGCCAGACCCCGAAAGCCACGCACGAGCTCGGAGATCGGCGCCGGGGACTGATCCTCGGCGCGTACCGAGATGGCGTACCCGTTGTCCTCGACGACGTAGAGGACGGGCAGATGGAGCCGGCACGCCGAGTTGAGGCTCTCCCAGAACTCCCCCTCGGACGTGGCCCCTTCGCCCAGCGACACGTACGTGACCTCGTCACCCTCGGCGGTGCACCCGACGAGCCCGGGCCGGCGGGCGACGTAGCGGGACGCTTCGGCACATCCCACGGCCGGGATGCACTGGCTGCCGGTGGGGCTCGACTGGGTGACGATGTTGCGGCCGACGTCGCCGAAGTGGCAGGGCATCTGGCGCCCTCCCGAGGACGGGTCCTCGCTGGAGCCCACGGCCTGGAGGAGCATGGCGAGAGGCGTGACCCCGAGGGCGAGCACCAGCGCCCGGTCGCGGTAGTAGGGAAAGAACCAGTCCCGCCCCGGCCGAAGCGAGCGCGCCAGCGCCGTGAGGAGGATCTCGTGGCCGGCCCCCGAGATCTGGAAGTACACCCGGCTCTGCTTCTGCAGGAGGATCTCCCGATCGTCGAGCGCTCGCGAGATCAAGGCGGTGCGGAAGTCGGCCAGCAACTCGTCGACCGGGAAGGCGAGCACCGAGCTGTGTCGACCGTTGCCTGTTCGCGCCTCCGCGGCGTTGCGCACCGCGGTCGACGTTAGCCCCTGGCCCCGGGGTCGGGGTGCCGCCTGGCCTGGAGAAGGTGCCGCCTGGCCTGGACGAAAGGAGATGGTCACCGGGTTGCGACACACCCCCCGGGTACGCTCGCCCCATGCTGAGCGGGCTGATCGTCGGGATCGTCGTCGGGCTCGTCGTCGGTGCCGTCGTGGCCGTCGCCGTGTGGTCGGCGCGGGCCGCCCAGCGGGGTGCCGAGGCACAGGTCGAACACAACGAGGCCCTCAATGCCGCCCAGGTGGAGGTGGCCCGCCTCGGTGCCGCACTGGATCACGAGCGCATGGCCGCGGCCGAGCGTCAGGCGGTGCTGGACGACACGCGGCGCCAACTCTCCGGCGAATTCGCCGAGATGTCGATGCGGGCGCTCGAGCACAACCGCACTCAGTTCCTGGAGCTCGCGGACTCCAGGTTGAAGGAGGCCAACCAGACGGCCGCCGGTGACCTCGAGCAGCGCAAACAGGCGATCGAGCAGTTGCTCGTGCCTTTGCGCGACCAGCTCGGGAAGTACGAGCAGGGCCTCCGGCTCCTCGAGAGCGAGCGCCAGAGCGCGTATACCGGGTTGCACGAGCAGGTGCGCCAGCTCACCGATTCCCAGGACAAACTCCAGGCCGAGACCCGCAATCTGGTAACCGCCTTGCGTGCCCCGACCACCCGCGGCCGGTGGGGCGAGATGCAGCTGCGCCGGGTGGTGGAGATGGCCGGCATGGTCGAGCACTGCGACTTCGACGAGCAGGTCAGCGTGGACGGCGACGAGGGTCGCCTCCGCCCCGACCTCGTGGTGCGACTCCCCGGGGGCAAGCAGGTCGTGGTCGATGCCAAGGTTCCCCTGCAGGCCTTCCTCGATGCCAACGACGCGACCGACGAGCCGAGCCGCAAAGCGCACCTGGTGAGCCACGCCCGGCAGCTGCGCGCCCATGTCGACTCGTTGTCGAAGAAGGCGTACTGGCAGCAGTTCGACGACTCGCCCGACTTCGTGGTCGCGTTCGTCCCCGGCGACCCGCTTCTTGCGGCCGCGCTCGAGAACGACTCCTCCTTGCTCGAGCACGCCGTGGCCAACCACATCCTGCTGGCCACGCCGACGACGTTGATCGCATTGCTGCGCTCGGTGGCCTACGGGTGGCAGCAGGAGGCGCTGACCGAGAATGCCCGCGAGGTCCAGCGCATGGGGCGCGACCTCTACAAGCGCATCGCCACCTTCGGCGAGCACCTGGCCAGGACGGGCAAGGGCCTCAACGCGGCCGTCGACGCGTACAACAAAGCCGTCGGCTCGCTCGAGCGTCAGGTGCTGCCGCAGGCTCGTCGTTTCCAGGAGCTCGGATTGGTCGGTGGGGCGGAAAAGGAGATCGGCGTGCTCGACCAGGTGGACGCCGTCAGCCGCCAGCTCGAGGCTCCCGAGCTCGTCGGTGAGCGTCGAGCGCTGAGCGCGGTGTCGCTGTTGACCATCGACGACGACATCGACGACGACGACGTCGCTCCACCCGCTGCGGCCCGCTGAGACCGGCGGGGCTCGCCGTCCCAGCCCGCTTCAGGGACTGGGCGCCCTGAGGTGCTCGCTGAAGAAATCGATGATGCGGGCGCGGGCGTCGTCGGCCGCCGGCCCGTGGAACCCCATGCCCATCCACTTTCCGGCCACCGCGAAGAGGGCCGGTGTCTTGTCGCCGGCTCCTTCGTGGTCGTTCAAGAATCCGTGCGCGGCATCGGGATACTCCTTGACATCGTGGGGCACACCCACGGCCGACAGGGACCGTTCCAGTCGAGCAGCCGCCCCACGAAGCGACCGGTCCTTGGCCCCGTAGCTGGCGACGACCGGGCACGCGCCGGCCAGAAAGCTCTCGTCGTAGGCGAACTTCGTCGCCGCGCCGTAGTTCACGCTCGAGGCCGCAAAGCCCCGGTCGGGGGCGAGGAGCAGGGCGAAGCCCCCGCCCATGCAGTAGCCGATGACGCGGATGGTGCCGATGCAGTCATCGCGCCCGGCCAGCCAGCTGCGGGCCGCTTCGATGTTGTCGAAGGAGCGCCCCCGGCGCGCCCGTGTGTCGCGCATGGTGGCGATCAGGCATTGCATCTTGCCGCCCCAGTGCAACAGATCCGGCGCCAGAGCGAGGTACCCCTCGCCGGCCAGCCAGTCGGCTTGGTTGCGCAGGTCGTTGGTCATCCCGAAGGCGTCGTGGATGACCACCACGCCTGGCCAGGGCCCGGTGCCGGCGGGCACCGCCAGATGGCCGGGCAGGTCCCCCCGGGCGGTCGGGACGTTCACGTCGGCCATTCGTCCTCCATCGTTGTCGGTGCGCGTGTCGGCGCCGTCGTCGTCCCAGACGGTAGGGGACGCGGGCGGGTTCAGCCCGAAGCGACCACCTCGAGGGCCGTCGCCGCGGCGTCGAGCCGGGCCCGGGCCAGCTCCTCGCCCTGGAGCACGTCCTCGGCGAGCTCGTCGTCGGCGACGAAGACGAGGACACATCGGCTGACCGGACGTCCCGTCGCCGCTTCGAGGGCATTGGCGTAGGCGGCGACCTGGAGACGGTGGCGCCCGGCGACGTCGGCCGCCATCACCCCACTCACCCGGTCCGTCTTGTAATCGACCACCACCAGGCCGTCGGGCTCGTCGACGACGAGGTCGACGAAACCTTCGAAGACCCCTTCGCCCTCGCCCAACGGCATGGCGACGTAGAGCTCCTTGTAGTGCCTCGTCCCCGCGGCCCGCCGCACGGCATCGCTGCGCAGCGCCCGCTCCACCATGGCCACGACCTCGTCGGCCCGGGATTCGATACCCGTCGCGCGTGCCCGTTGTCGGGCCACCTCGTCGGCCGGGCGCCCGGCGACATCGAGCCCGCTGTCGAGGTCGATGGCGGCCAGCGCGCTGTGCACGGCGCGACCGATCAAGAGCGCGTCGTCCCCGCGGCGCCACGGCACCTCGGCGGCGTCGGGTCGACCGGGGTCCGGCGGCGTCAGGCCGCGTGTGGACCGGCCGGCGGTCCCGGCGTGGCCGGCCGCACTTCGCGGCGCGTAGCGCTCGGCGATGGCCGTCGCTGTCGCCACCGGCCGGCGTCGCAACGCCACGAGTCGGGCGGAGCGCTCGGTCTCCCAGCAGGCAGTGTCGGCCTCCCACTCCTCGACCGACGCCGGCTCGTCCGCCCCGGTGCCCGGTCGCCGGACTCCCTGGGTGGCGACATGACCACCGGCGGCCCCCCTGGGCATGGGCATGGTGCGCCACAGGCCCGGGAATTGCTCCCCGAGCTCCCCGAGCTGTGCGCCGTGGCTGCGCTCCGATAGGCCGTTCCTGGTGCTCCCATGGTGGAGGCACAGCACGAGATGGTCGCGGGCGCGCGTCATGGCCACGTAGAGGAGGCGGACCTGTTCCATGGCGTCGAGCTCCTTCTCGTGGGCCGCGGCGTCCGCGTATCCAGGTGTGGCGATGTCCTTGCCGAAGCTCACCTCGAGATGGCCGGGCCGGGCGGCCCACACCACCTTGGGCGGCAAGTGCCCCCCCATGCCGTCTCGCTCGAGGCCGGTGACGAGGACGACCGGGAACTCGAGGCCCTTGGCGCCGTGAATGGTCATCACCCGCACCGCGTCGTCGTCGGGGTCGGGCGGTCCCACGCCACCGGCGCGCCCGTCGCCCGCCTCTTGGAGCGCGGCCCAGTGCAAGAAGGCTCGAAGCGTGCCGGCAGAGGTCTCGTCGAATCGCCGGGCCTGGTCGAGCAGCCAGCGCAGCCGATGCCAGAAGTCACGGGGGCGACGGTGGGCGAGCGCGAGCTCGAAGGCGTGGCTCGCCGCCAGGGCGGCGCTCACCATGGCCGAGGGCTCGGACCACCACCGCCATCGGTGCAACTCCGCCACGACCGCCATGGCGCGCGCCACGGGGTGGTCTTCAAGCCCCGCCGGCGCCGACGAGCGCGGGTCCCATATCCCGCCGGCCCGGTGCCACACCACCAGGTCGTCGTCGCCGCAGGCCAGCCCCGGCGAGCGCAGGGCGCCCACCACGGCGATGGCGTCGGCCGGGTCGTCGGCGGCCCGCAGCACGGTCAGGATGTCGCGGACCTCGTCCGAGCCCCACAGGAGGGCGCTTCCTTCGAGCCGGTATGGGACATCGAGCTCGTCGAAGGCCTCCGACAACGGCGGGAGCGAGGCCCGCGTCGGGATGAGCACGGCGATATCGCCCCACCGCATGGGCCGGGCCGTGAGATCTTCCGGGTCGGCGACGACCCATCCCGAGTCCACCATGTGGCGAAGCGCGGCCGCCGCGTCATGACCGGCGGTGCGCCGAACCTCCGCCGCGGGCATGTCGAGTCGCCCACCCACGATCAGGACCGGAGCCGGGCCCGACGGTCCCGGGAGCGGTACCTTCCCGGTTGCGGGTCCGGATTCGCCGCCCGCGTGCTCGTTCCCGTGGCCGTTGAGGTCGAAGGCCAGCTGCGCCGGCCTCGGCGCGATCGGGGCGGGCTCAGGACGCCCCGGGGCCTCCTCCCCCAGGGGCCTGCGGTGCGCCACGAGGTCCACGTGTTCTGCCTGACCGGGTGCGCCATCGCCCAGGAGCGAGGCGAACACGGCGTTGACGTAGGCGAGGATCCCCGGCACCGACCGGAAGTTGGTGTGCAACTTGACCTCGTGGCCGACGTGCGCACGGACTCGGGCGAACAGCTCGATGTCGGCGCGCCGGAAGCGGTAGATGGCCTGCTTCGGGTCACCGACGACGAACAAGGCGCCCGGTCGGACGTCGCTCAGGTCGGCCTCGTTGCCGGCGACGGGCGTCGAGGACGCCAAACGGGCGGCCAGTTCCACCTGGATGGGGTCGGTGTCCTGGAACTCGTCGATCAGGATCCGCGTGTAGCGCCGGCGCAGTGCATCCGTGGCGGCGCGGTCGTCGCGAAGGAGCCGACGGGCCAGCACCAGGAGGTCGTGAAAGGTGATGCGCCCGTCGTCGCGGCGCTCGTCGGCCGCCTGCATCGTGAACCGGACCAGATGGGCCAGGAGCGAGTCGACCACCGAAGCCCGTGTCGCGTCGAGCACCGCCAGGCGCGCTGCCTCTGCGTGCTCGCACAGCTCACGGACGTCGGAAGCCCGCTCGCTCCAGTTCTCCTTCTTGCCGAGGGTCGACGAGTACTTGCGCGGTGACCGGAGCACCTGCAATAGCGCCTGCTCGTCGCCCGCTGCCGCCACCAACCGTCCACGCGCGCTCGTCAGCCACCCGGTGATGTGTCGGAACAGAAAGTCCGACCGTTCCGTGCACCAGCCGGTGGCTTCCAGGACACGGTCGAGGGCGGCGACAACCGTCGTGGCGTCGACCGGTCCGTCGTCGATGGCGCCGAGATGGTCGAGCGCACCCTCCTCGAGGCGGTCCCAGTTGACATGGAGCTCGAAGGCCACGGCCTGGAGGTCATGGGGACGGAGCCCGAGGGCGAAGGCCCGGCTCAGCGGGGTCTCGGCGTCGGGGTCGTCGAGCAGTGTGTCGGCAAACCGGTTCCACCGGTCCTCGAACGCGGCGACGTCGGCCACCTCGTCGAGCACTTCGAAACCGGGCGGGAGGCCGACGGCGATGCCGTGTTCGAGCAGCATGCGCTGCGCGAACGCGTGGAGCGTGCAGATGGCGGCCTCGTCGACCTCCTCGAGGGCAGCGTCGATCCGGGGGTTCGACGGTCGGTCGGTCAGCGCCTCCCTGATCCGGGCCCGCAGCTCGGCCGCGGCGGCCTCGGTGAAGGTGATGGCCGCCACGTCGCGAAGCGGGGTACCCTGCTCCACGATCTGGAGCAACCGGCCCACCAGCGCCGTTGTCTTGCCCGTGCCGGCCCCGGCCACCACCGCCAGCGACGTGTCGAGATCGCGCTCGATCCGCTTTCGATCGTCGCCGTCGCCGTCGCCGTCGCCGTCGCCCCGGGCGTCCTCATCGGTGTCGCGTGGAGCGGTCGACGGGTCGGCGCCGGCCCCGGGACTCACCCGGCCACCTCGACCTCGTCGGGGAGCAGCTCCGTGGTGACCGCCCCCTCGATGTCGTCGGGCACGGGCCCGTCGCGCAGGTCGACGACCGGCCGGAGTGCGGGATCGGAACGCTTGCGGCTCCACTCGCGTTCACGCGTGCTCGGGCAGACCGCGTCGAAATCACAATAGGTACACGCCTCGAAGCCTCGCCACGACATCTGGCCGGGCACGCCCGGGAAGACGCCGCCTTCTACCCCGGTGGCGATGGTCCCGACGACATCGCGAAAGCGGGCTTCGACCGGGTCCGACAGCGCCACCGCGTAGCGCGGCGCCTGTCGCTCGCCCGACACCAGCCAGTACCGGGCCACGACCGGGTCGCTCGCTCCGAAGCGCGCTCGGGCCGCCATGGCGTAGAGCGGGAGTTGCAGGCGCGTCCCTCCATCGACGGGGTCTTTCGACAGCTTGGCCAGCCCAGCCTGGCGCCCGGTCTTGTAGTCGGACACCACCAGGGCACCGTCGCTCGTACGGTCCACGCGGTCCGCGCTGCCGCGAAAGCGCACCTCACGGCCCTCGGCCACGGGGACGGTGACGGCCGGGTCGGATCCCTCGGTGGCGAGGCCGAAGGCCAGCTCGGCGGCGAGAGGTGCGAGGTCGCCCTCCTCGACGAACACGTTGCGCAGGTCACGGCGCATGGCCGCCTTCTCCAGGCGCCACAGCAGGGCCTTGCCGCCCAGCCCGCCCATCTCGGCCTCGGCGAAGCGGTCCTCGGCAATGGCCAGCAGACGCTCCAGGGACCGGGTGGCACCGCCGATCCGCTCGTTGACGTAGTCCTCGAGCACGGCGTGGAGCAGGGTGCCCCGCTCGAGGGGTTCGATGGCCCACAGTTCCTCGGGTCGGGGACGTCGTTCGATCCCGAGTACCCGGGCGAGCAGGTACCGCCGCGGGCACTGCGCATAGGTCTCGAACCGGGTGGCCGAGACGGGCTTGTCCGGGTCGAACGGTGTAACGAGGCCCACCCCGACCGCGCCGTCGAAGCGTGTGAACGCCGCGCCCGCCCGGTGGCGGATGGCGTCGAGGCCGATGGCCAGGCGGGGTGTGTCCATGGTCACTGCGCTCTCGGCCGCATCGCGCCCGCCGGCGGCGAACGCCGCCAGGGTGCGCAACACCCGGTCGGTCCGGCTCACCGCGGGACCGACCAGCGAGATCGACGCCGAGAACGAGGCCACCTCGTCGATGGCCGTTTCCTCGCCAGCCAGGTCGGCCAGCCACCGGCTCGGCGCGTTGGCGCGGCCGTTGCGTGGGTCGACGCGCGGGTAGGTCGCCACCCGGCCCGTAGTGCCGGTGACGAACGCCGCCACCAACTCGCCGCGCAGGTCGATCCGTCGTGCCGTCCTCGTCCGCAGCGCCCCGGTGGGATCGAGGGCACAGACGTCGTCGGACAGCAACGCGTCTTCGGTGGGCATCCCCGGAACGAGCGCATCGGCGAGCCCGACGACGATCGTGGAATGGAACCGCATGCCCCGGACGTCGCGCATCGGGCCGACGAACACTCCATCACCGACACCCCCCTCGTCGAGGTCGCGGGTATCGAGGGCTGTGCGCTCGAGCTCGGCGCGCACGGCGCGACGGAACGAAGTCACGCTCACGCCGACGCTCTCCGACACGGTGTCGAGCTCTCGCAGGCCAGTCACGATGCCGCGAACCTGCTCGGCGCCGGCCCGTTCGGCCGGGCCCCACCCGGCTGCGTGGTCACCGACCGGCAGGTAGCGCGCGAGCAGCCCGAGCGACCAGTCGACATGGGCGGCCCATGTGTGTGCCGGTGCCACGGCACCGGCCATCAGCTCGTCGACGAACCGGGCCATGGACCGCGCCTCGTCGGCATCGGGGCCGCCCTTGGCCGTCAACCGCTGCAATCGGTCGCGCCATTGGTCGGCGCCACGAACCACCCCCGCCTCGGCGGAGATGGCGTCCCACCAGGTCACCGGGACGGGCCGGCCTCGTGGCCCGGTTACCAGGGGCGCGCACGACAGCCAACCGACGAGCTCGTCGCGGGTCCACTGGCCATCGACGAGGTCGAGTAGCCCGAGAAGGCAGCGCCCGGTCATCGTCCGGTCGAGGCGACGGCGTTCGGGGCCGTTGGTGGCCACCCCGGCCTCGGCGAACTGCTGGTGGACGATGCGGGCGTACCCGGTGCCGACCGGATGGACGACGGCATGGCGCCACGTAGCGACGTCCGCCTCGAGGGCGGCGATCACGCACCGCAACGCGAAGCGCACCTCCTCGTCGGGGTCGGCACACGTGACCACCCTGATGCAAATGGGCCCCGTGGCGACCGGGGCCACCACCGGGTCGGCACGACGAGCGCCCAACGCCTTCAGGATCGCCGACTCCACCGGGGCGGGTTCGGGCAGATCGAAGCAGACCACGGTCCCCAGCCCGAGCGCCCGCGCTCCGACGTCTTCGGCGGCCCGGCGAGCGGCCTGGGCGAGGTCGCGGACATCGGCCAGGCCGTGGGCGTTGAGCCGACGACGTACGGCGGCCACCAGTTCGGCCAATTCGCCGGCCTTGCCGCCGCGGCGCTCGATGGCGCCCAGGGTGGCGTCGTCGCAGCGACGGAGCTCGGCACACGCCCGTTCCAGCGCGACGAGGGCCCGGGGATTTCCGGCGACGGCGGCGAGCTGGCCATTGGCGCCCGTCGCCTCGTGGCGGATGGCCTCGGCGTCGAGCGCGGCCGGTGCCAGGCGAAGCCCGCCCGCGGCGAGGACCGGCGCACCCAGGGCTCGCACCAAGCCGTCGACAGTGGTGCACGACACGTTGGCCAGCCCGCCGCGACCGCCGGCACCTTCGGCCAGGGCCCGGCGGACGAAGACGCTGGCGTAGCCCGACGGGGTGACGACGGTCACCGGCGCCAGCGCGTCGCCGGATTTGGCCCGGGCCACCGCCGATGCGAGTGTCGTGAGCGATCCGCCCACTCGTTCGAAACGGCCGTCGGTGGTCACTCCGGCCATGCTAGGGGCGAGGTGTGTCGGCCCTCCGGGGCTATGAGGAGATGACGGCGTTAGTTGTGGGCCGGCCCTTTGATGTGGACGGTGGCGTCGAGCGACCGGGCCCACGGGTCGTGGATCCGTACCTGCCGGGCGACATGGGTGGCCAGCCGCTCGGCCTGGACCGGCGAGATCGAGGGGTCGAGCCACAGGTCGACGACGAGCCCGCCGTTGCGCCGCCGGACCTCGACAGCGCCCGACCGTCCGTCCGCCCCTTGCCGGCGCAACTCGTAGAGCATGGCTTTGGCGGCCAGGGCGCCGTGTTCGGCCAGCGGAGCGTCGGCCACCTCCCGGATCACCGCCGAGGCGTGTGTCCTCGACGTGACCGTCGCCGTCGGCAACAGGGCCCCCCTTCGGGGTCTCCGACCAGCACCGTCGGCACGCGCCGGCGCACCGCACAGCGCGCCCCCTCGCTCGGCGGCATCGGGACGTCTTCTCGACCCACCTGGACGCAGACGTCGACGGGGTGGGTGTCGAGCGGGCACCGCGTGCCGCTCAGGGCCACGCAGCCGAGGGCATCGGTCTGGGCGCCACAGGTATGGATGTGGTGACCGTCGGCCTCGAGCTCTCGGACGATCGCCCGTGCGTCCGCCGTGGTGACGTCGGGGATGAGGGCGTGCATCGGTCGCCTCCGTGCTCCACCGGCCGGGTGGCGCCGACCGGTCTCGGTTCGCCCAGCCAGCGTCGGCGGGGGCGACCCGGCGTACCAGGGCCGAAGGTCACGCGGCGGGATCAGGCGGTCACTGCGGCCTGGTTGCCGGCGGACCTTGCGGCCCATAGGAGCCGCGCACGCTCAGCCGCCACCAGATGGCGAACGTGTCGTGCAGCATGGCGAAGACGACCCGTGGGGAGACGGTACTCGTGAAGCGACGCAGGATGCGCACCGGCGCCTCTACGAAGTCCCCGTAGCCACGACGACGGGCCAGGACCAGCAGCTCGAGGTCGAAGGCGTAGCCCTCCTCCACCATCGAGGGCAGGACCGCCTCGAGCACGTCTCGGCGCACGAGCTTGACCCCGGCCTGGGTGTCTCGCACGTCGAGGTGGAACAACAGCCGGATGAGCTGTTGGTATCCCCACGAGTAGACGCGCCGGGCAAGGGGGTAGACGACCTCCGAGCCCTCGTGACGCTTGCTGCCGAGCACGGCGTCTGGCCGGCGCTCGCGGGCCACGGCGAGGAATTCGGCGATGGTGTCGGCTGGGACGTCGCCGTCGGCGTCGATGAAGCCGAGGTACCGACCCCGTCCCCGGGCCAAACCCTCGCGCACGGCGTGACCCTTGCCGGCGTGCACAGGAAGGACGACGAGCGTCACGCCACTGGCCGAGGAGCCGCGTACCGTGGCTTCGCTCCCGTCGGTCGACCCGTCCGACACGGCGAGCACCTCGAAGGACGCGCCAGTCTCTTGGAGGACGGCGACGACGTCGCGGACGGTGGCGCCGAGCCGCGGCCCGGGGTTGAAGAAAGGCATGACCACGGTGAGGTCGAGCTCGGCTGCGGGCCAGGCCCCGCTCTTGGACATCAGGCGAAGCGGATGACGCGCACGAGGCCGGTGGCCGACACCGGGGAGCGCTCCCCGCGTCCCGGAAAGGACCTGGTCACGATGGTCTGGAGGTAGGTCGGCACCGTCGCCGGTCCTTTCGTGATGTTTCGTGGCCATCGCGCCACTCAGTGCGAATACGCAGAACCCTCACACCTTCTCAGGGCGCTTTCTGGCCCTTCCCAGGGTCCTCCCAGGATGTTTTGCGATCCTATGAAGAACATCGTGCAACTCACAAGCAGCCCCGAAGGGTAGTGGGACCGGGTCGGTGTGAGTCGACAAGGAGGCAACGAGTGCGGATCTTGGTCCTCGGTGGTGACGGGTACCTGGGGTGGCCGGTGGCGCTGCACCTCTCGCGACGAGGCCACGACGTCGGCATCGTCGACAACTTCGTTCGCCGCAGCTACGACTTCGAGATGGGGGTCGAAAGCCTCGTTCCCATCAAGAGCCTCCAGCATCGAGTCCGTACCTGGGAGGTCGTCTCAGGCCTCGACATCGCCGTATTCGCCGGTGACCTCACCGACGCCGAATTCGTCGACGACACCTTCGACCGTTTCGAGCCCGACACGGTCGTGCATTTCGCGGAGCAGCGCTCGGCGCCCTACTCCATGATCGACCGCAAGCACGCCGTCTACACGCAGGTGAACAACGTCGTGGGCACGCTGAACCTGATGTATGCGATCGCGGAGCACGACCCGTCCATCCATCTCGTCAAGCTCGGCACGATGGGGGAGTACGGCACCCCCAACATCGACATCGAAGAGGGCTTCATCGAGATCACGCACAAGGGCCGTACCGACCTGCTGCCGTATCCGAAGCAGCCCGGGTCCTTCTACCACCTGTCCAAGGTGCACGACAGCCACAACATCCAGTTCGGCTGCCGCATCTGGGGACTGCGCGCCACCGACTTGAACCAGGGGATCGTCTACGGTCAGGAGACGCCCGAGACCTGTCTGCACCCGGACCTGGCCACCCGCTTCGACTACGACGGCGTCTTCGGCACCGTACTCAACCGTTTCTGCGTCCAAGCGGTGGTGGGACACCCGCTCACCGTGTACGGCAAGGGCGGCCAGACCCGCGGCTTGCTCGACATCCGCGACACCTTGGCGTGCGTGGAGTTGGCCGTCGTGAACCCGCCCGCCGAGGGTGAATACCGGGTCTTCAACCAATTCACCGAGTCGTTCTCGGTGATGGAGTTGGCCGAGCTCGTGGTCGGCGCCTACCCGGGTCTGGCGCGGATCGAGCACTCCGACGACCCGCGCGTGGAGAAGGAAGAGCACTACTACCGCGCCGCGCACACCAAGCTGCTCGACCTGGGTCTCGTGCCCCACCTGCTCGAGCCGTCGACGATCCAGCGCCTGCTCGCGGTCGCTGACCGTCATCGGGACCGGGTCGACCCCGCCGCCATCGAGGCGACGGTCGAGTGGCGCCGGACGTCGAGCCGGCTGTCGACCACTGCGGGGCTGACCGCCGGCTGAGCCGGTTCGCCGTGGGCCGGCTCTCGCCGAGCCGGCCGACCCGACCCGGGATCGGCGTCGGCGGCCCGATAGGGTCAGACGGATGGTCCGCGACAGGCGCCGGTCGCGCCGGCGGCGTGCCGCCGGGCGCAGCCCTGCTCGCGTCGCCGCTCTGGGTGTCGGAATCGTCGCGGTGATGGTCCTCGTCGTGGGGTCGATCGCCAGTATCGGGCCCGCGTCAGTGCCGTTCCAACGCACCGTGGCCCGCGGTTTTGCCGAGTTGGCCACCCCGGTCGCGCTCAGCTCGAATGCAACCGGCGCCGCATTGGCGTCGACGCTCCAAAGCGTCGCCACGACGACCCGCACGGCCCTGTTCGCCGCCCTTGACCGAGCCGCCGGCGAGGCGGCCGGCGAGGCGAGCCAGATGGCGGCGGCGGGGTCGCCACCCGCCGCCGGTGGAGCGTCGGAGTCCTGCGTGGCGGCCATGGCGGACCGGGACCGGGGGGCGGCCGACGTTCGCGACGGGATCGAGGGAGTGCTCGGGGGATCGACCGGCACGAGCGCGACGGCCGATGACCAGCCCACGGCCCTGCGGCTGTTGACGATGGCCCGGACGCTGTTCGGGGATTCGGACATCCGGTGGGCGGCCTGTCGCGACGCGCTCCTCCTCCAAGCGCACCGGGCGCGGGTGCCCGTTTCGGTTTGGGTTCAGGGTCCGTCATGGGGAGCGGGTGAGCTCACGGACCTCGTCGAAGTGCTCGTGGGCCTTTCCGGCCTGCGCCCGGCCTCGGACCTGGCCATCGTGGCCGTGGCGACCGTGCCGCCGGCCGTGATGGGCCCCAGCGGCCCCAGTGTCCTCCCGCCCTCCTCGTCGCTCGTGCTCGCCGTTGTGCTGGCGAACAAGGGCAACGTGGACGAGCTCGGTGTCCGTGTGTCGGCCGGCGCCACGGTCGTGGGCCCGGGCCCCGCTCCCGGCCGTGGCGTGGTGCGCACCGTCGACATCGACAGCGGCGAGTCGCTGGCCGTGACCCTGCCGGCCATCTCGGTGGGTCCGGGGGGGACGTACGCCGTCACGATCACCGCCTCCGACGTGGCCGGGGGACCGTCGTCCTCGACATCGCTCACGGTCTCGATCTCGGCCCCGGCGACGCCCGCCTCGACGTCGGTCCCGGACCACGCTGCCACCACGACCGGCCGCTCCTCGTGAGCGTCGCCTTCCTCGGCGGGCCTTCATAGGTGAACGTTCTCCCCCCTACGCCGTAGGATCATTTCGGGAATACAAGAGGAGGGAGCGGTCGCCGTGCCCGAAAGCATCACGATCATCGACAATCGGACGGGCAACCAGCTCGAGATCCCGATTTCGCAAGGCGGGGTCGTCGCCTCCGAATGGCAGAAGCTCCTCCCCGGGATCTGGTTCTACGACCCGGGGTTCACGGCAACGGCCGCCTGCGAGAGCACGATCACCTACCTCGACGGGGACGCGGGGATCCTGCGCTACCGCGGCTATCCGATCGAGGTCCTGGCCGAGAAGTCGAACTATCTCGAGGTGGCCTATCTCCTCCTCTACGGTGAGCTGCCGACCACGACCGAGTTCGACCAGTGGCGCCACGAGATCACGTACCACACCTACATCCACGAGAACCTCCGCAAGCGGTTCCTCGAGGGATTCCACTACGACGCCCACCCAATGGGGATGCTGGTATCGGCGGTGGCGGCGTTGTCGACCTTCTACCCCGACGCGAAGGACATCTTCGAGCCCGACTCCCGCCAGCGACAGGTGGTTCGCCTGATCGCCAAGATGCCTACTCTGGCGGCGGCGGCCCACCGCTTCAGTGTCGGTATGCCCTTCGTCTACCCCGACAACTCTCTCGACTTCTGCGCCAACTTCCTCTCCATGATGTGGAAGGTCGCCGAGCCCCGCTTCGACGCCAACCCCACGCTGGCCCGCGCCCTCGACATCTTGTTCATCCTCCACGCCGACCACGAGCAGAATTGCTCGACCACGGCCATGCGGGTCGTCGGCTCGTCGCACGCCGATCCCTATTCCTGTTGCGCCGCCGCGTGTGCCGCGCTATACGGCCCCCGCCACGGGGGTGCGAACGAGGCGGTCATCCGGATGCTCACCGAAATCGGTTCGCTCGAGAACGTCCCGTCGTTCGTCGAGGCGGTCAAGCAGGGCCACGGGCGTCTGCAGGGCTTCGGTCACCGCGTGTACAAGAGCTACGACCCTCGGGCCAAGATCATCAAGGCCACTGCCGACGAGGTGTTCAGCATCACGGGGAAGAACCCCCTTCTCGACATCGCGCTCAAGCTCGAGGAGATCGCGCTCAACGACGAGTACTTCATTTCGCGGCGTCTGTACCCGAATGTGGACTTCTATTCGGGACTGATCTACCAGGCGATGGGCTTCCCGCTCGAGATGTTCCCGGCCCTCTTCGCCATCCCGCGTACGGCCGGGTGGCTGGCGCACTGGATGGAGCTGCTGGACCAGGACTCCAAGATCGCCCGACCCCGTCAGCTCTACGTCGGTCCCGATCCACGGACCTACGTCCCCGTCGACCAGCGCTAGCTAGGACGGGACTTCGGCACGAGGCGCATCAGGCCCTCTTGCACCATGGAGACCACGAGGGTCCCATCGGCGCTGAACAGGAAACCGCGGGCCAGGCCCCGGGCCCCGTGCGCATTGGGGCTGTCCATGTCGTAGAGCAGCCACTCGTCCGCCCGGAACGGCCGGTGGAACCACATGCAGTGGTCCAGGCTGGCCCCCATGAACTCGGCGTCGTCCCAACGGACCTCGTGGGGAGCGAGCATGGTGTCGAACAGCGACATGTCCGAGGCATAGGCAGCGACACAGGCATGGAGCAGCGAGTCGTCGGGCAGGGTGCCGTCGGCGCGGATCCACAATCGTTGGATCGGGTCGCGCCCCTCGTGTGACATCCAGGGCAGCTCGCCGATGTGGCGCTGGTCGATGGGGTGGGGCCGTGCGAACCAGTCGGCCAGTTCGTCGCGAAATGGCTCGAGCCGGTCGCGCAGGGTCGTCAGGGTCTCGGGCGCGGGCACGTCGGGCATCGGGACCTGGTGGACGAGCGGGCCCTCCTCCTCGACCTGGAAGGAGGCGGCCATGTTGAAGATGGCCTGCCCGTGCTGGATGGCAACGACCCGCCGTGTGGCGAACGAACGCCCGTCCCGGATCCGGTCGACCTCGTAGAGGATCGGCACGTTGGGATCGCCGGGACGTAGGAAATACGAGTGCAGCGAGTGGACGCGTCCCCGATCGACGGTCCGGCCGGCGGCCATGAGCGCCTGGGCGGCCACCTGTCCGCCGAACACCCGCTGGCGGTGCTCATCGGGGCTGACGCCCCGGAAGATGTTGACCTCGATCGGCTCGATGTCGAGCAGCTTCACGAGGAAGTCGAGTGCGTCGCTCACGCCCCCATCCTGGCAGGGCACGACGCCCGTCGGGCGACCGGCGCATCCGGAGCGGCGAGGTCACGACGGTGGCTCGACATGGAGACCCTGGGGTTCCCCGACGGCTTCCTCAGGGGGACCGCCACCGCGGCCCATCAGGTCGAAGGGGCAACGTCAACAACGACTGGTGGGCCTTCGAGCATGCCGCCGACAACCTGTGTAGCGAGCCGAACAGGGACTCCTGCGACTGGTGGCCGCGGTGGCCCGAGGACCTGGGCCTGGTGGTCGGCCTCGGCTTCGGCCTGCTCGACACCTTCGAGTGGGTCCTCGGCCACGGGCCGTGATTCGGCCTGGTCGAGGCCGACCGGGAAACCTTCGAGGCGCCGACGCAAGCCGAGCGTCGCCTGGCTCGGTGCAGTGGCCAAACAAAACGTGCTCGACCTTTCCTGAACGTGATTGGCGCCGGGGTTCCGGTAACCTCGAAGGGATGCGGGACCTCCTCGATAGCGCCATGCGCGTCTACGAGACGCCCAACGGGAAGCGGATGTTCCGCTACACGATGGTGTCGGTCATCTCGACCGCCTTCTCGCTCGGCCTCTTGGCCCTCGTCTTCGGCATCCTCCACCTGTGGTCCGAGGTTCCCAGTGCCATCTTCGCCAACGCGGTGGCCACGGTCCCCTCGTACTACCTGAACCGCAAGTGGGCATGGGGAAAGTCGGGCAAGTCGCACCTCGTCAAAGAGGTGCTCCCCTTCTGGGCGGCGTCGTTCGCGGGATTGGTGCTCTCCACCTTCGCCGCCGCCTGGGCCAGGGATTTCAGCAGGGACCACCAACTCCACCACTTCGCCGCCACCGTGGTCGTCATGGCGGCCAGTCTGACCGCCTACGGCCTGCTGTGGATCGGCAAATTCCTGATCTTCAACCAGCTGTTTCGGCACGTCCACGCCCACGAGGGGCCGGAGGCGGCCGAGGTCGAGCTCGTCGAGCCGTGAACGTCGGGCCCGGTCTGCCCGGCGGCCTTCAGTCCCGGAAGTTGTTGAACTGCAGCGGGATGCCGAAGTCCTGACTCTTCAGGGCCTGGATCACCGCTTGCAGGTCGTCGCGCTTTTTCCCCGAGACCCGGAGCTGGTCCCCCTGGGCCTGTGAGGAGACACCCTTCAGGTTCATGTCCTTGATGAACTTGTTGAGCTTCTTGGCGTGGTCGGTCGAGATCCCCGCCCGGATGGCGATGCGCTGGCGGGCCGTGCCCTTTGCTGCCTCTTCGATCTTCCCCGGATCGATGGCCTTCAACGAGACCTGTCGGCGCACCAGCTTCTCCTCGAGGACCTGGTAGAGGGCGCGCAGGCGGTCTTCGGTGGACGAGGTGAGCACGAACTCGTCGGTGCCGAGCTCGATGGAGGAGTCGGTCCCTTTGAAGTCGAACCGGGTGCCGGCCTCGCGGTTGGCCTGGTCCACGGCGTTGCGGACCTCCTGCATGTCCACTTCTGAGACCACGTCGAAGGTGGGCACGGCGACACCCTACCGTCTGTACCCCGCCGGGTCCGGCCGTGTCGCGCCCGGCGGTGAACGGCGGGCCGGTTCCGGGGTGCGTGCGTGGGCGCGGTATCGTCTCGCACCGCGGGTCGGTGCCCGAGTGGCCAAAGGGAGCAGACTGTAAATCTGCCGGCAGCGCCTTCGAAGGTTCGAATCCTTCCCGGCCCACCACGGTGACGTCGCCACATCGTCACCTGCCCCCAGGGCAGGGGCTCCGTCCTGCACTTGCCCGGGTCGAGGGGTTCGTTACAATGCCGTTACGAACGTGTCGAACTCCCCCCCGGGGGCTCGGGCGTTCGGCGTCAGGGCCGCCCCCGGCAATCGGGGGTCGGGCGGGCCCACCCCTGGCACCCCCGCCAGGGAAACGACCGAGGACATGGCCGCCAGGTGATCACCCGAACTGCTCGCCGCGTGGGAGATTTCACGATCGGACGCACGGTGGTGCGCGCCTTCGATCGACTGGGCGCGTGGGACGACGCGGTGCGGTCCCGTTGGCCGTTCAGTGCGTTAGCCGGTCCACAACTGCGCGCCGACGATGTGTCGGGGGACGGCTCTGGGCTTCTTGTGCGGCCCGCCATCCTCGGGTTCGTCGCCATCACGGCCATCTCCATCGGCTCGGTCCAGCAACGATCGCCGTTCGCCTTGAAGCTCCCCGGCGCGTGGTTCTTCGGCGTGCCGTCTGCCGGGTCCAGCGGCTCTACGCACGGGTTGTTCTTCGGTCTCGTCGCCGTTTACGGCGGGCTGCTCCTACTCATGCGGGTGTGGTACGGCCTGGCCCGCTCGCTGTCGCAGGTGCCCGGGGTCCCGGTTCGCAAGCTGGTGATCGTGGCCTGCATCTGGATGGTGCCGCTCCTGATCGCCCCACCGCTGTTCAGCCGGGACGTCTACAGCTACGCGGCGCAGGGCGAGATGATGAGTCACCACATCAGTCCGTACGTGTACGGGCCCGGGGTGCTGGGGGCTGGGCCGTATGTGTCGTTGGTGGACAAGCTCTGGATCAACACCCCGGCGCCCTATGGACCGCTGTTCTTGAAGGTCGACGGCGCCCTGACCAGCCTCTCCGCACATCATGTGCTGCTGGACGTGGTCCTGCTGCGGCTTCTTTCGCTCCTCGGTGTCGGTCTCATCGCCTTCAGCATCCCGAAGCTCGCCCGGACGCTGGGTCGGGACCCCTCCGAAGCGTTCGTGCTGGCGGTGCTCAACCCCGTGACCCTTCTCCATCTCGTCGGCGGTGCCCATAACGACGCCCTCATGGTGGGGCTGCTGGTGTCGGGGATCACGGCGGCTCGTCTCAAACGGCCGTTGCTCGGCATCGTCTTGTGCTCCTTGGCCGCCGCGGTGAAGGCGCCGGCCGCCCTGGGGATCGTCTATATCGCATGGGACTGGATGGGCCCGGGGGTCCCGATCCGCGACCGCGTCCGCCCCATGGTCAGCGCCGCCCTCATCGCCAGTGCCGTCATGGGCGCGCTGTCGTTCGTGACCGGCCTGGGGTGGGGCTGGATCGCCAACCTGGCGTCGCCGGGCACCGTTCGCTCGTGGGTGGCACCGGCGACGGGCGTCGGCATGTTGTTCAGCGACCTCGCCCATGTCGTCGGCTTCGGGGTGCCGCAGCACGTCGTCCTCTCGTTCACCAGGATCGTCGGCCTGGCCGTGGCCGGCGGCATCGGCGTGTGGCTCCTATTGCGCTCTGAGCGCTTCGGCGCTCTCCGGGCGCTCGGCGTCACTTTGCTCGTGCTCGTGCTCCTGGGGCCGGTGGTCCAGCCCTGGTATCTCTCGTGGGGCCTGGTGCTGCTCGCCCCGGTGGCGACGGGCAAGGTTCGCTCGTTGATCATTACGTTGTCGATCGGCTCGGCCTTCCTCGGGTTGCCCGGCGGACAAGAGCTGGTGCACGACCTGCTGTCCTCGAACCCCTTGGCCGTGGCCGGTGCGCTGCTCGTGCTGCTCGCCATCTTGACGGTGCCCTTGACGTCGTCGGAGCGTCGCCTGAGCGTGGGCGATGGACGGCGTCCAGACGCGGACGAGGACGGGCCACCAGGTGGAGACCCGGCTCTCGGGCTCGACTACGCCGGGACCTGACCGCTTCGCCGACCCTACTGACCGACCCGACTAACCGACCCGGTGTCCGCTCCAGGCCTCCGAGGGCTGCTCGGTCCTGGGTCGGACGCCGGTGGGGGCACGTCGTGCATCTTTTTTCCCGGCCGTAATTGCGCGATCGTTGCCTCGCGCAATCGACCGGCGCGCAATTACGGCTGGACGTCGATGCGGAAGCCCCCGACGGCGGCGCCCGGCCGGCTCAGAGCAGGAGCTGCAGAATGGCCACGTCGATCCAGCGCCCGAATTTGCGTCCGACCTCGCGCTCGACCCCGACCAGGGTGAACCCGCACGCTTGGTGGAGGGCGATCGAGGTGTTGTTGTCGCCCGACGTCCGGGCGATGACGGCGTGGAACCCCTGCTTCTCGGCCAGGGAGATCAACTCGACCAGAAGGAGGCGACCCACCCCCCGTCCTCGCCAGGCGGCGTCCACGTAGACCGAGTCCTCCACCGTGGTCGAGTAGGCAGGCCGGTCGCGAAACGGCGACAGGGCGCCGAACCCGACGACTGCGGCGCCCTCCAGCGCGACCACGGCCGGGTGCACGCCCTGGTGGTGCTCGATCCATCGGCGCTGCTCGGCGATGGTACGCGGCTCGATGTCGAACGTCACCGTCGACCCCGTCACCTCGGCGTTGTAGATGGCGGCCACGGCCTCGGCGTCGCTGACCCGGGCCATGCGCACCTCCACCGGCTCGATCGTATCGGTGCCGTGCCGTAACGCTTGTACGCTCGGCCTTTTCGGCGGTCGGTACGCGTGCCTCGACTATGATCATTCGGCGCCGGACGGCGCGTCGGCCCCCTTAGCTCAGTCGGCAGAGCACAGCCATGGTAAGGCTGGTGTCGTCGGTTCGATTCCGACAGGGGGCTCCCCGAGGCGGCGTAGCTCAGTCGGTCAGAGCACACGGCTCATAATCGTGGGGTCGCGGGTTCGAGTCCCGCCGCCGCTACTAGCCCGGGCACGACCGGGGCCCGCGTGGTCGGGCCACAGGAGGCAGATCGATGGCCAAGAACGAGAAGCGGGTGCAGGTGACGTTGGCCTGCGAGGAGTGCAAGCGCCGCAACTACATCACCACCAAGAACAAGCAGAACGACC
>Ga0181536_10001580_pt1 | contig 26677 bp, 21 predicted proteins | sample PEATcosm2014_Bin_41_FD_121105 | JGI IMG/M metagenome (GOLD analysis project Ga0181536, IMG submission 121105) | Peatland microbial communities from MTU Mesocosm Facility, Houghton, MI, USA - PEATcosm2014_Bin17_60_metaG | ecosystem: Environmental > Terrestrial > Soil > Wetlands > Peat | place...
GGCCGTTGGACCGGCGAGGGCGCCGGTCCGCGGGCGAGGGCGCCCGCCCCACGAAGGCGCGTCTTCATCATCTTTGGTGGCCCGCAGGGCCATGGGGCACTCCCTTACGGTCGCGGCTCGGTACACAACTGCGAACACGTGCCGGTTTCTGAGCCGGGCCCAGAGGGCACCCCGTCAGGGAGCGGATTAGTGCGCGACAACTTCTTCCGGCTGGGCGGCGACTTCCACGCCCGGCGGCATGGGCAACGCCACGATCTCGCGCTCCAGTGCGATCTTGAGAACCTCGTCCATCGACTCGACGAAATGGATCTTCATCTCGTTGCGAATATTTTCCGGGATCTCCGGAAGGTCTTTCTGGTTGTCCATCGGTACAATGGCTTCGTTGATTCCGTGGCGGTGGGCCGCCAGCAACTTCTCCTTCAACCCTCCTATACCCAGCACCTTGCCGCGCAAGGTAATCTCTCCCGTCATGGCCACATCGCCGCGCACCGGAATCCTGGTCAGGGCACTGCAAATCGTGGTAGCCATGGTGATACCGGCCGAAGGTCCATCCTTGGGGATGGCGCCTTCGGGGATGTGTACGTGCACATCCAGGTTCCGGTAAAAATCCCGCGGAAGCCCGAACTGGTGCGCCCTGGATCGAATGTAACTCATAGCCGCCTGCGCGGACTCCTGCATCACCTCGCCCAGTTTGCCGGTAATGGTCAGCTTCCCTTTCCCTTCCATCAGGGTGGCTTCGGTAGTCAGGATCTGGCCGCCCACTTCGGTCCATGCCAAACCCACCGCTGCCCCGATCTCGTTCTTCTTTTCCGCCACCAGATCGCGGAACCGGTGCGGCCCCAGCAAATCCGGCAGGTTGGCGCCGCTAATCACGATCTTCTCGGCGCGCTTCTTATCCTTGGCGCTCTGTGCATTGACCACCTTGCGCGCCATCTTCCGGCAGACGTTGCCGATTTCCCGCTCCAAATTCCGGACGCCGGCCTCCCGCGAGTAGTATTGAATCAGCCCCTGCAGCCCGTCGTCGGAAAACTCGATGTCGGCGTCCGTCAATCCGGTCTGCTCCATCTGTTTGCGGACCAGGAAACGCTTGGCGATCTCCAGCTTTTCATATTCTGTGTAGCCGGAAAGCCGGATGACCTCCATCCGGTCCTGCAAGGCGGGCGGAACCGTATGCAGAACGTTGGCCGTCGCGATGAAGAAGACCTGACTCAGATCATACTCCACATCGAGATAGTGGTCAACAAACATAAAATTCTGCTCGGGATCCAGGACTTCGAGCAGGGCGGCGGAGGGATCGCCGCGGAAGTCCATGGACATCTTCTCCACTTCGTCCAGCATGAACACGGGATTCCGCGTGCCGGCCTTCTTCATCATCTGGATGACCTGGCCGGGAAGCGCGCCGATATAGGTGCGGCGGTGGCCGCGAATCTCGGCTTCATCCCGGACGCCGCCCAGCGACATGCGCACAAACTTGCGGCCGGTGGCCTTGGCGATGGACATACCTAGCGAGGTTTTGCCCACGCCGGGAGGCCCCACAAAGCAAAGGATGGAACCTTTGGGGTTCTTCACCAGGCGGCGCACCGCCAGGAATTCCAGGATGCGCTCTTTGATTTTGTCGAGTCCGTAGTGGTCGGATTCGAGCACCTGCTCGGCGAACTTCAGGTCGCGGATTTCCTTGGATTTTTTCTTCCACGGCACGGCCAGCAGCCAGTCGAGATAATTGCGCGATACGGTCGACTCGGCGGACATGGGCGGCATGTTCTCCAGCCGCTTCAGCTCCGCCATGGCCTTCTCGAGCGCGTCCTTAGTCATGCCGGCCGTCTCGATGCGCTTTTTCAGTTCATCGATTTCGCTCTTTTCGCCGCGGCCGAGTTCTTTCTGGATGGCCTTGATCTTCTCGTTGAGGTAATACTCCTTCTGGGCCTTCTCCATCTGGCGCTTCACGCGGCCCTGAATGGTGCGGTCCACGTTCAGCTTTTCGATTTCGATATCCAGCATCTCCGCCACGCGGGTCAGCCGGTCCACGGGATCGAAGATTTCGAGCAGTTCCTGCTTTTCCTCGATGGTCAACTGCAGATTGGCGCCCACCGTATCCGCCAGTTTGCCGGCGTCATCCACCCGGATGGCGGCGATCATGGTTTCGTAGTTCAGGTTCTGGCTCAGCTTGACGTACTGCTCGAACAGCGCGGTCACCCGGCCGGTAAGCGCATCCAGTTGCGGACCGGATTCCACCTTGAAGTTGAAGGTGCGCACCACGGCCCGGAAAAACCCTTCTTCGTCGCTAATGGAAAAAACCTTGGCCCGCTCCACGCCTTCCACCAGCACCTTGATGTTTCCGTCCGGCAGCTTCAGGCTCTGCACGATGTTGACCACCGTGCCCACCGTATAAATTTCATTCGGCTTGGGCTCGTCGATAGAGGCGTCGTGCTGGGTGGCCAGGAAGATCTTCTTGTCTCCGGCCATGGCCTCTTCGAGCGCCCGGACGCTGGATTCGCGTCCCACCACGAAGGGGGTCATCATGTACGGGAAGATCACCACGTCCCGAATGGGCATCATCGGCAAACGCTTTGTATCCGATTTTTCCTTTAAAGTAAGCATGTTTCTCCGCAAGGGTTCGCTACCGGGGCCCCAGGGCCGGTTGGGCAGGCTTAAAGCAAAAGACGCACTGGCTGGCTTAACCGGCCTTTTCTAATATTGTAAGGCTGATTTTCTGGGAAAGCACCATCTCTTTGGTGACTAGGAACTCTTTCACCTTCTTGTACGATGGGAGGTAGTACATCAGATCCAGCATGAGGTCTTCGAGGATCATGCGAAGGCCGCGCGCTCCCACCTTCCGTTCCAGGGCCAAGTCGGCGATCGCCTCCAAGGCGTCGTCGCTAAACTTCAGCCGCACGTTCTCAAATTCAAAAAGCTTCTGATACTGCCGGATAATGGCATTCTTGGGCCGGACCAGGATCTGCACCAGCGCGTCTTTGTCCAGTTCCTCGAGCACCGCGTTCACCGGCAGTCTTCCGATGAACTCCGGGATGAACCCGAACTTGATCAGGTCCTGAGGCTGCGCCTGGGCCAGCAGGTTGATATCCCGATGGCCTGCGATACCGGCGATTTTGCTGTTTTTCTCTTCTTCGGGCAGGAACCCCATGGACTTCTTGCCCACGCGCCGCCCGACCACTTTCTCCAGCCCCACGAAGGCGCCGCCGCAGATGAACAGGATATTGGTCGTATCCACCGGCGTGAATTCCTGGTGCGGATGCTTGCGCCCGCCCTGGGGCGGCACGTTGGCGATGGTGCCTTCCAGGATCTTCAGGAGCGCCTGCTGCACGCCCTCACCCGAAACATCGCGGGTGATGGACGGATTCTCGTCCTTGCGGCAGATCTTGTCGATCTCGTCGATATATATGATGCCTTGCTGGCACCTCTGGACGTCTCCATCGGCCGCTTGCAGGAGCTTGAGGATGATGTTTTCGACGTCCTCGCCCACATAGCCGGCCTCGGTCAAAGTCGTGGCGTCCACGATGGCGAACGGCACGTCCAGAATCCGGGCCAGGGTCTGCGCCATGAGGGTCTTGCCCGTCCCGGTGGGACCGATCAGCAAGATGTTGGACTTGGAAAGCTCCACGTCGGAGTTCCTCATCCGGTTCATGTGGATGCGCTTGCAATGGTTATAGACGGCCACCGCCAACTTCTTCTTGGTGGCCTCCTGGCCGATAACGTACTGGTCCAGATGCTCCTTCACTTCCAAGGGCTTGGGGATCTTGTGCGGCGTCGATCCGCCTTCCGGGATCTTGTCGTCGTCCAAAATCGAGTTGCACACCGCGATGCATTCATCGCAGATGTACGCTCGCGGGTAATCACTGGGGGATGAGATGAGCTTCCCAACTACATCTTGGCTTTTGTGGCAGAATGAACATCGCAGGGCCTCATCGGATCCGGCACGCTTCACGCAGTCGCCTCCTCAACCCTGGGCGGATGACACCCAAGGAATGCGCCTCTCCCGCCTCCGGGATGGAAGAACGGGTTCAATTCCATTATCACCTAAATACGGTGTTTTAAGCAATGTGCCTGTTGGGCGGGAAAAGTACCGGTCGATTCAAGCGGCAGACCCCAGGTCGGGGCGGGTCGTGCAGAGCCGTTGCGGCACCGTGGCAGAACAAGCCGCCTACTGCTGGTTCTTCTTCAACCACGCCCTGAACGACAACAGTCGTGGCAACGATTCCTTGTCCTTCTGGCGATTGGCCGCCTGTTTGCTGAGCACGATATCATCGATGCACGCAATCGGGAAGCCATGCTTCTCGACGCGCCGCTCCCACGCATCGTCAAACCGTTCGATGCCATCGGGCGCAAAGATCAGGTCCACATCAAACGGGCCGTTTCTGAGTTGAATGAAATGCTTACCCTGGCGAATCTCCTGCCGCTCTTCTTCGGTTAGCCGGAAGCCAAGCTCCGCCAGGGCGTCAACCAGCTTCCCGCAGTTGGCGGCTTGCTTCTCCACATAAAGATCGACATCCTGAGTGGTGTCCGAATACCCCAAGAGGATGGCTCCGGACTTTTCGAAGAACAGGTACTTTACGCCGTGACGCTCACAAGCGCGGCCAAGCTCCTGTGCGTTCTTGAATTCGAAGGTCGCCATGTGCGTTTAGTCGCGGCTGTAGCCGAGCCAGTCGGGCAGATTGTCCTTGCACCACTGGCGATACTCTTCCATGGATTCGAACGAGCGGTATTCCGCGTCATCCAGAACGGGCTTATCCGTCTTGATGAACGAATTCCGGATGTGTTGCTCTATCGGCCTCTTTGCTGCGGCGTCAAAGTCTTCCCAATCCGCCGGATTGCGTCGGAGGGTGCTCATAGCGGTACTCCGCCGAGGCATGAAACATGCCAGGTTCTCACACGAAAAGCTTATGGAAGGCGACCGTGCCGTTGGGCGTCTCGGCCGTTCGCGCCAATTGCCGCCGATATCGCCGGCAGAGGCGGTCACGGCGAATACCGCCGCCAAGCACGATGGCCCTCGCAGGATTCTTCCTCGCCTTTCAGGCCCTACTCTTCTGTCTTCCCCGCGTGCTCAAACAGAAAGCTGAGCGTCTTCTCGGTCTGGATATGCGAGGCGATGCGGCCCAGCGTCCCATCCTTCTCAAACCGCAGGCGTACCGCGGCGAAGGGTTCCCGCTGCTGCCGGGCGATGCGCTCCACTTCCTTGTCCACCTCGTCGCGCGTGGGGGCGATGGCCTCCCGCTCGGCGATCCGCGACAACAGCATGGAGGCTTTTACTTCGCGCAACGCCTTGTCCCACTGGCTTTCCTTCAACTTTTTCCAGTCCAGGTTGAGGGATTTGGGATCCACGCCCCTTTCAGCCAGCGCGCGGCCCGTGCGGTTCTTGATCTGCTGATCGACGAACGTCTCAGGCACCGGAAAATCGTGCATATCCACCAGCTTGTCGACCAGTTGGTTCTTGGCCTCTTGCTGCGCCTCGAACTGGCGCTGCGCGAACAGCGACTTGCGCACGGCTTCGCGCAGCTCATCCACCGTGCGGTAGTCGCCCAGATCCTGCGCGAATTCGTCGTTGATCTCCGGCAGTTCCTTGCGCCGCACACCTTTCACCTGCACCCGGAAGCGCACGGTTTTGCCCGCGAGCTTGGGCTGGCCATAATCCTCGGGATAGCGAACGTCGAACTCCTTCTCCTCTCCGGGATTCATGCCCCGCAGGTGCTCGCTGAAATCTTCCAGCGTATCGCTGCCGCCCACTTCCAGCGTCATCTCCTCGTTCTTGACGGGCGGACCCTCCACGGCGCTCAGGCTTTCGAGCGACAGCACCGCGAAATCGCCATCCCGCAGCGGCCGCGGATCTTCGTTCACGAACTCGGCCTTGGAATGGCGCAACTCCTCGATGCGCTTGTCCACGTCGTCGTCGGTGATTTCCGGATCTTGGTACTTCACCGTCAGGCCCTTATAATCCTGCAGCTCAACCTGCGGTACGACTTCGAATTCGGCCTTGAAGCGCAATGGCTCGCCGGCCTCCAGGTGCACGTCGGTTATATCGGGCTGTCCGACCACTTTCAGGTCTTCCGCCTCGAACCGGTTGTGCAGGTATTTCGGGATGAGGCTTTCGAGCACCTGCTTCCGGATATCGCCGGCAAACTGCTGGCGAATGATCGAGGCCGGCGCCTTCCCGGGCCGGAAACCCGGCAACTTCGCGCGCTGCTGGACCTTCGCCACCGCCCGGCCGGTTTCGGCCTCGACTTCTTCGACAGGCACGGTGATCTCCAGCGTGCGCTTGCAACTTTCTACTGAAGCCAATGGGATTTACCTCGGAATCGAACTAAGTCCCATCATAACACCCGGTCATAAGCGCGCAGCGGATGATCAGACTGGACCCGCGCTCCCAGGGAATTGTCAGACCGTCGCGGCCTTGGGCTCCTGGCCGCGGCCTCAATTTCCTTGCTCCCGACGAAGTTCGCCGGCGCTCTCGATCAATGCAGCCCCTCTTGGCTGTGCATATAACCATATGCACACTGGAGTAGTGCCTTTCGACCCCAGGTTCCGGGATTGTGCGCATTTGCCCGATCTCACTCTAACATGTCGATAAGAATCGCATGGTGTTCGCCTAATTGTCTGGCGCTTGTTTTCAGCGTGTTGCGGGGAAACATGGACTCGCGATCGGCTGTCGCTGGTCGGCATCTGGCACGTCATTCAGCGAATGATGCCGCTGGCGTTGCGACCGATGTTATATCGACAGCGGAAGTGAACCATCTGACCGAGCAAGCGAGTTCAGACGTTGCGTACCGGTTCAGTGGGATCACGTCGCCCGCGCGGGCGGCGTGGATTGAAACCTTGCCGATCAGCCTTGCTCCGGTGGGGCGGCGTGATTGAAACGTATTACGCCTCACGCGTTACGCACGCTGCGTAGTCGCGGGCTGCAGAAAATCAAAATCGCAGCCCCGGTTGGCCTGCGTGACGTGCTCCAGGAACAGGCGCCCATACCCACGCTCATAATGCGGCGGGGCCGGGCGGAAATCGGCCAGGCGGCGCGCGATCTCTTCGGCGGGCACCAGCAGGTCGATGCGGCGGCAAGCCACATCCAACGCGATCTCATCGCCGGTGCGCACCGCCGCCAGCGGCCCGCCGATCGCCGATTCGGGCGCGACGTGCAGCACCACCGTGCCGAAGCTGGTGCCGCTCATGCGCGCGTCGCTGATGCGCACCACGTCGGCGACGCCGCGTTCGAGCAGCACGCGCGGCATCGGGATGTGCCCCCATTCGGGCATGCCGGGTGCGCCCTTGGGTCCGCAGTTGCGCATCACCAGCACGGTGGAAGCGTCCACCGGCAGATGGGCGGAATCGATCTGGGCGCGCATCTGCCGGTAATCTTCGAAAACGTAAGCCCGGCCGCGATGCTGCAGAAGCTGCGGCGAGGCGGCGGTTTGCTTGATCACCGCGCCATCGGGCGCCAGGTTGCCGTATAGCACCACTGTCCCGCCCTCGGGATGGAGCGGCTCGGCGACCGTACGGATCACTTCGCGGCGGAAACATTCGGCATGCTCCACGTTTTCGCCGACCGTCTTGCCCGTCACCGTCAGGGCATCGCGATGGAGCAGGTGGAGGATCTCCTTCATAACGGCGGGTAATCCGCCAGCGTAGAAGAAGTCCTCCATCAGGTACTCGCCGGAAGGCTTGATATTGGCGATGCAGGGCGTGCGGCGCGAGATGCGGTCGAATTCGTCCAGCCGCAGATCGATGCCCAGGCGTCCGGCGATGGCGATCAGGTGGATGACGGCGTTGGTGGATCCGCCGATCGCCATATCGACCGTGATGGCGTTTTCGAGCGCGGCGCGGGTCATGATGCGCGACGGGCGCAGGTCCTCGCGCACGATTTCGACGATGCGGCGGCCGCTCATCTCGGCCATGGCGAGGCGGCGCGAATCGGGCGCGGGCACACTGGCGCAGCCGGGCAGCGTCATGCCGAGCGCTTCCGCCAGGCTGGTCAGGGTGGAAGCCGTGCCCATCACGGTGCAGTGACCGGCGCTGCGCGCGATGCACCCCTCGATTTCGCACCATTCTTCTTCGCTGAGGCGGCCGGTGCGGAAGAGATCGAAGAGCTTGCGGCCGTCGGTGCCGGAGCCGAGGCGCTGGTCGCGCCATTGGCCGGCGAGCATCGGCCCGCCGGGCACCATGATGGCCGGGATATCCGCGCTGGCCGCGCCCATGAGTTGCGCGGGGGTGGTCTTGTCGCAGCCGCACAGCAGCACCACGCCATCGAGCGGGTTGGCGCGGATGGATTCTTCCACGTCCATGGCCATCAGGTTGCGATAGAGCATGGTGGTGGGGCGCATGAACATCTCGCCCAGCGAGATGGTGGGGAATTCCAGGGGAAAGCCGCCGGCCACCCACACGCCGCGCTTCACGGCTTCGGCGACCGTGCGCAAGTGGACGTTGCAGTTGTTCAGCTCGCTCCAGGAGTTGCAGATGCCGATGACCGGCTTGTTCTGGAACACATCGGCAGTGAAGCCTTCCGAGCGCAGCCACGCGCGGCGGGCGAAGCCGTAGTAGGCGGGGTCGGCGAACCATTCCTGGCTGCGCAGTTTCTTGGTGGTGGTCGTTGACATTGAGGTTTATTACAGCATGATGGCACAGGCTACGGCCTGTGAACGCCCTTGCGAATCGCCGTCTTTTCGTTGTAAGGTCCTGGAATGACTCGGACAGTATGTTGCCCGTTAACTGCGCACCGTTCTGGCGCTCGGTTGTTTGGTTGGCTTCTACTTAACAGCCAGTGGGTCACGCGCCTTGGCTGGCGACAACGGCGCAAATCCGGCCACGACCTACACGCCCGTTGCCGAGGGTTCTACGCCTGCGCCATCGCTCAGTGACGGACCGCGGGCGACACCTTCGGGGACACATCACACCCCTGTTGTTGGATGCAAGCCCGTTGAAACCTTCCACAGGCGGTGCCGATACTGGTGAAGGCGTAGGCGGCACTGGAACGACAAACGAGTGGATAGCTACCGCGGATCTTGCCAGGCCGAAACTCGTTGTGGCTTAGTTAAGTTAGGGACAACCTTCGGCGCACACAGATAGCGCACTACCCGGATCCGCGGTATCTTGACATCACTACATCAGCGTATCAAGATAGAGTCATGAGGACCACGGTTACGCTGGATGACGACGTATACGCCGCCGCCATGCATCTGGCGGACGTGTCGGGGGAACGCCTGGGCAAGGTGTTGTCGAAACTTGCCCGCCGCGGTTTAGCTCCGCCGCAGGCGCCGTCCCCGAAACGAGGCAGGCGCCGATTCCCGACATTCGAGGTGCCACCGGACGCACCAATCATTCCGGCATCCAGGGTCCAGCGTGTTATCGATGAAGAAGGCTACTTCTGACCTGCTGCTTCTCGATGTGAACGTCCTGGTGGCCATGGCGTGGCCCAACCACCAGTTTCATGTGGCGGCTATCAGGCGGTTGGAATCGAGCCGGAACCGTTGGGCGACCTGCGCCCTCACGCAGATCGGCTTCATACGGCTGTGCGCGAATCCCGCGGTGGTAGGGAGTCCGAGGAGTCCCGCGGAGGCGGCCGCTCTGTTGAGCCTGATGGTCCAGGATGCCAGGCACGTCTTCCTGGAAGCGATGCCATCGCCAGTTGCGAAGGGCTTCGGCGCCCTGCTCGAGGGATTGCTTGGACACCAACAGGTGACGGATGCGTATCTGTTGGCGTTGGCCCGGCAGCACGAAGCCACTTTTGTAACATTCGATGCAAGAATGAAGCATCTGACCGCCCCCGGCGCAATACTGGAAGTGCTCGGCCAGCCCGCATGAACGTTCGCGTCTGGGCGGCCTGAGAGGCCGCAGCAGGCTGAGGGCCTGCCCCATAGAATCCGAACAAGGCTATAATCGTAAAAGTACAGAGGGACAGCATGGCATCCACCACCATTACAATCTCGTCCATTTCCGCTGCGTCCGTGCGCGAGTCCGTCGAGCGTGTGCCCTGGTACGTCTGGTGCGCGGTCTTCGGCGTCACTTCTGCCATGATCGGCGGCCAGTGGGACATCTCCTGGCATCGCTCCATCGGGCGCGACACGTTCTGGACGCCGGCCCACATCGCCATTTACATGTGCGGCGTGCTGGCGGGCCTCTCCTGCGGCTACCTGATCCTGGCCACCACCTTCGGCAACTTCTCCCATCTGCGCAGCACCTCCGTGAAGATGTGGGGATTCGAAGCCCCGTTGGGCGCCTTTATCGCGGCCTGGGGCGGCGTAGCGATGCTCGCCTCCGCGCCCTTCGACAACTGGTGGCACAGCGCCTACGGTCTGGATGTGAAGATCCTGAGCCCGCCGCACGTGCTCTTGATTTTGGGCAACCTGGCGGTCAACACGGGCACCCTGGTCTTGATCCTGGGCATGATGAACCGCGCACGGGACGAGTTCCGCAACAAGCTCGACTGGCTGTTCCTTTACATCGGCGGCGTGATCCTGATCGGGTTGATGCTGATGATCATGGAATTCTCGTGGCACGCGCTGATGCACAATGGCGTGTACTATCGCGTGGTGTCGATGGTGGTGCCGCTGGTGCTGGCCGGAGTGGCGCGGGCCTCCGGGAAACGCTGGGCGGCGACCACGGTGGCCACGGTCTACTGGCTCTTCTGGGCGGGCATGGGCTGGATTCTGCCGCTGTTTCCCGCCGAGCCGAAACTGGGTCCGGTCTATCACCATGTCACGCAATTCGTGCCGCCGGAATTTCCGATGATGCTGTTCATCCCCGCGCTGGCGCTCGATCTGCTGTGGAACCGGACACGCGATTGGAAGCCGTGGACGCTGGCAGCCGTCTCCGGGCTTTTGTTCCTGGGCGTGCTGATCGCGGTGCAGTGGCCGTTCTCCAGTTTCCTGAACTCGGCGGCGGCGCAGAACTGGTTCTTCCACACGAACATCTTCGACTACAACGCGCGTCCGACCTCGATCAATGTGCGGCACGTGTTTGTGGCGCCGGACGCGCCATCCGTGTTTTGGACGGAGATGGCGCTAGCCGCGCTGTTGGGCATCTTGACCACGCGGCTGGGATTCGCATGGGGCGATTGGATGCGGCGCGTGCGCCGGTAACTCGATGCGCCTGACCAGGACACCGCTTACTGACGTGCGCGGCTCAGTAGGTGCAGTGCGTCACCGAGCCGCAACTTACGGAGCCGGGGTACCCTCTGGGTCCGTCAGGGAGCGGTTTCACCCCCGGCTGTTAGGTCTACTCCTACTGGCCGCCGCCAGCGCCTTCGCCCACGTGGGCAGTCCGGATGTTTTCTACGAAGGTCAGGCCGGCCCTTACCATTTGCTGGTCACCATCCGCACGCCATCGGTGATCCCGGGCGTGGCGGAGATCGAAGTGCGCAGCGCCGCGAATGACGTAAACGTAGTTCATATCGTGCCCACGCCGCTCACCGGTCCGGGCGCGAAGTTTGCTCCGGTGCCGGATTTGGCGCAGCGTTCGAAAGAGGATCCGCAGTTCTTCACCGGATCGCTCTGGATGATGACCTCGGGCTCCTGGCAGGTGCGCGTCACCGCCGAAGGCGCAAAGGGAAAGGGCGATCTTTCCGTGCCCGTTCCCGCGCTATCGTCCAGCACGAAAACCATGCAGGCGCCCATCGGCATTATGCTGGCCGCCCTGGGATTGCTGCTGTTGGCGGGCGCGGTCAGCATTGTCGGCGCGGGCGTGCGGGAAGGACAACTGGAGCCGGGGCTGACGCCCGACCCGGCGCGCGTGCGGCGTTCGCGGTGGGTGATGGCTGCGACTGCGATCTTCGTGCTGGCGTTGGCGGGCCTCGGCGGAATCTGGTGGAAGAGCGAAGCCGGCGAATACGACAAACACATCTTCAAGCCATTGCAGATGTCGGCCACATTGGAGAACGGCGAACGGCTGATGCTGCACCTGACCGATCCCGGCTGGGCGCGCTGGCGCAAGGTGGACGATCTGGTGCCCGACCACAATCACCTGATGCACCTGTACGCCATCAGCCTGCCGGAGATGGACAGGGTGTGGCACCTGCATCCGGACCGCGTGGAGGCAGGGCTGTTCGCCAAGGATCTGCCGCCCATGCCGGCCGGACGGTACGCGTTGTACGCGGACATCGTGCACGCCGACGGCTTGCCGGAAACCCTGGTGACCGACGTGACGCTGCCGGCCGTGGCGGGCAAGCCGATGGATGGCGACGACTCCGGAGGCGCAGGTCCGCCGATCTCGCAGGCGGATCCCAACCGCACCACCGCGCAATTGGCGGACGGCTCGCGCATGATTTGGGAGCGGGAGCCCGGGCCGCTGCACTCCCGGCGCGCCATATACTTCCGCTTCCGCCTGGAGGACGCGGACGGCAAGCCCGCGCAAAACGTGGAACTCTACATGGGCATGCCCGGCCACGCGGCGTTCGTGCGCTCTGACCGTAGCGTGTTTGCGCACGTGCATCCTTCGGGGTCGGTGCCCATGGCCTCGCTGAGCCTCACCGCGAACGCCGGCGACGGCGGCGCGGCGATGGCCGGGATGGCGGGGATGGCAGGCATGGACCACTCAGGCATGGCTGGCATGACCGGCTCGACCATGATGCAGGCCCTGCCGCCCGAAGTATCCTTCCCCTACGGCTTTCCGAAGCCCGGCGAATATCGCATTTACGTGCAAGTGAAGCGCGGCGAAAAAGTCGAGACCGGGATCTTCGACGCGCGCGTGGAGAACTAACCTTGCGGCCGCTAAAGGACCAGGCAGTCCTGATTACAGGGGCGGGCCGTGGTATCGGCAAGCGGCTGGCGATCGGGTTTGCGGCGGAAGGCGCGCGCATCGGATTGCTTTCGCGCAGCCAGGCCGAGCTGGATCTGGCAAAACTGGAAATCGAGCACGCCGGGGGCATGGCACTGCGCATCCGGTCGGATGTGCGCGACTACGAGCAGATGAGCGCGGCGGTGGAGCGCATGCGCACGGCTTTCGGCGGCGTACATGTGCTGATCGCGGCGGCCGCCATTCAGGGGCCCATAGGACCGCTGGTGGACTTGAAGCCGCGCGCCTGGGCCGAAACCGTCGAGACCAACCTGATGGGAGTGATGCACGCCTGCCGGGCCGTATTGCCGCAGATGATCGAAAGGCGCCGCGGCAAGATCGTGGTGATCGGCGGCGGTGGCGCAGCCTCGGGGCGTCCGCGCTTTTCGGCCTATGCCGCTTCCAAGGCCGCCGTGGTGCGTTTCGTGGAGACCGTGGCGGAAGAGGTGCGCGAATTTAACGTGCAGGTGAACTGTCTGGCTCCCGGCAGCACTTACACTCACATGACGGATGAGATCCTGCACTCCGGCGAGCGCGCCGGCAGCCGGGAGATCGAGCAAGCCGAGGATGTGCGGCTTACGGGCGGCACGCATCCCGACAAACAGATTCACCTCGCTTTGTTCCTGGCTTCCGAGCGTTCCAACCATATCAGCGGCAAACTGATTCACGTGAATGACGACTGGAAGCGGCTGGAGCGCGAGAATATGAATCCGGAAGCTTACACGCTGCGGCGGCTTTCGAAGGTGTAGCCTGGCAATCCAGGCTTCAGCCTGTGGTTATACAATAACCTGTAGAGGCTTCCATGAAGCACACCTGGTGCGTGATCGGCGTGTGCGCCGCTCTCCCTTTGCTGGCGGATACGCGCCTCGACGTGAGCCAGCTTGCGGGGACGATCACATCCGCCCTCGCGGTGGATCGGAATGATAAGCGCATTGCCCGGTCTTTAAATTCGGTTCGATTGACTGAGCGCCTCAGCGCCGAAGCGGCTGAACTACTGGTGAAAATGGGCACCGGTCCAGCGACCGCCCGCGCGCTGGATGCGCTGCGCAAGCAATCCGCCGGGCTTCCGGCTCCGGCCCAGGATGCACTCTCTATCTCGCCGGTCCCGTCGGAATCCGAGCAACATGAAATGATCGACAGGATGCGGGGCTACGTCTCGGTGTATCTCGCTCAATTCCCGGATTTCATTGCTACCAAGGCGGTACGGCAGTATCACAACTATAAATCTTTCGACAAACCTAGTAGTTTCTTTGTGGGCGGCTGGAGCGAAACGGTCACCAGCGTAGACGATCGCTGGTACGCGGCAGGCGCATACACGGCCGACGCGGCCTACGTTGCCGGCCGCGCATACCACAGAGGAACTGCCGCCAACGATAAACGCGAACGCACATCCAGGGTGTCTCACGGCGAATTCGGGGCCATGCTGGAAGAAATCTTCGATCCCAGTCGCGCGGCGTGGTTTGCATGGGACCGATGGCAGACACTGAACGGAACTCGAACGGCCGTATTCGGTTATCAGGTTGCTCCTGAGTTCTCGCGGTATTCGGTCTGCTGCCGTACGACCGTCCAACCTGACAATAAACGTCGTCAGGAGTACGTCAAAGCGGGGCATCGCGGATTCGTTTTCGCCGATCCTCGATCCGGGGCGGTGATGCGCCTGATCTTGTATGCCACGGGTCCTGCCGGCGAAGCGGACACTATTGCGGCGGGAAACGTCCTGGAATACGGCGACGTTAGCATTGGCGAGAGCCGCTACTTACTCCCGGTGCGCTCTACCGCCTATGTCCGCATTGGAGAATACGAATCACGCGAGGAGATAGAGTATCGCAATTACCACAAGTTCAGCAGCGAAGCCGCAATCAGTTTCACCGAAGATGCGGGCGATGGGGAAGGTATGCCCGCGATCGGGCACTCCAACGCCGGCGCGATGAAGACATCGGCTGAGCCAAAGCCGGATAGAAAGGATCAGTAAGTGCCACGCCAGCCTGGGAGCGCTGCCTTGCGCCGCAACCGCTGCGGCGGCTTTCGCGGATTAGGCCTCCTGGTCGGCTTCTCAGTTGTTTGTTCGCCGGCGGCATTGGGCCAGCCCGCCGCGACGGCTCAACCAGCGCCGCAGATTCACAAGGAATGGGCTCTGGGGAAACAGTTGGCGCAGGAGCTCGAGCGCCGGGATGGCCGGATCGACGACCCCGCTTTAATACGGTACCTGCAGCACATCGAAAACCGGGTGGCGGCGGCGGCCGGGCAGAAGCCGCTCGAGATCCGAGTGACCCGGAGTTCCGAAGAGTATGCCACAGTGCTGGCAAATAGCGTGCAGTATCTCTCGGCCGGGCTCGTCAAGCGGCTGGAGAGTGAGATGGAACTCGCCGGCCTGCTAGCTCATCAGCTAGCGCATCGGCCGCTCGACGTTTCGTCCTGCGTGCTTTCGCCATTCGGGCTTCCAGGCGGAAACGGGCAAGCGCGCGATCGGGAACAGCAGGCGACCAGTCAGGCACTGGGTTATCTGAAGGCGGCCGGCTACGATCCGACAGGACTTCTCGACTTATTCTCGAAGCTGGCCTACGAACATCCGGCTTGGAGCCAGGCGATTGTCCCGGAAGACCTGCTCAGTTTGCGAAGCGCAATCGAATGCGAAGAACCGCCGCCCGGCGGGTATCGAGTGAGCACCAACGAGTTTTCCGAGCAGCACGACAATCTGCGCATGCTTCTCGGTGCGGCCACAAGGCGCCCCAGCTTATTGTCTTCCCAGCCAATCCTGACCCGGCGATAGTAGGTAAAGATGCCGGTATTCCGATTGACGGAAACCGCTCCCTGACGGTCGCGGCTCGGTAAAAAGCACCCGATGCGATCGGAAACAACAAAGGGGTGGGGTACAATGCCTCAATGGCGGTTAAGCTGGCGGCATTTGCGCTTCTAGTCCCGACGCTGCTCACGGCCGCGACCGTCGAAGGCGTAGTGAAGGATCCCAGCGGCGCCGCGGTTCCCAACGCCGCCGTCATCCTGAAGAACTCGGAGACCGCCCAGGCCGCGAACGCGCTCACCGATACACAGGGTCATTTTGCGTTCGTCGATGTCGCGCCGGGTAAGTACGCGATAACTATCCAGCACGACGGCTTCGAAGACGCCGAAAAGGCGATCGACGTCGCCGACGCTCCCGTAACTCTTGCGTTCGCGATGAAGATCGCCACCCAGCAAACGGCGGTCGAAGTTGGCGGCAAGCGCTCCGCATTCGCGAATTCGGATCCGAACTACGTTGCGTTGCGCAACGCCATGCCCGGCGCGGCGTTCCGCGTCGCCAACCTGACGCTGACGCGAGATACCGCCACGTTCACTTTCACCGCGGGGCAGTTCAGCTTTCTGCCGCCCGTGCTCGGGCGCGTGGTGGCGGGCGTCTTTACCGGCGAAGGTGTGTTCCATCTGGATCCAGCCACGCCGCTCGAACGGACCTACCTCCGCCGCATTTCCGGCGAACAGGCGGTCGACGAATCCTTCCGCTCGGTGGTGTTCTGGTTCACCGACGATACCTTCGACGAGATCAAGCGCCAGGCGCAGGCCACCGATGATGCGTCCCAGGCGGGCAACGCGTGGCATGAGTTCAGGAGCCGCGCGCGCCGCCGCACGGAAACGCCGCGGAGCATGCTGGAGTACATGCTGCAGGATGAAGACATAGAGAACTATGAGGCGGAGATCCTGGGCGAACTGTACAACCGGAATGAGGCGGGATCGTTTCGCGCTCTGATCCACGGCAATAAGCACTCCGATTTGCGCTTCATCGTGAACGCCCGGGGCGCCATGCCGTTTATGCCTTCTCCGGAGGAGGTGGCGCTGATCAATTTCGATCCCGGCGGCTCACAGGATGGCATCTGGTATCTCACGCATTTCGCGGAGGAGTGGAAGGCCGGCACCGCCCGTTCCACGGAGAATCGCCACACGGTGGCGGCCCAGCACTACCGCATCGAGACGGCCATCGGCAAGAACGATCATTTGTCGGCCACATGCGTTGTGCAACTGAAAGCGATGCTGGACGGCGTGCGCGTGATCGGTTTCGGATTGCTCCCGCGCCTGCGCGTCACGCGAGTGACTTACAAAGATAAGGAGATCTCCTTCATTCAGGAAAGCCGCAAGGAAGACGGGTCCTTTTACGCGATCATGCCGGAAGCCCTGGCCGCAGGCCAGAGTTATAGCATCGGGATCGAGTATGAGGGCGACAAAGTCGTCCAGAAAGAGGGGGCCGGCAACTTTTCGGTGGGCGCACGCACGAGCTGGTATCCCAGCTTGAACACATTCGCCGACCGTGCGACTTATGATTTGACCTTCAAAGTGCCCAGGCAGTACACGCTGGTGGGCGTCGGCAAGCTGGAGAAAGAATGGCGGGAAGACGACTACATGGCGTCGCATTGGGTTTCGGAAGTCCCGTTGGCGGTGGCCGGTTTCAATTACGGCTTGTATAAGAAGAAGTCCGTCTACGACAACACGACGCACTATCAGATCGAGGCTTACGCCACCACTGAGACACCCGATTACCTGCGCCTTCACGCCCCGAATATGAACCTGACTCCGAGCGCTATGGCAGAGAGCGCCATGATCGATGCGCAAAACGCCATCCGCTGCTATTCGCTGTGGTTCGGAGACGCACCCTACGGACGGATCGCCATCACCCAGCAACCGGCCTTCAATTTCGGCCAGTCGTGGCCCACGCTGGTCTATCTGCCGGTGAGCGCATTCCTCGATAGCACGCAGCGTTGGATGCTGATGGGAGGCAGCGCGTTTCGATTCGCGGATTTCATTCAGGAAGTTACGCCACACGAGGTGGCGCACCAATGGTGGGGACATATGGTGGGCTGGGCGTCCTATCACGACCAGTGGTTATCGGAGGGCTTCGCGGACTTCTCCGCCGGCGTGTTCCTGCAACAAACGGAACCTAAGCCCGACAAGTTTTTGAAGTACTGGGAACGGGCGCAGGAAATGATCACGGCGAAGAACAACTTTGGAAATCGGCCGAACGACGCTGGCCCCCTGTGGATGGGCATCCGGCTCGACACGTTCAAGACCGGCGGCGCTTACCGCCGCATGATCTATCCCAAGGGCGGTTTCGTGTTGCACATGCTGCGCTACTTAATGTACGAGCGCGACACCGGCGACAAGGACTTCATCGCCATGATGCACGACTTCGTGGCCACTTATCTGAACCAGAACGCTTCGACAGAGTCGTTTAAGTCCGTGGTCGAGAAGCACATGAAGCCGGCGCTCGATCTCGAAAGGAACGGCAAGATGGATTGGTTTTTCCGCGAGTGGGTCTATGGCACGGAGATCCCCAGTTACCGGCTGGAGTATTCGCTCGCGCCGGAGCCGGGCGGCAAATTCCTGTTTACGGCGAAAGTGACGCAGAGCGGCGTGTCTTCCCGGTTTGTGATGGGGGTGCCGATTTACTTTGACTTCGATGGACATGTTATGCGCGCGGGATCCGTAGCGCTTCTCGGAAACATGACTTCTAGTGAGGTAAAGCTCCGCTTGCCCAAGAAACCCAAGCGTGTCTTGCTGAACGCCAATCATGACGTGCTGGCGGCTGAAACGGTCGTAAAGGAGATGTGAGACGCATGCTGACGCGAAGAGAATTGCTGCAACTGGCCGCTGTGTCTCCGGCTATGGCGGGCCCCGGCAGCCCCGCGCCTCTTTCCGTCTTCGATTACTCCCAGGTGGAGCTCCTCGACAGCCCGCTGCGCCGCCAGTTCGACACGAATCACGCCTTCTTCCTGCGCCTGGACGACGACCGGATGTTGAAGATCTACCGGCAACGGGTCGGCATGCCCGCTCCGGGCGCAGACATGGGAGGCTGGTACGACGACTTTTGCCCAGGCGCGCACTTCGGGCAATATGTCTCCGCGCTGGCGCGATTCGCCCGCGCGACCGGCTCGGAAGCGACGCGCGCCAAGGTGAAGCGCCTGGTTCGCGGCTACGCCGAAACGCTGGACCCATCCGGCAAGTTCTTCGTGGATCTGCGCTATCCGGGCTATACCTACGACAAGCTGGTGTGCGGGCTGATCGACGCTTACTCGTATGCCGGCGATGCGACTGCCCCGGATGTCCTTGCCGAAACCACGCGCGCCGCGCTCCCGCACATGGCGGATCGCGCCCTGACTCCCGAGGAGATGCGGCAGCGACCCCATAAGGACGAGACTTACACATGGGACGAGACTTACACATTCGCGGAGAACCTGTTTTTGGCATATGAACGAACCGGCGACCATAAGTATTACGACTTAGGCAAACGGTATCTGTTGGATCGCGTTTTCTTCGATCCTTTGGCCGAGGGCCGGAACGTGCTTACGGGGTTGCACGCGTATAGCCATGTGAATGCGCTCAGCTCGGGTCTACAGGGATACTTGAAGCTCGGAGGCGCTAAATATCTCCGGGCGGTCCGCAATGCAGTGGACATGATTCTGAAAGATCAGAGCTACGCGACCGGCGGTTGGGGGCCGAATGAGGCTTTCGTCGCACCCGGCAAAGGCGAACTGGGCGACAGCCTTCGCACGACTCACCGGCACTTCGAAACAGGGTGCGGCAGTTATGCGCATTTTAAGTTGATGCGGTATCTGCTGGCGCTGACGCGCGAATCGCGATACGGCGACAGCATGGAGCGTATGCTCTACAACGCGGCTCTGGGCATCAAGCCGATTTTGGAGGATGGTTCGACGTTTTACTACTCCGACTACCATGCTTCCGCCCGCAAGAGCTACGAACGCATCATTCCGGACGCAAAGTACCGTTGGGACAAAGACGATAAGTGGCCCTGCTGCTCGGGGACTTTTCCGCAGCTTACCGCGGACTATGGAATCAGCTCATATTTACGTGCACAGGATGGCATCTATGTCAATCTCTATGTCCCGTCACGGGTGAGCTGGAAGCAGGGCGCCGCGCGGTGTTCGATCCTGCAAGAAACGGACTATCCAGCCGGCAGCGGCATTACGCTCACGCTGACCGCCCCGCCGTCAAACGACTTCACGGTTTTTCTGCGGATTCCGGCGTGGGCTGGAAAGGGCACAACTGTCTCTGTGAACGGGTATCGCGTCCGCGCGGAACTTGCAGCGGGCTTCTTCCCGGTCCGCAGAAAATGGAAAACGGGCGACAAGATCGAGCTAGAGATCGACCAGGGCTTCCGGTATGAACCAGTAGACGCCCAGAATCCCAGCCAGGTCGCCTTGCTGCGCGGGCCACAGGTCATGTTCGCCCTTACCGAGACTCAGCCCACGCTTTCACGCCGCCAGTTGACCGCTTCGCCGAGCGGCCTCCGGCTACAGCCTTTCGGCTCCATCGGCGACGAGGTTTATCAGACCTATTGGGAAGTTACGGGATAAGTGCGCGAGACGTTTCGAGCGCCAGCTTCTCCGGATCGAGGTCCGTCCGGTTGCACACAACGACGATAGTCAACCTCTCCCTGGTGAACCGCTCGATCACCGTGCGGAATCCCATGGTGCTGCCGGTATGCCACATGCGCGGGCGGCGCTCGAAAGGATCGAGAAACCAACCGAATCCGTACGCGACCGGTTGGCCGGGGTGAAGGTTATCGTCGTTGCGATTCGCCGGCCAGTGTGGCTCGCTTCCGTCGTTCAGTCTGACCGGGGTCAACGCCGGGCGCATCTCCGCATCGTTGAGCAGCGCCTGACTTTCGAGTGCGCGATCCCACTGTGCCAGGTCTTCGAGATTCGAGTAAATGCCGCCATCGCCCAGCGTCGCCGAGGTTGGGCTCTGGTCCGTCTCGATGAAGTGGTCCCCCTGTTTCGTGTGTCCGTATGCGCGATTGGGAACCGTGTTTGTCCCGTTCACATAAACCAGCGTGTGTGTCATGTGCAGCGGCCGAAAGATGCGCTCGGCCAGGAACTGCCCGAACGGCTCGCCGGACACCTTCGCAACAATCGATCCCAGAACTACATATCCGGAGTTGCTGTATGCCCAACTTTTCCCCGGCGCGAACTTACCGGCGGTTTGTTGCTTCAGGATGCCCAGGACTTCGGCGTCCTGGATCTGATGCGCGGCGGTCCATGTATCGGGCTTCATCAGCTCTTCGTAATCCGGCAGTCCCGATGTGTGAGTCAGCAGGAGGCGGACAGTGATGCCTTCTCCGTACGCGGGGAAGTCCGGGAGGATTTCCGTCAGCCGCTGGTCATACCGCAGCTTGCCATCGTGCACCAGGAGCATGATGGCCATGGCCGTGAACTGCTTGGTGAACGATGCCAGCCGAAAGTCCGTCTGGGCGTCGATGCGGGCCGATGTGCGCAGGTCGCGAACGCCATAGCCGCGCTGGAAGATCGTCTGGCCGTTTTGGCGAACCAGGACCGCCATTCCTGGCGACTTAGCGTCGACGAGCGGCGCGAAGATCGCATCGATGTTGGCGGCGGACGCAATGCCTGCGAGGGCTCCGGTTAACAATAGGGCAAGCAAAGCGGGGCTGAAGCCCCGCGCGGGCTCAAGCCCGCCCTCCATTGTCGAGGTCACAGCTCGGCCACGAGTTTGGCCAGCAGCGCGGTGCGGTCCGCGATGCGATCCACCAGGATGCTCTCGTTGAGCGCATGCGCGCCTTCTCCCACCGCGCCGAGACCATCCAGCGTGGGAACGCCGAGCGCGGCCGTGAAGTTGCCGTCCGAGCCGCCGCCGACCAGCGATTCGCCAAGCGTCACGCCCATCTCGCGCGCCAGCGTCTGCGCCTTGCGGAAGAGTTGAACGACGGCGGGCGAGCGTTCGAGCGGCGGCCGGTTCAATCCGCCGGTGACCTCGATGGTGCAGCGTTTATCCACCGGCCGCAGCGCGCGGAATTTGCGATCGACCGCCGCAGCGTCCTTCAACCGCGGAACGCGCATATCCACCTCGGTCCTGGCTTCCGCGGCCACTACATTGACTCGTGTGCCGCCCCAGATCACGCCGGGGTTCACCGTGATGCCCCGGCGCAAATCGGTGAATGCGGCGATCTTCCCGATCTGCCGCGCGAGTTCCAGAATGGCGCTGGCGCCCCCGGTGAAATCCAGGCCGGAATGCGCCGCTTTGCCGCGCACGGTCACGCTGTAGCCGCCAATGCCCTTGCGCGCCGTTTTCAGCTTGCCTTCCAACCCGGTGCCCGGTTCCAGCACCAGGACGAATTGGCTTCGTTTCGCATTTTTCTCCGTCAGGGCACGCGACGATTCGCTGCCGACCTCTTCGTCGGAATTGATCTGCATGACGACCTTGTGCGCCACGGGCGTCTCCAAATCGCGCAGAATGCGCATGGCGTATATGAAGAACGCAATGCCGGCCTTCATGTCGAGGACGCCGGGGCCCCACAACCGGCCGTCCTTGTGCCGGAAAGGCATGGACGCCAGCGTTCCCAGCGGCCATACTGTATCGGAGTGGCCGAGCGCCAAAATCTGTCTCTGTTTTTTTCTGCCGAACAGATCGAACTCACACACCACGTGCCGTCCGAAGCGTCCGCCGGGAACGGTCTTGACGCGGGCGAAAGAGGGCGCGACATCGCCGAGCAGGTCCACGAAGCGATTCACCGCTTCGGGATCGTCGCTGGGCGATTCGCATTCCACCATTTCCCGGATCAGCGCGACGATCTGCTTCTGCCGGGAGCGTGCCTCAAAGAGAAAAGAATCCACGGCTGCTATAATAGCGACTTCCATGCCCGTTTTGGATATCAACGAAATCCGCGACATACTCCCGCACCGTTATCCCATGCTGCTGGTCGACCGAATCATCGAGCTGGAGGCCGAGCGGATTGTGGGCATCAAGTGCGTCACGCAGAACGAACCCTTCTTTCAGGGCCATTTTCCGGGCTTTCCGGTGATGCCGGGCGTGCTCATCGTGGAAGCGCTGGCGCAGACGGCCGGCGTGCTGGTGTTGAAACATGTGGAGGATCGCCACCGCAAACTGGTGCTGCTGGCTTCCATCACCAGCGCCAAGTTTCGCCGGCCCGTGGTTCCGGGCGACACGTTGCGCCTGGAGATGAAGATCCTCAAACGCAAGGCTAGCGTGGCCGTTATGACCGGCACCGCGACCGTCGACGGGCTGGTGGTGGCCGAGGCGGAAATGATGTGCAAGCTGGCCGACAAGGAAGAGGCGGAAGCGTTTTCCTGATCGATGCCGGTTCATCCCACCGCGATTGTCTCGCCCGCGGCGCGCATCGCCGAAACCGCGGAGATCGGGCCGTATTCGATCATCGGCAGCGAGGTGGAGATCGGCGCCGGCACACGGCTCATGGCGCACGTCTACATGGAAGGGCCGTTGCGCGCCGGCGAAGACAATATCTTTTTCCCATATAGCACCGTCGGCGTGGCATCGCAGGACTTGAAGTACCGCGGCGAGCGCGCCGAAACGCGCATCGGAGACCGGAACAAGATCCGCGAGTTTGTCACCATTCATCGCGGCACCGAAGGCGGCGGCCTCGTCACCAGCATCGGCGACGACAACCTGCTGATGGCTTACGTGCACGTGGCGCACGATGCGCACGTCGGTAACCGTGTGGTGCTGGCTAACGCCGTCACGCTGGGCGGGCATGTAACGGTGGGCGATTGGGCGGTGATCGGCGCTTCGACCGGCGTGCATCAGTTCTGCCGCGTGGGGCGGCACTCCATCATCGGCGGATACAGTGTGGTGACGCAGGATGTGCTGCCGTTCTCGAACACGGTTAGCGAACGCGGGATCAAGGTGTTCGGCGCTAACCGTACCGGCCTGGAGCGCCGCGGATTCGAGCGCGCCACCATCGAGAAACTGCAGACTGCGTTCCGCCTGTTGACCCGCGCCGGCTTGAATACTTCGCAGGCGGTGGCGCGGATTCGCGCGGAGATCCCCGAATGCGCCGAGGTGGAAGAGTTGCTGGCGTTCATCGGTGAATCGCAGCGGGGAGTGATTAAGTAGGGGACGGCGAACTGAAGTTCGCCGCTGCACGCTGAAGCGTGCGCCACAGAGGATGAAATACGGTCTTATCGCCGGTAACGGGCGCTTTCCGCTCCTGGCGCTGGAAAACGCGCGCCGCTTGGGCCACGAGGTGGTGGTGCTGGCCATTCAGGAAGAGGCCGCGCCGGAGGTCGAACGCCTGGCCGCAAAATGCCATTGGATCTCGCTGGGCCAGCTTAGCCGGCTGATCGAGATCCTCAAGGAGGAGGGCATCGGCGAAGTCGTCATGGCCGGGCAGGTGAAGCACGCGAAAATCTTTTCCTCCATCCGGCCGGACTGGCGGCTCATCAAGCTGCTGGCTTCGCTGCCTGCGAAGAATACCGACGGGCTGATCGGCGGAGTGGCGCAAGTGCTCGCCGATGAGGGCATCCAACTTCGCGATTCGACCGCGCTGCTGAAACCGCTGCTGGCCGATTGCGGCGCCATGACGCGGCGCAAGCCGGATGCCCGCGAGGAAGCGGATATCGCGTATGGCCGGAAAGTGGCCGCGGCGCTGGCCGGCTTCGACGTGGGCCAGAGCGTGGCCATCTGCGAGCGGGCCTGCGTGGCGCTGGAGGCCATGGAAGGCACCGACGCCCTGCTGCGGCGCGCGGCCAGCCTGGTGAACGGCCGCCCCCTGACGCTGGTGAAAGTTTCGAATCGCCGGCGGCATTTACTCTTCGACGTGCCTGTCGCCGGACTGGACACCATCGCCGTCATGCGTGAAACCGGGACGACCGCGATGGCGGTGGATGCGGGCCGCACGCTGCTGCTCGATCGTGAGGAGATGCTGGCGCGCGCCGACGAGGCGGGGATCGCCGTGGTGGGGCAGGCGCCCGATGCATAACCGAAGATTGCAAGGCGCGCGGGGCGGCCTGAGAGGCCGCCGGGCCCAGAGGGCACCCCTGAGAGCCTGCCCCACAAGGTCAGAAAATGCATAGAGTCGCGGTGATTGGCGCGGGACAGTTCGGACAAAACCATTGCCGCGTTGTCCGGCAATCCACACGCGCGGAGCTGACCGCGGTGGTGGATATCGATCCCACGCGCGCGGCGATCGCCGACTACCGCGAACTCGCCGGCAAGGTGGATGCGGCCATTGTGGCCACGCCCACTTCCGTCCACGCGGAGATCGGTTGCTGGCTGCTGGAGCACTCGATCGACGTGCTGGTGGAGAAGCCCATCGCGCCGGATATGGAATCCGCAGACCGGCTCGTGGCGGCTGCCGAGCGGAACGGGCGCGTCCTGCAAGTGGGCCATCTGGAGCGCTTCAATCCCGCGGTGATGGCACTGGAGGGCCGCGTCACTCTGCCGCTGTTCTTCGAGATCCACCGGCTCAGCGTGTTCAGCCCGCGCAGTCTGGATGTGGACGTCATCCTGGACTTGATGATCCATGACATCGATATCGTTCTGAGCCTGACAGGCACGGAACCGGAAGAGATCCGCGGCGCGGGCGTCTCCATCCTATCTCCCAAGGTGGATATCGCCAATGTCCGCCTGCAGTTCCCGAACGGCTGCGTGGCCAACCTGACCGCCAGCCGCGTTTCCACCGAGCGCGTCCGCAAGCTGCGCCTTTTCCAGCCGCAACAGTATTGCTCGCTGGATTATGCACGCCAGGAATTGCTCATCTTCTCGGTCGGCGGCGACCGTCAAGTCTCCTTCGAGCCAGTTCCGGTGACGAGATCCGAGCCATTGCAATTACAGTTCGACGCCTTCCTGGACAGCGTGGAAAACCGAAATTCACCGAAAACTTCGGGGCTTCGGGCGCGTCAAACATTAAGGATAGCTTTGTCTATTCTCGATAAAATTAAAGAACACTCGGAGATAGTCTCTAAGTCATTGGCAGGCGGATGGAAACTCTAGTTCGTTCCTCGGTGGAAAATCCGGCGGAATTGCATCTGCTAACCAGTTGGGAGCAGGACCGCGGACGTGTCCGCGAGGCGGGCCTCCTTTCGGTGGCGGCGCACGTAGCGGCCATCGTAGCGCTGCTTCTGATGCCGCGCAGCTTTATGCAGCCGCGCCGGCACGTGGAACAAATCACTCCGTTGATTGAACCGCCCACGGAATTGACCCAGAAGGCGCCCAACAAAGGTCCCGTCGCCAGGGAAGTCACCGTGGAGGCGTTAGAGCCGCATCCCCGCATTCAGATTCCGAACTCGCCGCCCTCCACTACGCGGCCCGAGGCCAAGATAAGCAGCCCGCCGCAGCCTCCGCCCGCGCCATTGCCGGAGCCGCCGCAGATTCAAGCCGGCAATTTGCAGCCGCCCCGCGGCCTGCCCGTGGGTCCTCCGACTGTTCAGCCACCCCAAATCCAGGAGCAGGAGAAACCGAAGCTGGCGTTCGAGACTCCCACTGCCCCGCCGCCCTCGGGTGGAGTGGGGCGGTTCGCGCGTCCCGACACATCGGTGGCCGGAGCGATCCGGGATCTCACGCGCGGCGGCGCGCAAGGCGGGCTCACGGTGGGCGACGATACCAGCGACGTGGGAGTTGGGGGGATCGGCAGCGGTCTGAACCTGCCGCCTTCGCCGGGCCGTCAGGCCAGTTCGCTGGAGCTGCTCAGCGATCCCAAAGGCGTCAATTTCCAGCCTTACATGCTGCAGGTGCTGGCCGCCGTCCGCCGGAATTGGTTCGCGGTCTATCCGGAAAGCGCCAGGATGGGCCTGCGCGGAAAAGTGGAGGCGCAATTCGCGATCGCCAAGGACGGCAGCATTCCGAAGCTGGTGATCGTCCTGCATTCCGTTCCGGCTCTGGAGCGCGCGGCGGTCGCCGGGATCGACGCTTCGCATCCGTTTCCGCCGTTTCCCGCGGAATACTCCGGCGATCACATCGTGCTGAAACTGACGTTCAGCTATAACATGCCGCGGAAATAGCGCGGACTGAAGTGCGCGCCAGCAAGCTAGTCAAGGGCTTCGCCCTTGGTATCCCTGGTGGTGTCTGGAGGCGTTCATCGCATAAACTTCCAGGTAGTGACCTTGGAGGATAACGATGAACGCCTTTTACCAACACC
>Ga0181536_10001581_pt1 | contig 26648 bp, 25 predicted proteins | sample PEATcosm2014_Bin_41_FD_121105 | JGI IMG/M metagenome (GOLD analysis project Ga0181536, IMG submission 121105) | Peatland microbial communities from MTU Mesocosm Facility, Houghton, MI, USA - PEATcosm2014_Bin17_60_metaG | ecosystem: Environmental > Terrestrial > Soil > Wetlands > Peat | place...
CCTCTTCAATATCCAACGAGAATGACCGGTTCGATTTCATTGCTGTCTCCGCTACATTTTGTTGTAGCAGAGCCTAGCCGCCGGGGTGCAAAGCGGTCACACAATCTTACCGGAGTGACACGCTTTACCGCTTACGTTTGGGGCGAGCACCCTGCGGGTTATGCACAAACGGCGGGTGGCCTGACAAGCAAGGCATCCCGCGTTTCGCCGTTGTTCGTATTCATTCAGGCGGGTCATAAGACCGGCCTGAATCTTTTGTCATAACGATTCAAGCCGGTCCTGAGGACCGGCTTGTTTTTTCGTGGGGCGTCCTGATTTGTGACGAGGACGTTGATGGCAAGATCTTTTTAGGATCGGGTCGAGGTGACGGGATTGCGCCCGTCAACCCTCCCACACCACCCCACTCACCCGGGACAGCGACGGGGGCGTCGCTGACCACACCCGGGGCGCGTTTGCTCCCAATTCAGGACGCAGCTTGTTGTTGCGCGAAGTCTCAGGTCCCTGCCTTCGCCTGGGCAAAGAGCTTCCGTTCCTCGGGCAGGACCACGGCTTTGGAAGCCTTCTCCAGGTAAATCCGGGCTTTGGCGCCATCGCCTGTCGCCTTGAGAATGATCCCGTAATAGCCCGCGGTGGCTGGTCTTTCGAGGTCCTGCGGCTTGATCTGCTGCATCACCTTGAGCGCCTCGGCCTTTTTGCCCTGCATGTATAGCGAGTAGGCGTAGGTGGTGGCAAAAAATGAATTGGTGGGGGCTTGCTGGTAAGCTTCCCGCGCCAGATCATAAGGTTTCAATTCCTTCGCGTCCAGAAGCATGGCGGTCATCGCCAAATTGTTTTTGGCTGTGAGATCCGAAGGAGTCCTCTTGAACTCCTGGTTGAAAAGTTGCATCAGCGACCGGGTTTGGCCGCCCGCAGACAAGGTCTGGGTAAGCGCTTGCCAGGCCCATTTCTCCTGGGGATACCGGTTGACGATGGTCCGGAGCAGATCTTCCCCTTCATTGACCCAATTCCATTGTGAGGCCAGCCTCAGGAGCATGACCAGCCTCTGCTCCTGACTATTGGCTGCTTTCAGCGCCTGCTCCCACTCGGTTTTCGCGGTGTCGGGCAATTCCTGCCCGCGCAAGGCCCGGCTCATGAACGCGTGGCGAAGGAACTCCAGTTCGGCCCAGCGTTGTTTTTCCAGCCAGGCATGGAGTCCGCTCCAATCCTTCGACAAGGTGTAGCACTCGGCGACCAGGAGTGTCGCCGGCTGGTTGGTCTGCGTGTTCATGGGAAGACTGCGCAGCCAGGCCAAAGCGTTTCCCGGCGGAGTTTTCGCCATCTCCCATGTTGCCAGCTCAAAAATCTCGCTATGATTCGTTGCGGCTTCGCGTTGACAGTTGGCCAGCGCCGGCTTGAATTCCGCGTTCTTGGTCTCCAGGAGCACCTCCAGTCGCAGGATCCAGTCCGTGAAAGCGGAATTGGTTTCCTGGATCAATTGCTTGGAGAGCGCCAGACCTGCATCCTGGTGTTTGTGGCCCATGGCATCCAGGGTCAGTTCGCGCAAGGCCTGGCAGCGCAAGGCTGAATTGGTTGGGTTGGAGGCGAGGCGCTGGAGCACAATTCGGGATTCCTCCATGTCCAACGTGTTGGTTCCGTGGAGGCGCACGACCGCCAGATTCAATTGCGGGTCCGCGTTTTGAGGCTCGAGCCGGGAGGCTTCAAGAAAGTGCGTCTCGGCCTCAGCGGGTTTGCTGGCGGCCGCGGCCGCCGCGCCAGCCATGTTGTGGTAGGCGGCCGTTCCCTTGTCGGCGGCGTCCACCCCTTCCAGAGTATTGGTGGCGGTCGCGTAATCGCGCATCGTCAGTGCGGTTTGCGCAAGGGCGAGCCGGTCTGCAAGCGAATGCGGGGCGAGTTCCACCACGCGGCTGCGCCACAACAATGCGGTGGGCGAACGAGACGCCTCGGCCAGTTGGGCCATCATCCTGGTGGCATCCAGATTGTGGGGGTCCGAACGAAGCACTGCCTGCGCCGAGAGCAGAGCATTTCGCGTGTCCGATTTCGCCAGGAACTCGTGCCCAAGTCTCATCAGATGCATGTTTTTCGATACTCTGTATCCGCGATAACCCGCATAGCCGGCCAACAAGACCGCAACGCAGCACAACAAGATAATAAACATTTTACGCATATTTTTATTCTTGGGATTTGAATGAATTGCCCCAACTTACCCGAGCGCCCGCTCCGGGACAGGAACATGACCCAGCCTCCGCATCTCAAAGCGCCACTCGCTCAGGGAGAGGCCATGTTGAGACGCCAGATCCTGCACCGCCATGAGGGAATCGGGCCTCAGTGTTGTGGTGATAATAACGCCAGTGATCCGGTGGCGCGGGATGAGTTGCGGCAAGTCGCGCCCCATCCCCAACACCATGTGTCCGTAAACCCACTTGGAATGCAGGGCCGGCTCGTCGTCAATTAATCCGACGATAACCCGGCGGTCAAAGCTGCTGGAGTTGTTAAAGCCGCGTTCCTTAAGAAAAAGCTGACAGCGTCCTCCGGCGCCGTAAAGCACCACCCGCTCCAGGCCGGCTTTCATGTCGCTGGTTGACCTCAAGTAAAGAACGATCTCCTCCACGCAGCGATAAAACACCCTGGCGAGGATCATGGCGCCATGTCCGAGCGCGGCGATCACCAGCGCGCGCAGGATCCACTTCGGTATGCTGGAAGGATCAATGAGCAGCGCAATCCCCAAGCTGAGAAGCAAACCGGCCTGGAGTGTGAACAGGAGCATCAACACATCGAGAATGCGCGCGCGCGTCCAGACGGTTACGTAGGTGCGCGACATCGCCAGCAGGCAAAACGTGGGAGTCACCCAAATGGGAAGATCCAAGAACCACGAACGCCAGAAGCCCACTTGCACAGGCTCGAACACCCGCATGGCGATAGCCAGCGCCCCTGCCAGGCAAAAAGCGTCCCAGAAAGGATAAGCCAGCGCCTTCAGCAGGGAATGGGTCGGGCGGCGCAAGCCCGTCAACAGAACCCGGCCCGTTTCGCGCAACTCGATCACCGCCATGTGGCGCAACAGCACATAGACAAACACCAGCAAGGCCAGCAGGAAAATGCCGGACGCGTGGGATTGAAAGGTCGTTATCAACAGGCCAAATACAACGAGCACCGCGTTGGTGACGCAAAGAACCATCGCCACCCGGCGCGTGCTCAAGCCTGTCTTGGCCAGCCGGTGGTGCAAATGTTCCATGTCCGCCGTCATAATCCCGCCCGGCTTTCCGGAGCCATCCGGTTCCCCGCCAATCACGTAGCGCCGCACCGACCTTCTCCAGATGGCCAGCAGCGCGTCGTAGATTGGCACTCCCAGGATCAGCAACGGAATGGCCATCGAAAGGAAGAAAGTGTTCTTGGTGAACGTCTGCAGGGAAACCACCCCCAGAATCAGCCCGATGGACATGCTGCCGGTATCCCCAAGAAAAATGGTCGCCGGATGGAAATTGTAACGCAGGAACGCCAGACAGGCGCCAATCAGGGCGACCAGCAGCAAAATGACGCCGGGCAGATTTCCAAGAACGAGAATGCCGCACAGGCCGGTCGCGGAGATGATGGCCAGCCCCGATGCCAGCCCGTCAAGTCCGTCAATCAAATTGTAGGCGTTAATCACCGCCACAATCCAGGCCACCACCATCAGACCATCCAGAAACGGCGGCAGCTTATAGCCCAACAAACTGCCGAAATGCGTCCCCGAAAGGGCGATCCAGAGCGCGGCAACGATCTGTCCAGCCAGCTTCTTCCAGGCTCCCAATCCATGAATATCATCCACCAGTCCGACGGCCAGCAAGGTCAGCGAAGCGGGAAGGAAATTCAGCCACCAGTGCAGATCGAATCCGCCGGACCGCGTGTCTGCGGGAAACGCCAGCCCCATGACGCATGCGGCATAAATCCCCAGGACGACCGCCAGCCCGCCGCCGCGGGCCGTGGGACGCTTGTGCGGGCGCCGTTCACTGGGCAAATCCACAACTCCGAATCGCACCGCCATGGAACGGACGACCGGGGTGAGGAGATAAGTCACCACGAACCCCGTCAGAAAGACCGTTATATATTTGTCAAAACCGTCAAACACAAATCAAAAATCAAATACTGAAAAGCGGTCAGAAAGTCCACAGGACTACGGACTACGGGACTAATGTCTACCGACCATTGGAACAGCACTCTTCAGGCTTATCCTTTGCTAAGAAACTCGACATGGTTTTGCATTTCGTCAGCAGACCTGGCGGCAATCAGGCGGAGCAGCCGGCGCATTTGTTCTCCTACAGACAAGCCCTGTCGCGACAGGATGATTCCAGAATGGTTCCTGCCTTCGCGCAACCAAGTTGTGTGCAGGCAATGGAAGTCGCTCCTGTTGAAGGAATAAAGGGCGCGGCCATTAGACGCCGCCCATTCCAACTGTTCCCCGTCGGCCCGCCCCGCCATGCCAGCTTCCATGGCAGTGACCAAATCTGCTCCTCTGAACCGCAACTCCCGCACCAGCGAATGCCGGGCAGAATCCTCGTCGAAGTAAAGACGAATCCTCACGCGAGGTTTTTTTGCAGCCGCAGGTGCTCGTGTTCAATCCGGTCGGATTCAGTTTCCTCAGCAGCCATCTCGCAGTCCATCGCTTGCTTATTGGCATGGTAATAGGCCAGCGCGCCATAGATCTGTGCGAGGGCAAGATGGGGGTATTCAGCCGTGATTTCCTCCGGGGACATGCCAAGTTTGTACCAACGCACAATAGTGCGAACCGTTACGCCGGTCCCGGCAATATGGGGCGTTCCACCCTTGATGCCCGGTGTGCGGGAGATCATGCTTCCGATTTCAACTTGATTTGCCATAACGCTCATGCTTGTTCCACCAAGGACTGTGTTCTCATGCCTTCAACATGACGCCAATTGTGCTGGTCGTCAACCCTCAGATGACAACTGCTTTGCCATCTCGTTCTCCTCCCGGAGCGATTCTTGGATTTCGTCGGGGTTCGCCAATGCGTAGGCGAGTGCGGCGTAAATCTGCGACAGGGAAAGCGAGTTGAGCACGCCGAGCATCTCCTCCGGCGCATAGCCCAGACGATGGTAACGGGCAATCCGATGAACTGGAATGCGGGTGCCTGCCCGGCGCGCGCGCCCGCCGCACATCCCTGGAGTCGCCTCGATTATGGAACCAATGCTCATAGGCAAGAGATTAACATTTACTGATTCCTGAAGCAAGCGGCGGTCTTGGAGCTTTCATCTCCTGTTGCCGCCACATCTTGAAATCGAAAATTCGGCTTCAAACGGCTTCTTTGAGTTCATTTTCCACCTCCTCGAGAATTTCGAGCTTCATGTTGGAAACCGGCGGTCCAAGTCGGCAAAAACCTGATCAAAGCTCCTGGAACGCGCCGTGCCCACCCGCACTTCTTCGCGCTCATTCGGCAGTTTCACATAAAACTGTATAATGCTCGAAGCATATCGCTTCGTCCGTTCCCTCAGATCTTCCGACAGCCTGCTCATTTCAATTTTTCAGCGTTCTAGCGTTTCAGCTTTTTGGCTTCAAATTCAGTTTTCAGCATTTCAGTTTTCAGCGTTTCAGCATTTTCCAAGAGTTCAGCAATTCGCCCGCGGTTGTCCGACATTTGGAAGTTCTTCCGGCCAAATTCGAGGGCCGCCTGGCCGCGCCGCTGCCGTTCGCCAGGATTGAGGGCCTGCTGGATCGCTTGCAGCAGGCCATCCAGATCATCCTCATCAACGACCCATCCTCCGCCGGACTCCTGAATCCAGGCGGCGGTTTCGCACTCACGTCCCCCAACGAAAAGCACTGGACGAGATGTCGCAAAGCTTGCTTGAATTTTACTGGGGACAATCAATCCCTGCCAAGCCGAATCCAAACTGGCGAGGTGAACATCCGCGGCGCAAAGATGTGCCCGCAACCGGTTCTGCGGCACGTAGTCAAGAAACTCGATGCGTGTTGCCGGATGGGATCTCGCGAAGGTCTCGATTTCCCGCCTGCGCTTGCCGCCTCCGCTGAATACCCATCGCGGGCCGGACGATCCAAGCCGTCTTGCTGCCTCAAGGAATTCCGTGAAGCGGTGCCCGAGGCCCATGTTCCCGGAGTAGAGAAAAACAACATCCTTGGAGTCCCACCCCCGTTCAGCCCGCAAAGGGTTGGTTTCGGTCGCCGGCCAGGGCGAAAGCTCAGGATCGCTCCAGAGCGGAATCGCGGTGACGGTCATCCCTTGGTCCTCATTTTCCGCGTAGATTGCCACTCTTTCCGCCATGTTTTGGCCCAGGCAAATCACCGCTTCGGCTCCGCGCAACTGAAAGCGGGTCAATTTCTGGAGAACACGAAAAATCAATCCATCATCCCGTGCCATTTTGTGCGCATACATCACATCCGGGTAAAGGTCCATAATCCAATGGGCATGCCGGCACCCGCACTTGCCGGCTGCGGCTTTCCCCAACAAACCGATAAAGGGTGGCGTTGTCAGTGACAGGATCAGGTCCGGCTTGCTTCGGTCCAACAAGAGGGCGGCGCCCAGGGAAACATAAAAAGAGCCATAGTCCGCCATTTTGCCAACGAATCCGCGCCGTCCAAACCCAGTCGCCGACAGTCTCGACACCTCCACACCATCCAGGTTTTCCCGGCGCGGAAAAGAGTCCCCGCCATCATAAGAGCGCCGCGAACACAGAACTTTGACATAATGCCCGCGCCGCGCCAGTTCCCGCGCCAACCCATGCAAATACCAGCCCGTCGGGGCGGCATCCGGCGGATAAAACTGGTTAAGAAGCAGAAGGCGCATGAATCTCGTCGTGTGGCAGGTTTGATTTGGTTTGATCCGGTTTGATTTGGTTTGATTCACCCTGATTCGCCCGCTCATCCTGAGCACGGCGGAGGCGGGCGCTGGCTTCGAGGCAGACGACAAGCTCATCAGGCAGCAGACCGGCCGGATTCAGATCGTCACAAAAGAGATCGGGGCGGTGAGCCTTGGCCCGCTGCCAGCACTCCTCATTAATGCGCTTCTGCTCGGCAACTTCGGCCTGCTTGGTCTCCCACCGTTCGCGCTCCAGACGCACACGGTCTGCTTCATGGCTCCCGTTGCGGAGCAACGCCAATTCCCGCGCCACACCCAACAGCGCCTTTTGCTTCTCCGCGCTGCCGAGCGATTCCTCCGCCTCCCGCATCAGGCGGGCCAACGCCAGGGCCATAGGGGCGGCCAGGCGGTCCTCCAAACGAATCTCCCCAGTCTCTTTTTCCAAATCGTGCGCGCCTTCTGTCAAAATGCGCGCGTAGGCACAGTCCTCCTGGAGCCGCAGCCAATCCTCGTAACCGCCCTGTTTCCACTCAGTCAGGTTCTGTTCGCTGATGGGGCGTCCGCCAAATTGCGCCGCGAGCATCGCCTGTGCCTCCGGCAGGCCGTTCAGCCAATCCACCAATTGCCGGCCCACTTCGCCGTCGCGCAGGCGGACATTCAACTGCTTGCGGATTTCGCGCGGCAGCCGGGCGATTTTTCCAAGGCGGGTCATCGGTAACGCCCCCGGATGTATTGGTTGTAATACTTCCCTGCTGACGATGCGCTGATCAGACCGTAATAGACCTCCACCGGCACGCCATAAAAGCTATAGAAGATCACCCCGCTGGTGAATTGAATTGACAGAACCTGCGACCAGGCATCGTAATCCACACACAAAATGGCGGACGAGTTCAGGTAAATCATCGCCCGCCCCCCTCTGGGGCGTCGCAGCGATGCGCCGTGAATTCAGACTGGCATGAGCATGAATATCTCATGCCCAAACCATCTCAGGAATGCCGCTTGCCGGCAATCGCCGTGCTTGCGCGGGTTAATCACCCATCCCGCGCAGCCCAGCCCCAACTTCCACCGGATCCGGAATTGCCCGCAGATCACGCAGATTTACGCAGAAACGGCAAACTGGTTTGACTAGGAGAACACCGAGGCCATACAACTTCTTTCTCTGGTTCGTTCCCTCCCGTTCCAAAACTCTTCATCTGCGTTGTTCCGCGTGTTCTGCGGGCAACGGCCTTTCTTCCTGGATTTGCTTCCTTGCAGCCCGGCCAGCAGCCATCGAATCCGAACTGGCCCGCAGATCACGCAGATTTACGCAGAAACGGCAAACTGGTTTGACTAGGAGAACACCGAGGCCATACAACTTCTTTCTCTGGTTCGTTCCCTCCCGTTCCAAAACTCTTCATCTGCGTTTTTCCGCGTGTTCTGCGGGCAACGGCCTTTCTTCCTGGATTTGCTTCCTTGCAGCCCGGCCAGCAGCCATCGAATCCGGAACTGGCCCGCAGAACACGCAGATTTACGCAGATACCAAAAGAGCTTCGATTCCTCCTTTCTGCGTTTTTCTGCGTGTTCTGCGGGCAACGGCCTTTCTTCCTCGTTCGCAAGTAATTACGTCTCCCGCGGCTATGGTTTCCGGGTGTTCACGAGGCGCTCGTATTCGAGCTTCGGATAGTGCCCGAAATTGACAAGCAGAGCGACTTGGAACCCGGTAGCGTTGAGGTAGTTGATGACCTGGGCGCGATGTTCGTCGGCCAGCGCGGAAACAGCCTTGAGTTCCAGGACGATTTTCTCGAAGCAAATGAGGTCGGGTTCGTACGTCTGTCGGAGCAGATGGCCTTTGTACTCCAGCCGCAACGGTTTCTTGGCGGCAAAGGGGATGCCTTGCAGGCCAAGTTCAATTTCCATGCACTCTTGATACACGGCCTCCAGAAAGCCGCAGCCCTTCTCCTTGTAAACCTCGAAGCAAGCGCCGATGATGCCGTAAGTTTCGTCTTTGTGTATGAAGTTTTCCATAAGCTTTCACTCCTTTTCTGCGTCATTCCGCGTGTGCTGCGGGCAAAGGTCTTCCTCTTGGATTTGAGTCCTTGCGCTTGGGCCAGAAAACGGAAGTCACCAGTCCGCGTTTCAGTGTTTTAGCTTTTCAGCTATTGAAAATGTCATCGTTTCAGCCTTCTATTTCATCTGCGTCATTCTGCGTGTTCTGCGGGCAAAGGTCTTTCCTCCTCAATCGGCCCGCCCAAACCGCTGCAAGGTATCCGTCACCGCGCTGTGCAGCCGCGACCGAAAAGTCGCCTTGCTCTTCACCGACCGATGCCGCCAGATATTGCGCAAAGCCGGAATCTCGCATGTCTCCCGCGTGCCGGCATCTTCGATCAGGATGATGGGAACAATAACCTTGCGCGACCATTCCCGCGCCGTCTGCTGCGTCAGCGCCGGAAGCGTTGGCACAAGTTTAAGGATCGCAACGACTTCCGGCGTGGGCGGCTTGTCGGTATAATCCCACCAAAATGGATAAAGCCGGCGCGCGAAATCTTCGTGGCCGCGTGTTTTCTCTGTTTCAATCAAGACGGTTCGCAGCACATGAAGGCGGCAAATCAGCGGCTCAAGATAATGCAACATCGGCGTTTCCGTCCCACGCCGCTTGCGTGGCCCAACGGCCAGCGGATACTCGGCTCCGATTTCAAGCAATTCGGCCAACCGCTGGAATTCAGGCACGCAATCCAGGTGATGCGAAACAATCATCGGCCAGCCATGCATCTGCCGGGCGCTGTGCTGGATGTGTTTCGGATACTTTTCAACCAAGTCCGCCAGCGAGGAAACGCGCTGATACGTATCCCATGCGAACATATCAGGAAAAGTCTCCGGCGTGACATCGCCGTTTGCCTCTGTCCCGTCTCCGGAAAGGGCATGATACCGCCGCATGAGGCGCAAGGCATCCTGTCCGTCACCCATTCGGTCGCAAACCACGTCGCACAACAGATCCTCGAAGTGCGTGGTCTCCGCCCGGGCACGCCTGAAGACTTCAACGTGCCGCAAGCAGCGATTCAGGACGTCGTCCACCTGATCTCGCACCTCGGCCAGTTCCCGCTGCTCTGAGCCTTCCGGATGCTTTTTCGCATCGCCCAGCCAATCCAGTTCACGGGCAAAATGAAACGCCTCGCCGGCCCACCTCTCCATCGTGCGGAACCGCTCGGCAATAATCTCCGCGCTAAACTTCGGTTTTTTGTTGGATGTCTCGGGGATCATAAATCAAAAACTTAGAATCTGAAAACACAAAACAAACCACCATCTGCGTCCATCTGCGTGATCTGCGGGCAGAAAATCAATTCCAGTTTCAGTTTTTCAGCATTTCAGCTTTCAGCTTTTGCGTTTGTGCTTTCTGCCTTTCAAGTTCAGCCTTCCGCTCCCTGACCTCTATCCGCTCTCCGTTTTCAGCGTGTCAGGATGTCAGCTTTTCAGCTTTTCTTCCGGCTTTTCGATTTTAATGAGCTTCTCTAATTGATGCAGGACAGCATCTTCCGCATCCTTTTCGTCGTCTATTCCCCTAACCAGGATCTCCAGGGTACGCTGACCTACGCTTCGTCGGTTTTTCAAGACAAAGTCCAGCCGATTCCCATAGCTATACGTGTAACCATTGGTTATTGTCGTCACTTCGAAGCCTTGTTCCAAGGCGCGATCCTCCCAGCGACAATAAAACACAAAGCCTGGTCCCACCGGTGCGTCGATTGAGTAGGCGCGAAACGGCAGCAGCAAGCCATGTATCCGCAAATAATCCAATCCCGGATTGATGTGGAGCGTGTCGCCTGAGCCGCCCAAACAGACTTCCGGTGTGTGGAAATTGGCCAGATACGGGGCGCTTCGGCCTGGCAGCCAGTGGAAATAGAACAACTGCCATTGTGTTCCGTCGTCTTCGCGCCAGGCCAAGCTACTCCCCTCATCGTAGCGAAGCAACTCTTTCGTTCGCGCGGCGATCGGTTGCACGACGAATTTTGGGTTGTCGCGCGCCCAATCTATTGACCATACGACACTTTGAGGCAATCGAGCTTCGTGCCAGCGGTACCACGACTCCACCCCGACTTCGACGGCGACAAGCCAAACGAGCAGAGCGAGTCCAAGACGAAAAACACCAGAGGTCAGAGGTCTGACTTCTGACATCGGACCGCTTGCTTCTGGCCCCTGAACCCTGGCCGCTGAGGTCTGGCCGCTGGACAACGGACTACTGACCGCTGATCTCTGACCTCCGACCTCTGACCCCTGCTTTCCAATTCCCGCTTTCAGCGTTTCAGTTTTCAGCTTTTTCGAGAAAATCACCGCCAACCCCCATAACCCCGCCGTGCAGGCCAATGTGATCGAGATTCCCGCGGGGTCATGATATGCGGCGATTGCCGCGATTCCCTTTTTAGCAGCCACAATCGTCAGAAAGAGCATGCGACAGACGTTAAAGGCCATTGCCAGGATAAAACCGGCCGGAATCAGCAATAATCGCCGCCAAAGGCCCATGCGATAAAATTCGCCGAAGAAAACGGATATCATGAGACTGGTTTGAAACGACCGGATGCCGCTGCATGCTTCATCCACCCCGACCGTACCCGTGCTGACTTCAATCAAATTCGCATGCTGAACAGCAGGAATGCCCAGCCAACCCAGCAACTCGACCACCGCGGCAGAGTTGATCCGGGTCAATGATTGGATGAGCGGCCATTCGAAGAAGGATGGCCAAGGCACCGCCACCAGAAGAAAACAGATGGGGAAAGCAGACCGGCGGAACCCTGCCCTCCCGAGTACCGGGCGCAGGAAGAGCAAAGTGAGACCGAGGACCTCAAACGCCAGCGCCCAACTGATAAGACGCCACTCCGGATTTGCTTCCTGAATCAGCCGGGTGGGCAAGTAGAGAAAAGCCAGCGTCGCGAAAAGCGCGACGGTGGACCACTGACCACGAGACCACGGACCACTGACCGCGAGTCCGTAGTCCTGTAGCCCCGTAGTCCCGCAGTCCCTTGCCGCCTGCCAGCGGCGGATCAGCAGCCCGACGCACAGCAACGGAACCACCCATCCATAAGAGTACTCTGGGTTTACCGACCACTCGACGCTCAGTTGGTTAATCAGAGTGAACCAAAGGAAGCCAAGCGGCAGCAACACAATGGCCCACTTCATCCAACCGGAAGCAGCGGGGCGTGCGGGATTACGTTCGTCAATCATGGCCGTTGCAGTGGGCGGAGCGGAAACGGGAGAACTGGGGAGTGATGGTTCTGTCGGCATAGGGGGAGTTAATCAAAAGCTGAGATTCTGAAATTGTAAGACCTAAAATCAACCGCCGCAGGATTGCCAAGTCTTTGACAGGATGGTGAATGGATGAAGAATGGATTCTGACCTTTCATCCTGCAGATCCTGTTAATCCTGTCCTTCCAGCTTCCCCGGTGACACCCTTGTTGCCGCGAAATCCCCAATCGTGCGCTGTTTTGTGAGAGACGCCGGATTGCCTTGGTAAATGCCCCACGGCTCCAACTTCTTCGTCGCCACTGAGCCGGCGGTTAAAACCGCATGGGATCCGACTGCGACCCCCGGCCCAACCCAACAGGCAGCGCCCAGCCAAGCCCCATCTTCCACCGTGATCGGCTTTACGATCAAATCGAACGTGGGCGACTTGTAATTGTGGCTGCCGGCGCAGAGGAAGGCGCGCTGTGAAATGCACACGCTGTTGCCGATGACGATTTGCTCCAGATTCAGCAGCCAGCACTCCTCGCCCAGCCAGACGTCATCTCCAATCGTCAGCTTCCACGGAAAAGTGATCGTGACCTGCGGCTTGATGACCACGCCCCGTCCGATTTGCGCGCCAAAGGCGCGCAATATGCCGCTTTTCAAGGCGGAAAGGCTGAATGGGCAAAGTCGGAAAAGGAACAGGCTCATGATGATCCAGAGAGCTTCCTTGATGACACCCGCTCCGCGGTCAAATTTTCCCGGAGAATATGATGTGAGGTCAACGTTCAAGGCAAAAACAAAAAACAAAAGCTGAAATCTGGAAAGCAGAAATAGAGATCAGAGGTCAGCGGTCAGCGGTCAGAGGTCAGAAGTCAGACTTTCAGCTTTTTAGCTTTTCAGCTTTTACTTTCGACGATGCACTCCGGTTGGCGGCCTTGGCCAAGAACCCACTGATACACCGCCAGCATGTCGCTGCCAATCTTTGGCCAGGAGTATTTTTCCTCCACCAAACGACGGCCGCGCCGGCCCATTTCGTAGCGTTCCTCATCTGGTAGTGAGGTCGCTTCGCGCAATGCGGCTGCCAGCGGTTCAACTCCGATGTCAATCCACCATCCGCATTGCCGCGTGCGCAATTCATCCCACGGCGTTCCCTTGGTCGTGATGACCGGCACGCCGGCAGCCAACGCTTCCGCCACGACCATGCCGAAATTCTCCGTATAACTGGGCAGAATGAAAAGACCGGCGCTTTCGTAGGCCCCGCGCAAGGCCTGGCCATGCAATGGACCAGCGAACTCGAAGTCGGCTTCAGCCTTTGCTCCGCGGATAAGCGACTCAACTTCGGTCCGGTGGCCAGCCTCATCAGGGCCGACGATTCTCATCTTCCATCCCGCAGGACGCACCCTAGCCCACGCCTCGACTAACATGGGGAGTCCCTTCACCGGATAAATCCTCCCAACAAAAAGCGCGATGCGCGGATGTGGATGAGTGGGCCGCGCCGCCCGGGACGGTGGCAGAGATACTGCCCAGGGGATCAAAGCCATCGGAGGCTTGAGCCGCCATTTTTTGAATTGGATTGTTTCACGCTCCGAAGCGCCATGCAGAAGTGCTGCCCGGTCAAGCAATCGTTTCTGATACACATGCCAGGCGACTTTCTTCTTGAACCACTTATGCGACAATGCCCACGGATCGAGCATCCCATGCGGGCTGACCACGCATGGAACCCCTCGTTTTTCCCAGGCCAGAAATCTTCCAGCCAAATGGGGCGACCACATCCCGTGCAAATGCACACAGTCCGGCAAACTGACAGCCTCCTGCTCCGAGGACCGGCTCACCTTCAAACCAGCCGCCCTTAAATGAGCCGCCAATTCCCGGGTGACCGCCTCAATCCCGCCGGCGCGCTTGGCCTCGGTCAACTCTTCGAAATGGACGTTCACTATTTTTCAACGACTGCTGCCCGATTTCTGCTGTCGGCTTTGTCATCAATCAACGACAATCATCCTATTACTCTTTTGTGAGATCCGAATTCAATACCGGGACAGAATACCAGTCCTCTTGCCTTGGGACGGAGGGAACTTTCTCCGCGGCACGCCTCGTGTTGCCGGAAAATGTTTGCGTCCAGGACGTCTGGCCGGCCTGTTTATATCGGCCCTGCTCCAGGCATGTCGCCACGCGTAAGCAGCCACCAGTGCGGCGGCGATATTGCCCATCAATTCGGCAATCGAGGCCAGCGGTGCAATAATGGCAACCCCCGGCAGGAACCACATGATCGCCTGCCCAAACTCTCCTCTCTGAAGGGCAGCGGCCGTTTTGCTGTCAATCCATCCAAACGCTAATCCGAACAACAAGAACCCCACTATCAGGCTGGGAACACCATAATTGACATAAAATTCCATGACCTGCCCCGCGCCATAGGATGTGTTTTCATTCACCTGAAAGCCCGCCATCTCTCGGACAAGTCCGGAACCGCCCACGAGAATGGGTTTGCCGGGCCACACCGCTCTTGGCACCAGCGCCTCCAGTCCCTCCCAAATGGAGCGGCCATGCAGGAAGCCAACCTGGCCGGCCTCAATTCTTTGCGCCGCCATGCCCGCGAATCGGTTTTGATTCAAACGTTCATCCAGCGCCTTAAGCTGATTGATGTTATTGGAATGAAACCACCCAAAATCTGTGATGATTGTGGCACAGCGCGCAATTCTTTGCTTGAGACTTGCCCCCCCCCAGGCGGCCTCGCGTATTTCATCCCGGTGTTGAAAATAGCTCAAGAACGCCAAAAAACACACCAATGAGAACAACACCAAACCCAGATAAGCCCGCGCGCGGCTTTTAAGCAATACCAGCAGCGCGGACATGACTACGAAGACGGAGGTCGAACCGAAGCTAAGAAACCCGGCACGAATCAATACCCTAAGTGGATAAACCGCCAAGGCTGCCAGCCACAACAATATTGGGCCGGGCTGCCTATGTTGGACAGCGCCAAGAAAGCCAATCAACGCTCCCAAAATCCAGATCGCCGCGCCGTGATCAATAGCCGTTCCAAGACTTGGAATACGACCGAAGACGGTTGAAATAAAAAACAACATCCATCCGCCCAAAAGGCAATAAACAGCGAATTGTCTCGTTCTTTCAAGATGCAGCCAGCGCGTGTCACATTTGCCCGGAACCCTCCCCGTGAGCCGTTGCGCGACCATTACACCCAGCACAAAACACACGGTGCCAATCGTGGTGAAACGGAGACCAATCTCGGTGACAGCCGAATCGTTAAGATACTTTCCCCCAACCAGATGCGCCAAGGCTCCCGGCAAATGCTGGAAGAGCATGGCAAACAGATACGCGATCGGCAGCCCAAGCGTAACGCCGGCCAGCCGGCAATGCCAGACCAGAATAAAAAAGGCCGCAACGCAAATTAAAAGCAATACCAGCATGATGGATCAATTCTCTTTGCCGAGGGGACGGCCACCCGCCCCAGTGGGAACAATCAACCGCAAAAAAGATCCAATGCCAACCTTGAAGGCATTGACCGCCCAGAGTATTTTTAAGCCGAGAAGAAACTTAACGCCCCGCCGCAAGGCCCCCTTAAGGATCAGGAACGCGAAAACTCGTTTCGTCCGCCCATGAAAAATCTCAGGCAACCGCAACGCCACTTTGGTTCGTTCGCGGAAATCCCTGCATACCGGGTAGTCAGATGAAGAAAGCGATGAGCCCAACCATTGCCGATACTTTGTTGTGGCGAGTACCGAATGACCAACAGTATATCCATGCAACTGCCAGCGCAATAGCAGTTCCCAGTCTCCGGAACAGGGTAGCCCTCCATCTCTACCGCCAAATTCCATCCACAGCTTTTTATTCACCAATGCACCTGATATATGCCACCAGCACCCGGTCAAAGCCGTATGCCGAATGTTTTCTTCCGTCCCAGCCCTGAAAAGCACAACATCCCGTTCGTCCGCTGCAAGTTTCTCGGAAAACCGGTCAAAAACATAATAGTTGCTTGAAACCGACGCTACCTTTTCGTCACTCTGTCGGATAATCTCAAGGTTTCGGATAATAAAATTAGGGAGGGCCAGATCATCAGAATGCAGGATTAAAAACCATTCTGTGTCTTCGGAGAGCCTGGCCACCATCGTTGCATACGAGGCCGCCTCTCCCCTGTTTACACCATGCCGCAACACCTGGAGCGGGCACTTGTCAAAATGAGATTGTTGGATGACCTCAAGACTGTTGTCCTTGGAAGCATCGTCACAGATCACCACCTGATCAACATGTTCCCAGCCCTGCTCAATTCGCTGCAACGAGGCTATCGTCTCCCCAACCGTTTTTGCGGCGTTGTAAACCGGAATGATAATCGCCAGTTTCACACAAATGAAAGTAGTTTGGAGCGAGGTTGTCTTTGTCCTCCAATCCACGAGGCCGAGTCAAAATATTGGGGGGAGATACGGCTCAGAGCAACCCCATCAGGCAACTTTCCAGTGCGGGTGGCAATATGCACAGCACATCCAGCTCCAATGAAATCTTCGCTTGCGGTGAAGAAGACTTCATTTGGAAAATCGAGCGCGGCAAACCAGCTTACCTGGTCGGCGGAGACCCCATCATAATCATCAAACTTGACGAACAGGCGTTCAATATCCACAGGCATCCGCTTCAAACGTCGCTCCCACTTCGTCCGGGCCTCATCACGATTCTTGTAATGCATGAATTGTATCTCCACCTGCCCGGCTAAAACGCCCACCGGCCAAAGAGTCCCACACTCCCGGCGCACTTTCTCCACCCGGTCTTCAGATGACTTCTCCTTGAATTCCAACCGTGCCCTCACCAAACCCCAATTGGCCAGCAGGTTTAGATAAGACTCTGGGGTAAAAAAGAGACCGACAAAAGGGGTGATATACGCAATTCCGGCTGTCTGGTGAATATTCGGTCCCCAGCAATTGTTACTGACCACCCCAAAGGCATTGGAGGCAAAAAAGGCATCGGAACACCGCCTGCGCCAGAGAGAAGCGGGGAGCGGACTGGAAAAAAGACTTGCAAATCTGTGGAGCAGGCGGAAAATCACGAAAAAGCCCTCGAAAAAGGCCCACGCTGTTCGTGGGCGAGAAATCAAATGGGAAATTCCAGATAAACTGGCTGTTAATTACTATGAGCATAAAAAGGACTTTAAAAAGCTGCCTGCAAAACGTGACCATTGCCGGCTTGTTCGTGCTTAAATTCCCCTTGCAGTTGGCCGGAGGCAGAAAACGCCCCGAGGTTTTTATTGATTCTTTGGAGAAGAACAATCGCTTCTCTGTGTATCTTTCGATAGCGCTCGCCTCGGAGTACCTGATCGAAATTCGAATCAAGGATCTTCCGTACTTTTATCGCTACCTTCCATTCCGTGATTTCCTGTTCAAATGCGTCATGCTGTTCCCTGGCAAAAATCCTGTCGCTCCTCTTGTGCTGAGCCGGGAATCCGAAAAGTTTTTGCCGTGGAAACAGCCAATCTGGATCGATGGGGATTACTACTCTGCTCGAAACAGGGCCGTTGCTCATCTCATCATGCCCTACTTCGCGCATCCCACATTTTACCGTAAGAGGCTTCATCTCAAATCCCCGGCTTTCCGTCCTGGGTTCCGGCCGTTCAAGATTTTCTTTTGCGGCACCCTGGACAAGCAAAGCTACGCCCGATCCTTCCGATTTCCCATATTAAACCGTCACCAGATTATGGAGTATATCTTTCAGCATTTTCCGGACCATATTGCGAATTCGATGGAAGGCCCCAGGAAAGCGATCACTATTTTGACCACCGATGACACACGCGACGTTGTCGAAAAACATCCGTTTTCTCCCGTTCGCTATTTTCAGGCCTTAAGCAAGGCAGACTTCTTTATCGCGCCACCAGGCTGGGTCATGCCGCATTGCCATAACATTATCGAGGCAATGACGGCCGGAACCATCCCGATCACGAATTACGCTCAGCACTTCGATCCGCCTTTGCAAAACGGAACCAATTGTCTCTCCTTTGCCAGCTACGAAGACTTGGATGTAGCTCTCCGGCAAGCGATGCAAATGCCCGCGGACCGAGTTGATTTCTTGCGAAGAGGAACATTGGACTACTATCAGCGTTATCTTAAGCCTTCGAGCTTCGGAGCCAACTTCAGGAGATGCTGGACGCCTTCGATGCATCTCATTGTCAACCAAGAGCGTGCGGATTACGCTCAGAGCTAGAGAAGTCCTTTGGGGCGTAACCTGCGAACCCTGCTGATCGTTCTGGGCCGGGCGGCATTCGCCGGCGGATGGTACGGGGAACGGAGGCTGGTGCAGGGGGTTTTCAGCGCTGCGCTGGTTTTGGCGGGTCTCGTGTTGCTTTGGTTCATGCGAGCCCGCTGCCGCCGGTTTGTTAGCGGCAACCCTTGGGCTTTCACCGGCCTTGTGGTGCTCTTGATCTTCGTGCTCAACCACTGGGAATAATAGCGCGTCCGCCTCGCGATACATGTTGATCAATTTCTCCTCGGGCACTCCAAAGTTCTGCGCCTTTGAATAGCGCGATCGTACGACCGCTCCATGAGGGGCCCTATGCGAGTCTCATTATATTCTGCAAGCACGCAGAGCGCGCGCTCTACGCCCGAATTCCATCCGCATCATAGTTTTAAGACTGCCGATACAAATTGTCCATAACCATTCGGAGACGAGCAATGTAAGCGTATCCGCTGGTGATGCCCCGTTGAAGTCCTGCTTTGGCAATTCGTTGCCGCGCTTCGCTCTTGGCGCCATAGAAACGCGCTTTGTCGAGCAGTTCTTCATCGGAAGAAAAGAATTCGGCCTCCTTCCCTTCCTGGAAGAAAGCCTGGTGTTCATCCGTGCGGTCAGCCAGCAACATGCTTCCGCAGGCGGGGATCTCGAAGGTGCGGGTGGTGTGCTGGTCGGGACAGACTTTGCGGAGGAAGCCAAGACCGATGCCGGCCCCGGTCAGAGCTTTGGCGTAATCGTCGTCATAGACTTCATTGCCTTGCAGGCAAGGAACCAGAACGGGGTCACGGTGAATGCTGAAGCGTTCGCCGCCGGCGAGTTGACCGAGAATGATCTTTCTGCGGATTGACCACCGCCCGTCTTTCAGAAACTCCCAGTAGCCACCCCAGATCTTAAGATCCACGCCCGTGGCGGCCACCGCGTGGAGGAGACGCTCACGGCGAGGCTCCCAGCTACCCAGGAAGCCCATAGAGCAAGACCATTTTGGATCCGTGGAGGGCAAGGGGCGATGCGTCTCATCGCAATAACCCAGCGGCATATAAACCAGTTGTTTGCCCAAGGCCTCGTAGTCGGCTTTTTCGTAAGCCTTGCAATAGACCAGCACGTCGAAAGCCCGCATCGCCTCATCCATCAATGGAGTCCGCTTCCAGGAAAGAGTAAAATACGGATCGGGGGTGAAGTGGACCAACCGGGCTCCAGATTTCCGCAGTTCTTGGATTGTCTCAATGTGCAGAAACTCCTGCTTGTCAGCCCAGACCAGTTCCGGGCGGAATTCCCGAGCGGCAGAAAGAACCGCTCGATTGATTGACTCGATGACGGAGCCATGGCGCATGCGGCGTTGCATCTGCCGTTGGAGCCATGAGGCCAGACGCCATGGTTCGACCGTGTTCACGCCGAGCACCTGATGCCCAAGACGCTGCAAGGCCCGCATCCGCATCCGGCAGGTCTGGCCCGCGCCAAGGTCCCCGAGATACAGGATATTCATGCCTTCGATTTGAAGGAATGGATGGCATTCCGAAGAATGCCGGACATGGATTCCACGTATCGAATGGGATTGGTGGCTTGCGCCATCCATACCCGCCCCTTTTTGGTCATTTGTTCGGCCTCACTGGAGTCTGTCGCCAATGCTTTGCCCAAGGTGGCAGCCAGCGAAATCGGCGTCCATTCCCCAAAAAGCAACCCCCCGCCACTCGCATTGACGCTCGCTGCGGCGCCTCCCGAGAATTTGCCCACCACGACCGGGATGCCGGCATCCCAGGCTTCAAAAAGCACCCGGCCCAGCGATTCAAAATAGGACGGGCACACCAGCCATTTGGCAGCGTCCATAATGCCAAAGACATCATCTCGATGTCCGGCAAACTCAACCGTGGCCTCCAGGGCGAGTTCTTTAACCAGATTTTGCAGTTTCCTGCCATAGTCATTGATTTCTCCCACAAAAACAACTTTAGGCGAGTTACCGCCCTGCCGCAAAATCTGCATGGCGCGGATCAAAATCTCCTGCCCCTTGGAATCGCAAATCCGCCCCACACAGAGGAAATCCCATTTGGCCGGCTCCCGACTGGTCAAAACTGCGTCTCCCCCGGTTTCGGATTTTGGGCAATAAGCATCCAAGAGCATGGCACACGGAATAGCCTTCAAATTTGGCTGCGTCTTGATCAGGTCCGCAATCGGTTGGCTGATGGCAACAAGCTGTTTGAGATATTTGGGCTTCGGCCGCAAGCGGTTGAGATACTCGACATCTTCCTGCAACCTCACATGCGCCACACAAGGTATTCCGAATATCCGGCAGGCCAGAAGGGCAATGCGCGTCGCCCCCGCCTGATTGACGTGAAGCACGCCTGGCCGGTATGCCCATAAGGCCCGAAGCAACCCTCCCAAGGCCAGAACTCTTGCCCCAGTCCCGCGCAAATGGAGATTGGCTTGAAAGCTGGGAAAACAACCCACATTCCGCACCTTGAGTTGCGCGATAAGCGGCGAATTGGGAGGACAGCAACAAGCTGATTCGAAACCGGGAATTCCCCCGATGAAATCCAGCAGCGCCCGTTCCGACCCCCACAAGAGACCTGCTGGATCAAGGCTCAACACTCGTTGTTTCGGTTCCATCCTTTATGTTTTGGCATGTCCGGCCTGCCCTTGATATATCTCGATAAGCTCTTTAGCGGAGTTTTCGATGGAGAAAGGCGATTCCACAACCAGTTGGTTTGCCATCCGGTGATCCGGTTTAGGAGCAACCAGCCTTTTTAAAACCACGTCAGCCCATTGCGAAGCACCATTGGACAGCGGTAAGAAGTCCACCATTCCCCCGACCACCAAGCACTCCTTTGGAACCGCGTCGCTGGCAATTACGGGCAAACCGGCTGCCTGCGCCTCGACTGCCACCATGCCCAGACCTTCAGCCAATGACGGGAAGAGCAACACATCAGCGCCCCGCATCAGCCGGGGAATGTCAGAGCGGGCGCCAAGCAGGCGGATGCGGTCCTCCAGCCCCCATTCCTTCACCCGCTCTTGAAGAATGCGCAGGGCGACATCTCCTCCGCCGGCCATAAGGCATACGAAGTCTGGACTCCGAGCCGCACAAGCCTTCGCCACTTCCAGGCAAAAGGAGGGATTTTTCTGATTCAAAGCCTCATTCGTGTTCGAGTCCAAACGTCCGACAAAAAGCATCACTTTGGCATCTGGCGGCAAATTGAATTCAGCGCCGAGCTCCCGGCGGGCGCTTGCGCGGTCGCCCGCAAATCGCCGTGGATCGAAGCCGCAATGAACCGCCAGCTTGGGCAGATTGCGGGCGGCGGGCAGGTCATCGAACCCCTGCTCGGTAATCAGTCTCCGGGAGGTGCTGAGCAAGTGCGTCGCGCTTCCGGCAATCAACCGGTTGCCCAACACGATCGTTTGTCGCCGCAAGAAACCGGTGGCATAACTCGTTTGGTGGCTCATCGGATTATGCAAATGTGCGATCCTGATCGGCGGCAAATGGCCCCACCCAAAGAGAAAGTGCCAGCCAGCCGTGAACTCCTGGTGATCGTGGATGGCGGCGTAGTTTCCCTCCTTCAGGGTGCGTCTCCACTTGGGGATAAATGAGGGAAGTGTCTTTCGCGAGTAGCGGGCGTAGATCAACCTTGCTCCAAGGACCTCGGCCTCACCGTCCAATCGGTCGCGCACCCCGTTGGTGAGAAAAACATCTGTTTGAAACTGCCCCCCCAATTTATCGGCATTTTCTTTAAAATACCGCAGCAATGCTATAATCCAGACCTCGGCGCCGCCGATGCCAAAATTGGAGATGACTTGGAGAACTTTAATTTTCTTTTCCAATGGTGGACTGCACCGGGAGCGGTCTGCCACAAGGTCTTATCCTTTCGGCCGACGGTTGCTCAGCGGCAATACTGAAATACAACCCCGCAAGCGATGCGTAGGAAGCAGCATCGGTGAAGGCGCTCTGCTCCAGTATTTTTCTGGAACATGCCATTTCCCTTTGCCCATTATCCAACAACACAGTCGCTTCCTTGGCCCAGTGGCTTGCTCCAGCGCGCAGGGTGATACGTTTGAATAAGGCCGGAATAATCGCCGCATCTTCGGGGATGCTTAGGGAGCAAAGCACTGGCACGCCGCACCCTTGCGCCTCCACGGCCGCCAATCCCAACCCCTCACCATACCATTCTTGAGACGGCATCAAAAGCAGGTCACTGGCCAGCAACAGGCGCGTTGGATCATCAATCCATCCAACAATCCGCATACGGTCTTCAATGCCATGTTTAGTCGCAACTTCACGGAGTTGTTGATCCAAGCCGCCCACGCCGGCAATCATCAGGCAGGCATCCTTATTCCCCGACTCGACCATTTTTATCAGGACATCCAGCGCAAAGATCGGGTTTTTGTATTCATCCAGCCGTCCGAGAAAGAGCAAGACTTTCGCGGAAAGCGGCAAGGCATATTGCTTTCTCAGTTCGGCTGCAATCCGCGCTCGATCATCCCCGTTGAACACATCGCCCTGGCATTTCGCGCTACAGTAAATCACCCGGTCAATCCGGTTGTTTCGGCGGTTTTTTCCCGTCATCTTCAACAGGGCCTGGGTTGATGCTCCCACGATGGCCTGGGAGAGGCTCAAGGTCAGTTGCCGGGCAATTGAAGTCAATAGTCTCTCCTTCAACCGGCCGCCGACCGGCAACCGCTGCCAGCAATTATGCGCATGCGTGACAATCTTGACCCCGGTGCCCGCGAGGGCCAACGCGAAAACTCCGCCCAGCACATCCTGGTGAATGTGGACAATATCGTAAGTCCCTTTTCGCGCAAGTCCGCGAAGTGCCTTGGCCATTTCCGGGATGCTGGCTCCGCCGGCATTGCCCAGGTGAACCTTGCAGCCCTTCTCCAGAACCACACCCGCTTGGCGCCCCTGCCCGATGCCGATGAGGAAAAAACCAAACTGAAACTTTTCGGAATCGAACCCCCCGGAAACTGCCAGCCTGCTCAGCCAGGACTCCACAGCCTGACCATTGAAGTTCTCAACCACATGCAGGACGCGGATCATGGATCTATATTCACAGCTCAAAGTCGCGCTGAAGAAAAGGCCTCAGGCAATCCGCAGGCCGCCGGTTTGGAATTGAGCACTTCACGGCGCAATTTGTCTGACAAAAACGGACACGCCAAAAGCAACTTGCGCAGATCAATGCGCAACTCCCGGTGCTCCGCTTTGGTCACAGCCTTGGCCAATTTTGTGCCTTCCGCAATTTGAATCACGCTTGTCTCTCCCGCCCCGATGGAAAGGCGGTAATCCCGATATTTGTAATCTCCGCCGATGACATCTCCAGAAAACCGGACCCACACATTGGGCACCCCGTAAGCGTCGGCGCAGATGAGGCCATGCAAAGAACTGGATAGAATGACTTCACAGGATTTCACGGAACGCACGAATTCCTGGATGCCACCTTCGATGTCTATGACCAGAACCTGCGGGTCGCGCCGGCATTGTTCCACCCAGACATGGCCTTTATCAATGTAGTGCGGAATGATGCCCACAGCATGACGTATGGCAACCTGCGGGTTGAAAAGGCGAGGCAGGAGGAGTGAAGGATCCCCATAGATTTCAGGACACTCGACGCCCTGATTCAGCAATGATTCGCGTGACAAGGGGCCTCTAACCGCATGCACGGCCCGAGGACGCCCCACAAGAGGCTCGTTCTCCCGAATAAAGCCGCTGCCCCAGACTTCCGCGTGTTCATTGGCGCCCCCCAATATGCTGCCGATGGCCAGGTAGCGATCATGATGCAGGCCTTCAAGATGCACCACAGGCTTCCCGGAGAGCAAACCAACGAGAACCGGACTCAACGCATCACCCCAGTTGCGGCCCGCGCACCACATCAGCGGCACCCGCCCCCGGCATGCGATTCTTACAGAAACCCGCCGGATACGGTTCAGCCCAATTCGTTTGGCAATTCTCCAAGTGGCGGATTGTCTAAAACTTGACACCCAACCAGGACGTGAAGCTATGACCGATTTGTCAGCCTGTCCCATAGATGGCTCAAACGAAACCCGCGAACAAGCAAGCCGCTTCCCTTCCTCCTGAAAAGCTCGGCGATCTCGACCTCAAACGCTCCAGGCTTATACCTTAGAACATTCAGTATATACCTTTTCCGGAATTTGCCGAATTTCTAGAGATCAAGACCATTTTGTCAGAGATCGGCTGCTCCGGTCAATTCCAACGTGAGAATGCCCAGTTGGCGGGACAAATGACAAATTCATGCGGCGTGGAATGCGTTGTGCAAAGGCTTAAACTTCGACTCTGATTTCGGTCCATGGCGTCTTATGAACGAAAATGCGTCCCCAAACTTCGATGCTTATCAGGCGATACAGTTGATCTATATCGCCACCGCACCACGCGACCAATTCCTTTTTCTTCAAACCGGTCCACTCCTCCACAAATCCATTTTCCAGGATTTTTGGATATTGCGTCACGTATTTGGCAAATGGCACTGTAAAACCGGTTTTCTTGCGGTTCACGATATTGGCCGGCAAATAACGGAGAGCGACCTGCTTGAGCAGATGTTTGCTGCTTCCGCCTTTGATCTTCTGCTTTACTGCCAGATTGAGAGCGAATTGCATTAGATCATTCTCCAGAAACGGAACCCGCCCTTCGATGGAGTGGCTCATCAGCATGCGGTCCAATCGTTCCAGCAGCGGTTGCAAGTGATACCGCATATGGAGCAATTGAAAACTCAGAACGCTGGCCTCGCGTTTGTCCTCCATCCACGCAAAGGCTTCAGTTGCCTGCTGCCACCTTCTCCAGGCCTTGAAATCCTGGCCCACAAGGCTCAGGGCCTGGATCGGGTAAGCCAAACTGCAGGCATCCCCCCCAAAACCAACGTGGGCGTCTCTTTGAAAGGCGCGATTGATCTCACTGAAAAACCAATAGGGGTCCGGTCGCAAAGTAAGCATGCCCCATGCCCTTCGCAGAACTTTTCCGAGAAACCTCCGGGGATCGCTGGGACTCCGATACCTGCTCAGGGAACGCGCGTAGGCCAAATAGAACCAGTAACCCATGAACAATTCATCCGCTCCTTCGCCGGCCAGCAAAACCTTAAGTCCATCGGCTCGAGCCTTGCGAGCGATCAAGCTAAGACTGATTGAGTGCGGGTGCTGGATCGGAAAATCGAGCGCATAAGTTAATTCCGGAAACATTCGCCAGAATTCGTCCTTGGTCATTGTGCTCTTGCGGAGAGGCACTCCGATGTGCCGGGCAACCTGTTCGGCAAAACTTAATTCGCGCCCTTCACCTTCGAAATCCGCGTGATAGAGTGCCATGTCAGGGTATCGCCTCGCCGCGATCGCCGTGATCAATGACGAATCCAGGCCGCCGCTGCACAGGAAGCCAATCGGAGCGTCACTCTGTTCATGCATGGCCACAGAGCGCTGCAGCAAGGCATCGAGTTGATCCTCCAAATTCCCGGGGGTTGACAGTTCCCGGTAAGCGGCCGAATTGATGAGTGATTCGACTTCCCGGTAAGGCTTTTGCGACCACCTGCCCGAGGCACAATCCAATTCCACGTAAGAACCGGGAAGGACCTCCCTCACGTTGGCATACGGCAGGAAATCCTCGCCGAAGCGGCCGATTACAAGATACTCCTTGAGCCGATTCAGGTCTGGCACATAATCCAGGTTCTTGATTTCAGAAGAAAACTCAAAATGCTGCGGACTGGTCACGAAATTGAGGGGTTTGATGCCCACCATGTCGCGAGCCAGAATCATCTTTCGCGTGAAGGATGTGTAGTAGGCGAAAGCAAACATGCCGTCTAAGAGCGGCAGGCAGGCGGCGCCCATCTTCCGCAGCAGAAGAAAGAGGACCTCGGTGTCGCTGTGGGAGTGCAACTCCTGACCCCCCAGATACTCGGTGCGCAGTTGTTTCCAATTGTAAATCTCGCCATTGAAAACAAGCCGTGCTTCCGCATCACCGAAGGGCTGGTTCCCGGCAGGTGTCAGGTCGAGAATGCTCAAGCGCGTATGACCGAGAAAAATGTTCGCCGCCGAATAGCTCCCGCAATAGTCCGGACCGCGATGATTCAACATCCGCGTCCGGCGCAAACACTCGCGAGAATCAATCTCGCGCTCCAGTCCTACTCTTCCGTATATTCCGCACATAAGGGCATATTTTACTTACTAAGAGGAACAATAGCGCTCGCCTCCGTCTCCGTCCGGTGCTGAGCTTTTGTCCATTCCTTCAAAGATAGGCTCGAAGAGAGGTCGTAACAACAGCGCGCCGGAAATGGCAAGATGGTTGTCGTCGCAATAAAGAGCTTGCCCTCCTTTTTCCACTCGACACAGATTATTCAAGTTCACAGCCATCCCACAGGATTTGAGAAAAAGCTGGAATATTTTGTTTAGCCCTGCCACACGGCAGGGATGAAAAAACACAACAAGAATATTCCAGCCGCCGCAAAACTGAACTTGCTGCGGC